>ERZ1048872.2702-NODE-2702-length-12324-cov-6.523270_pt1 | contig 12324 bp, 10 predicted proteins | sample MGYA00383100_ERZ1048872 | MGnify/ENA primary metagenome ERZ1048872 (study PRJEB29581, sample SAMEA5548370) | metagenome | biome: marine; feature: coastal; material: water | depth 50 m | study: Short-term variability in the microbial, nano- and picoplankton... | reverse complement strand
TAGCCTGAGGTAAATATATCTGAAAGAGAAAAAATATATAAAAATACACTTTAAAACATAAATTGGTATAAAATTGGCTTTTTTCCAGTCGCCTTTCGCCTAGTATTGGTTCGAGAACACTTATTTTGCCTAATAAATGATTGACTGAAATCAAAAAGCACTTCCAAATAGTTTGATACAAAGGGCAAAAAAAATGTCCGGATCAATGGGAGAAAATCATGGATAAAAGAGTGGCTGTTATTGGTGCAGGGCCGTCAGGGCTAGCGCAGCTCAGAGCGTTTCAATCTGCTGCCTCACAGGGCGCGGATATTCCAGAAGTTATCTGTTTTGAAAAGCAATCAAATTGGGGCGGTTTGTGGAATTATGACTGGCGCACTGGGGTTGATGAAAATGGCGAGCCAAACCATGCTTCGATGTACCGTTATCTGTGGTCAAATGGCCCCAAAGAGGGGCTTGAGTTTGCTGATTATTCCTTTGAGGAACATTTCGGGCGTCAGATCGCCTCGTATCCCCCGCGCGCGGTCCTGTTTGATTATATTGAAGGGCGCGTCGCAAAAGCGGATGTGCGTAAATGGATCCGGTTTTCAACTGCGGTGCGCTGGGTCAATTACGATCCAGAAAGCGCAAAGTTCACGGTCACGGTCCATGATTATAATGCGGACAGCAGCTATAGCGAAGACTTTGATCATGTGGTGGTGGCAAGCGGCCATTTTTCCACCCCCAATGTGCCCTATTACGAAGGTTTTGAAAGTTTTAATGGGCGCATATTGCATGCCCATGATTTTCGCGATGCACGCGAATTTGTTAATAAGGATCTATTGATCCTTGGCACCAGCTATTCGGCCGAAGATATTGGCTCGCAATGCTGGAAATACGGATGCAAGTCGATTACTGTTGCGCACCGCACCGCGCCCATGGGCTTTGAGTGGCCAGACAATTGGCAAGAAGTACCGGCGCTACTGAAAGTTGATGGAAAAACGGCCTATTTCAAAGACGGCAGTCAAAAAGAGGTTGATGCAATCATCCTTTGCACAGGCTATAGGCATCATTTCCCGTTCCTTCCCGATGATCTTCGGCTTAAGACCACAAACCGCCTTGCAACCTCCAAGTTATATAAAGGCGTCGCTTGGATAGATAACCCAAAGGTTTTTTACCTCGGGATGCAGGACCAGTGGTTCACCTTTAATATGTTTGATGCTCAAGCCTGGTGGGCGCGGGACGTGATGATGGGTAAGATTGCCCTTCCTGCCGACAAGGCCGAGATGTCGGCCGATGTAGAAGAACGCGTAACCCGTGAAGAAGTTAGCGCGGATGGAAAATACTGTATTCGCTATCAGGGCGATTACGTGCAGGAGTTGATCGACGAAACGGATTATCCAAGTTTTGATGTAGATGGTGCTTGTGAAGCATTTTATCAGTGGAAGCAGCATAAGTCAGACGCGATCATGGAATTCCGTAACAATGCCTTCAAATCGGTGATCACCGGCACAATGGCTCCGGTGCATCATACCCCTTGGAAAGACGCGCTGGATGATACGCTAGAGGTGTATTTGCAAAACTAGGCCGATAGATTGTAAGGGCAGGGTTAAAACAATCCTGCCCTGATTAACCTATGCGGCATATTTCCCAATAAAAGTAGCCTTGCGCGTATGGGCAGGAAGCGCGCCAAATTTCTGGCGATACCATTTTGACAAAAGTGATGGTGTCGAAAAGCCGCAGGCGAGCGAAATTTCCGATATTGGCAGGGCGGTCTGCTCTAGCAAAGCATGCGCGCGTTCAAGCCGCAGATCACGATAGACACACAGCGGCGAGCGGCCCAGCTTATCGCCAAAACTGCGTTCAAGTCGCCGTGCAGATACGCCCATGATTTTTGCGACTTGAGCCACTGTGAGCGTGTCTTCTAGATGGTCCAGCATGATATCCAAGGCTTCGCAGACCACCCGGTTCCCTTCGGCAAGACGATTATAGCGCCAATGTTCTTTTGACTGGGCTTTTTCCGCAGGCGCAACCAATCCAAGATGTTCGCGCAAAGCATTTTCTGTATAACCGCCCTCGCGCGCTCCGATCAATTCAACCAACATGGCAATCGCAGCCACTGAACTGATGGCGCTGCTTAAGGTTTTATGGTGACAGGTGGTTGCTTCATCAAAATCTGCCAGATATCCACTTTCGCGCACGCTGGCATGAAATTGTGGATGCACCGCCGCGCGCTGTGTTTTCAAAACGCCGGCCACCAATAGCACAAAAACGCCTGCCCCAATAACGCCTACCCGCGCGGCATTGCGTATCGCCGGTTTGATCCGGCTTAGTTGGTCCGGTGTGATCATCCAGGGCGCATGGGTTCCGCCAACCAAAACAAATGTCTGATGCGGACCGCACAGCGAATTATCGATTTCTTTCGGGATGCCAATATGATGGGACCAGCTATATTTATCATTTCCAATCAGATGGTTAGCTGTGCGCAAAACCTCTATACAGCTCTCGGTAACAAAGCTGACCGACGCGTCTTGGCTTAGAAAAACAAACTCTTTGGTCAGGCTGCGAGTTGCATTTAACGCCCCGTTGGTCAGATCAGAGCTGCGATCAAGTGTTTCGAAATACATCGTGCATTCTCCATCAGTTTGGGCGTTTGGCGTAAAGACTTCTGCCAAACGCTCAGGGGCCTAGGCTGTGTTCGCGATCGACGTCTCAATCGCATGCAAAAATGAATGGGCTGAGGAACTGGCTGACATGAGCAAAAAGCTATCTTCGCCGTTTCGGATTATGATTGTGCCAAGATGCTCCATCGAGGTGCGCGCAGTTGCGCCAATACCAAAGGCGTCTGGGGCAATGTTTAGCGGGCAAATCCGTTCAAGGGCACGCCGTGCGCCTGTACCGGAAATCTCTAATGTAACCCAGACATCACTTTGATCAGTGGTGTGGAACACGCCGCCCAGAAGATCAGCAACATGCGCCTCGGCGCCGGTATCGTGCTGCGCGCGGGGAAAGACCACAAACGCCTGATCATTGCCCAAGCGCAAAATCCTCATATCGCTGTCTTGCGAGAGTGCGGACATGCCCACCTCGGGCAAATCCACACCAAAAGCGGCGCTCACGGCTTTTTTGGCGGCGGTCAGTTTGCGCAAAGGGATGGCGGCAGAAACAACAGCAACATCGTATATTTCGCGCAGTTTCACATCATCATAGTGCTGCTCGAAACGCCCCAGAAATGGCTCTGCGGTTAAAGTGAAATCAGCCACGTTGCAGCCCTCCTTCGGGATCATAGAAATGCGGCGAAACAATTTCGGCCTCCACCTCGATATTGCGTGCCGGGTTGACCACTCTTATGATCTCGCCCTTGCGCTCATGGCCGCGCTTGATAAATCCAAGCCCGATGGAATGCCCGAATGTGGGGGAATAGGCGACCGATGTCATCCAGCCTTGATCATTGGCCATATTGGCTGTGTCGCCTTTGGTGATGAAATGTGATCCGGCAAGCAGCGGCTGGCTATGATCGACCGGCTTAAAGCCCACAAGACGAATGGCGTCATCGCGGTTTAGCTCGGGGCGCTGTGACAGGGTTTTGCCGATACAGTCCTTTTTCTTGCTGACAAATCCGCCAAGCCCCAAGTTCAGGGCGGTGGTTTGGCCATTGAGCTCATTGCCGGCAGCATGGCCTTTTTCAATGCGCATCACGCCCAAGGCTTCTGTCCCATAGGGAACAGCATCGTATTCTTTGCCCGCCTCCATTAGCACGCCCATCATGGCATTGCCAAAGCGTGCGGGCACGGCAATTTCATAAGCCATCTCGCCCGAGAAAGAGATCCTAAAAAGCCGCGCAGGCGTGCCGCCGCAAATGGTCAACTCGCTGCACGCCATAAAAGGAAAGGCATCATTGGATAGATCAAACGGGGCATCGATAACCTTACTTAAAAGGTTGCGCGAATTGGGCCCGGCCACGGCAAACTGCGCCCAGCCATCCGTGGTCGATATTAGATGCACATCAAGCCCCGGCCACAGGCATTGGCGGGCAAATTCAAGCCGGCGGAATACCAGCACGGCATTGGCCGTGGTGGTGGTCATCACAAAGTGGTTTTCACCAAGCCGCGCGGTGGTGCCATCATCATAGGCAATGCCGTCTTCTCGCAGCATCAACCCGTAGCGCACTTTGCCGACCGGCAATTTCAAAAACGCATTGGTATAGACATGATTGAGGAATTCGGCGGCATCTTTGCCTTGAATGTCAATTTTACCGAGCGTGGTCACATCGCAAATACCAACCGAGGCGCGGGTCATTTCGACCTCACGGTCGACGCTGTCACGCCAGCCTTTTTCGCCGGGTCGCGCAAACCATTGTGCCCGCAGCCAATTGCCGGTTTCCACAAAGGTTGTCCCATTGTTTTCGGCCCATTTATGGCTTGGGGTCAGACGGTAAGGGCGAAAATCTTTGCCGCGTGCGCGGCCCGCCAAAGCCCCCATTGGAATAGGCGTATAGGGGGGGCGAAAGATTGTCGTTCCGGTTTCGGGAATGGTTTTTCCGGTGCATTCGGCCATAATGGCCAGGGCTGGAATGTTGGAAGTTTTGCCCTGATCTGTGGCCATGCCCAAGGTGGTGTACCGCTTAAGGTGCTCAACTGAGCGAAAGCCTTCTTTAAAGGACTGCTTGATGTCCTTGACGGTGACATCATTTTGCATATCCAGCCATGCGCGCGGCCGGCTTTCGGGTACATGCCAATACGCGCTGCTGGCATGGGCTTCATCGCTGGCAGTAGGCGCTTTGGAGGCTTTGCTTTTAAAGCCCAGATCGGCCATAATGCTGGTCGCGCAATCGGTGCCGTCCCGCAGCGCTGCCCCCAAGGACAGGGCCCCATTGGCGGCGCCTGCCACACGCATACCTGCCGGCAATGTGCCGCCAGGAACAAAGGCGTTGATCTCATTGCGCCATTGCGGTTTTCCGCGTTGATGACAAGTCAGATGCACATTCGGGTTCCAGCCGCCCGATACGGCCAGACAGTCGGCCTCTAGGCGCTCGCCCGAAGCCAAAGTGATCGCGCGCAGCCCTTTGCGGCCTGCGGTGTCGACAACGCTGCTGCCCATATAGACAGCTGCGCCGGGAACAGAGGCGGGCGGCTCAATATCGCGCGCATCTATCACTGCGCTGATATCCACCCCTTTGGCTGCCAAATCTGTCGCGGTGCGCCAACCGTCGTCATTGTTGGTAAAGATGGCAACCTGTTTGCCGGGGCTCACCCCATAGCGGTTAACATAGGTGCGCACAGCGCCCGCCAGCATAATGCCCGGCCGGTCATTGTTGCCAAAGGCAATGGGCCGCTCGGTTGCGCCTGCGCTTAGCAAGGAGCGTTTCGAATAAATCCGCCACAAAACTTGCCGCGGCTTTCCATCCGAGCTTGCCAAATGATCTGTGCAGCGCTCAAGTGCGCCAAACACACCATGATCATAGGCACCGTAAACCGTTGTGCGGACCATCACACGCACGTTGTCCATCGCGCTTAATTCGGCCAGCGTTTGCGCCGCCCAATCACTGCCAGAGATGCCGTCTATGTCATAGGTCTCTGCGTTCAGTCGGCCGCCTGCGTGATAATCTTCATCAGCCAGAATGACCTGAGCGCCGCTGCGCGCCGCGCTCAGCGCTGCCGCAAGACCGGCAGGCCCGGAACCGATCACCAAAAGATCACAATGTAAAAACCCCTTGTCGTAGATATCAGGGTCTTCTTGCATGGAAAGACTGCCAAGCCCGGCTGAGCTGCGAATGATAGGTTCGTAAATCTTTTCCCAAAATGCCTTGGGCCACATGAAAGTTTTATAATAAAATCCGGCACTTAAGAAAGGAGACAGCAAATCTGTCACCGCCATAAAATCAAATTCAAGCGAACCGCGGTGGTTTTGGCTGGTGGCTGTCAGCCCGTCAAACAATTCGGTCACAGTGGCCCGGGTGTTGGGTTCTTGATGGGCCCCCGAACGTAATTGAACCAGGGCGTTCGGCTCTTCTGATCCGGCGGTAAAGATGCCCCGGGGTCTGTGGTATTTAAAACCGCGGCCAACCAGACGCTGACCATTGGCCAGCAGCGCGGATGCCAAAGTGTCCCCGGGATGGCCCTGCATTTTTTTGCCGTTAAAGGTAAATTCGAGGGTGCTTGATCTGTCGATCAGACCGCCGCTGATCCGATGGGTTTGCTGGCTCATTTGTTGCGTCCCCGTTTTTTGGCCTCGTCGCGGGCCAGTTTAACACCGGTAATTTCATGTGTTAGAGTGTCTCTGGTGACCACCAGCCACGACCGATCACCCTGTTCGTGATACCAAAGCTCTTGATGCGCACCTGCGGGATTGTCGCGAAGATAGCCGTACTCATAAAATTGCTCGTCGGCGTTTTCCGCCTCCGGATCAGGTCTGTCGATCAATGCGGCATCGCCCAGATAGACAAATTCTGCCGCATCTCTTGGGCCTAAAAGAGGGTGGTTGATAATCATAAAGCTGTCCTCTTAAGCAGGTCAAACTGCCAAGCCAGATTTTGCTGGATGGCGAGTTCATTGCTCGGGGTTGGATATTGATATCTGCTCATATCAATGCAAATTGGGCTGATTGCCCTGTCCTTTTTCATCAATGATGTGACCACGTTTAAACCGATCCAGCCGCATTTCTGTGGCCACCGGATGCGGCGTGTCATTGGCCAGTAAATGGGCATAGCAGTAGCCGCTTGCCGGGGTTGCTTTGAACCCGCCATAGCACCAGCCGCCATTGAAATAGAGACCCTCGATATGGGTCTTGTCGATAAAGGGTGATCCATCCATTGACATGTCCATCACGCCGCCCCAGCTGCGCAGCAAGCGCGTGCGGCCGATCATTGGCATAATCGCCATGCCGCCTTCGGCCACATCCTCGACCACGGGTAAATTTCCGCGCTGGGCATAGGTGTTATAGCCGTCAATATCGCCGCCAAACACAAGCCCGCCTTTGTCCGACTGGCTGACATAAAAATGGCCTGCCCCAAAGGTAATTACGCCAGGGAGAGTTGGCTTAAGACCTTCGGTAACGAAAGCCTGCAGAACATGACTTTCGATGGGCAGGCGCATGCCAGCCAGTGACATAACGCGGCTGGAAGAACCGGCAACACAGACCGCAACCTTTTTGGCGCGGATGCTGCCTTTTGAAGAGCGGACACCGGTGCAGACACCATTTTCGATATCAAAGCCGGTCACTTCACAGTTTTGAATGATGTCAACACCATGGCTGTCTGCGCCGCGGGCATATCCCCAGGCAACGGCATCATGGCGCACTGTTCCGCCGCGCCGTTGATATAGACCGCCCTTGATTGGAAAACGCGCATTGTCAAAATCCAAAAACGGCAACTCGCGGCGCAGCTGTGCTTCATCGGCCAGTTCGGCGTCCGCACCCGATAAAATCATAGCGTTGGCGCGGCGCACAAAAGCATCGCGTTGCGGGTCGGAATGAAACAGGTTCAAGATGGATCTTTGGCTGACCATTGCATTATAGTTGAAGTCCTGTTCAAGGCCTTCCCACAGCTTGAGCGAAAATTCGTAAAACGGCTGATTGCCCGGCATCATATAGTTAGAGCGGATAATCGTGGTATTGCGCCCGATATTTCCCGATCCAAGCCAGCCTTTTTCCAAAACGGCGATATTGCGCATGCCGTAAACTTTGGACAGATAATAGGCTGTTGACAAACCATGTCCGCCGCCGCCGACAATGATGACATCATACTCGGCTTTCGGCTCTGGTTCACGCCATACCGGTTTCCAGCCCTTGTTGCCGCTCAGGCCTTGCTTTAGAATTTCGAATGCGGAATATCGCATGGTTGAGCCCTTTAAATGTTGCTGCTTTAAAGTTTCTGGATTCGACAAACTGTACTTTTCTAAAATAGTCATTTATATATCTATTATGGAAACTTTTGGTTCAGCGATGCAGACCTACAGGATTGGAGTACTGCCGATTAACGGCTTTGCCCTGATGTCTTATGCGTCAACAGTAGCGCCCTTTCGGGCGGCCAACACCCCGCGCCGGCGCAATTTATACGAGGTGATCCATATCAGTTTTGCCGGCCTAGCGGTGCAAAGCTCTGGGGCTGCAAGCGTCACACCCCAAAAGTCCATTCACGATCAGATAGATCTCGATTACTTGTTTGTTGTGGCCGGCGGCAACCCGGCGCTTTTTGACAATAAGGCTGTGTTCAACTGGCTTGGCCGGATGTCAAGATTTGGGGCGCGGCTGGGCGGTGTATCGGGTGGGCCGGTGATTTTGGCCTCTGCTGGACTGATGGGCGATCGGCGCATGACCGTTCACTGGGAGCATGCCGAAGCTCTGGCTGAAATCTCTCCCCATCTTTTGATTGAGCGAACGCTATATGTGATGGATCGTGACCGTTTGACCTGTGCGGGTGGCACTGCGGCTTTGGATTTGATGCTGGCATTGATCACAGAGCACCATGGCAGCCTTTTTGCCAGTCTTGTCAGTGACTGGTTCATGCACACTGAAATACGCCCTTCTGTCGGGCCGCAAAGGGGCGGGATTGCCGCGCGCGTTGGCTCAAACAATGCACTGATTCTCGAAGCGGTAAAGGCGATGGAAAGCCATGTGGCCGATCCGATATCCTTAGCGCAGCTGTCGGTGATGGTGGGCATTTCGCCGCGTCAATTAAACCGCCTTTTCATGCAGCGTTTGGGGCGCTCAACGATCGGATATTATCGCGATATGAGATTAGATAAAGCGATGAATTTAATTAGAAATTCATCATTGCCCTTGACCGAGGTCGCGCTGGCAACAGGGTTTGCAAACTCATCCCACTTTTCCAGACTTTTTTCAGAATATTTCGGCCAGGCGCCCTCAAGTTTTCGCTGAGCGCTTGCAACGATCTAAAAACGCTGCCTATGCTCGGCGGCAAATTAGGAGCCCTAAAATGCATATACTTGTTTTGCAGCATGCGCGTGTCGAGCACCCCGGAATTTTTCGCCGTTTTCTAGAAGAAGACGGACACAGTTGGGAGGCAGTCGAGCTTGATGAGGGCGCAGCGCTGCCTTCATTGGATGGCTATGACGCCCTGTGGGTAATGGGGGGGCCGATGGATGTGTGGCAAGAAGACCAATACCCGTGGCTAAAAGACGAAAAGGCGTTTATTCGCGAAGCAGTCGAGCAACGGGGGATGCCTTATTTGGGGCTGTGTCTTGGCCATCAGCTGCTCGCAGAAGCGCTGGGCGGAAGTGTTGGGCCGTCCGCGACACCGGAAATTGGGGTTATGGATGTGCAAATGACAGAAATGGGCGCAACGGGCATCTTTATGGATGATTTACCCGATCGGTTCGCCTGCTTGCAGTGGCATAGCGCAGAGATCACTAAACTGCCACAAGGTGCTGAGGTTTTGGCCACATCGCCTGACTGTACTGTCCAAGCTATGACTTGGGGGCCGCGTGCCTATTCCGTGCAGTTTCATGTCGAAATAGAGCCCGATACTGTTGCGAATTGGGCCGAAATACCCGCTTATATGGAGGCTTTGGAAAAAGCGATGGGGCAGGGGGCGGTTGAACGACTGGCCACCGACTGTGATCGCCATATGGCCGAGTTTAACCGGCTTGCCGAGCGCATTTATATGAATTGGCTTCAGACGTCTGCCAAAGCTTAATGCTGGAGTTCGATTAGGTTTCGGCTGCGCGCGTCAGCGATAGGCGCGCGGTTTCAAGATGCTCTTTCATGATTTTCGCGGCGCGTTCGGGTTCGCGGGTGCGCAAAGCATTTAATATCTGCCGGTGCTGACCATTGTATTGGGTGATGATTGACGGGTTCAAAGTGATCTGCCGCATCCGCGTCCAGTCATCCTGACTGCGCACCGATGTTATTTGTCCAATAATCCAGATCAGCAATGTGTTGCGGGTGCAGTTTGCGAGGGCGCGATGAAATTCAGTATCTGCATCCGCAAAGCTCACCGGATCATTGAGACTTTGCTCCATTTTGCTGCATAGGCTATCGAGAAGATCAAAATCGGCCCGCCGTCCATGCAAGACGGCAAGTCGGCAGATATGCGGCTCAAGTGCGAATCGGGCATCCATTAATTCAAGTGGATTTGCGGATTGAATCGGCGTCGCCTCTGGAAATTCCTCTTGATAGGTCACATAGGTGCCGCTACCTGGGCGGATTGTCACCCATCCGCTGTCCATCAGCTGCGTCAAAGCTTCGCGGATGGTGCCGCGCGCTACAACATAAGCTTCGGCCAATGTGCGCTCAGGGGGCAGGCGGTCATGTAACTGTAAGTTTCCGTTCGATATTTCACGGCGTATCATGCCAGCGATATCGCTTGCTCCGAGCTTTCGTTTTCCTGGCTTCATTCCGTAGACACTTTCAGTGGTATTCCAATACTATACCAATTTAAGCATAAATAAGATAATTAAGCAAGCATTGGATCAAAATAGGTTGACTTTTGGCTTAACAAGGCGAAAACTCACCTCAAACAATAACGAGCGGACCATATCTGGTTCAAGCTGGGTCAAGTGGGAGTTTACAACAGATGGCATTTCCTAATCATGCTGATTTTGTGATTGTTGGTGCTGGCGTTCATGGTCTGTCGACAGCATGGCGTTTAGCAGAGCGTTTGATTGCGCGCGGAGAAGAGGTCGAAGGCAGAATAGTTGTTCTTGATAAATCGGGTATTGCATCCGGCGCGTCTGGCATTGCCTGCGGCGTTGTTCGGAACAATTATTTCCAACCTGCGATGCGGCGGCTTATGGCCCATTCGGTCGGCGTTTGGGAAAGCGACCCCGAAGCGCTAAGCTACCATCCGGTGGGATATTTGCAAATCTCTAGCGAATCGATGCGCGATGACGTGCGCTCGATTTATGAGCAACAGCAAGAGATCGGCTATGAAAGCGAGTTTATCGAAGGCGCGGCGGCGTCGGATGCCTATATGAAAGATATGTTCAGCGACTGGCAGGCACAGGGGATTACCTCGGTGCTTCATGAAAAGCGGGGCGGCTATTCGAACAATACCAAATCCATGTATGGAATTGCCAAAAAGGTCGAAGATCGCGGCGTGCGGATTATCACCGGTGTCGAGGTCAAGGGTCTGGTAAGCGAAAGTGGATCGTCGAGCATTCAAGCAGTTGAAACCAATCGGGGCACTGTAACATGTGAGCGCGTGATTATCGCGCCCGGCCCTTGGGCAAGAGATTTTTGGAATATGCTGGGTATGCCCAAGCAGATCACCCTAAAGGATTTAGAAGGCAATGTGCACACAGGCATAGACATGTGGCGCTTCTGGCAACTGGAAGAGGGTGTGCTTCAGGTCGAGCCGGAAATGCTTCAAACCAATGACGGCAAAGTGCCGCCCGTTATCCATGTGGATACGGATGCGCCTTTGAAGTCTTGTGTGGACGGTTCTTTGATTACGGATGAAATGTGGGGTATTTACTACAAGCCTGATTGGCATTTTGGCGGCATTCAGGGCGGTGCGTCGCCTTATAAGGTCGAAACAGCAGTTGATCAGGTGAAAATCGACCCCTATGGGCCGTCGTCGCCCGAGTTTGTCGCATCGGACACATTTGCCCATATGTGGGTCTCGGCTTTGGCCCATTGTCACAAGCGCTTTGAGGGCATGATGGGCAAATATCATCGCGAAGCCTCGGGCGGTATCGGCTGCTTTACGGCTGACAGTTTCCCAGTATTTGATCACTTCCATGACAATGCAACGCTCATTGCAGATAGCAACCACGGCTGGAAAATGCTGGGAGTAGGCCACTTGATCGCTGATGAGGTGCTGGGTGAAGCGCAGGATTTACTCGAGCCCTTCCGGTTCGACCGCTTTGAAAAAGGAAACCTTCATCCGGTTTCAAACAGCCCATATCCATGGAGCTAGCAGGATGAATAAAACGCCATAAAAATTGGTTAAAACCAAGGAAATTAACAATAACCTAGGGAGAAGAAAATTGGCTGAAACAGATCTTGAGAAATTTGTCGAAGCGCCAGGGCGTGACGAAAAAATCAAACAAGTCAGGGAAATGATTGATCGGATGGGGGTTGAGTATCTCTATCTGCAATTTGTCTCGGTAACCGGCAAGATAATGGGCAAGGGTATTCCTGCAGATCATTGGGAATCGGTCGCCAAAAAAGGATTTCAGCTGGTATATGGTGCGACGGTAAACCTGTTTACCGACCGCGCTGGAAATTATTTGGGATATGGCCCGGAAGCCGCCGAACTTGTTGGCATTCCAGAGCCAGAAACCTTTATGCAGTTGCCATGGGCGCCGCAAATTGGCCGGTTTTACTGCACTTTGTTCCGCAACCGCGAAGAAAAAGAAAATCCGGGCGGTTTTCTGACATCAGATT
>ERZ1048872.2697-NODE-2697-length-12348-cov-4.148865_pt1 | contig 12348 bp, 11 predicted proteins | sample MGYA00383100_ERZ1048872 | MGnify/ENA primary metagenome ERZ1048872 (study PRJEB29581, sample SAMEA5548370) | metagenome | biome: marine; feature: coastal; material: water | depth 50 m | study: Short-term variability in the microbial, nano- and picoplankton... | reverse complement strand
CCGGCAATGATCATGCGCATTTCAAGCCCGATGCGTCCGGTGAGAATGGTACCCAGTGGCTTACCGGATAGCATCATCTCTCGTGCGCGATCCACCTGAGATTTCATCAGCTTGCGCCAGGCATCGTTACATATACCTTGGGCGATCTGCTCTTCAGTTACACCGTATGATGCCAGTTCATCCATCGGCAGATAGATACGCCCAATTGCGTAATCTTTGGCGACATCTTGCCAGAAGTTGATTATCTGTAGCGCAGTGCAGATCGAATCAGAGTAAGTGATGTTGACTGGTGTGGCTTCACCATACAAGTGCAGCAGTAAATTGCCGACAGGGTTCGCCGAACGTCGGCAGTAATCGAGGAGGTCATCGAAATCCTCGTAGCGTTTCTTTTCGACATCCTGCTTGAATGCATCAAGCAAGTCGTATAGCGGCTGCATGGGAAGGTTATGTTGTGTGATCTGTGTAGCCAGATTCGCTGTAACGGGAGAGAGCGGTGCTTCATGGAAGGCAACTCGCCTCAAATCAGTACGTAATTCCTCCAGTAGTCTGAGTCTTTCTTCATCAGGCATTTCCCCTTCATCTGCAATGTCGTCTGCTGCACGGGCAAAATGATAGATAGCAGCGACTGGTTTGCGCAATCGCTTGGGCATTAGGAAGGACGCTACCGGGAAATTTTCGTAATGACCAACGGACATGAATCAGGATAAGTCGTTCTTGTGTAGCATGAATACGAATTGGTCGCCTGCAGACACTTCCATCCATGTGAAAGGCAGGTTGGGGTAAGCCGCTTCCAGTACTTCGCGGTTATGACCGATCTCTACGATCAATATGCCATTGTCGGTAAGATGCTTGGCAGCATGTTCGAGGATGATGCGCGTTGCATCCAGACCATCATCACCACTACCTAGCGCGAGTGTTGGTTCATGCAGATATTCACGGGGTAATGCACTGACCGATTCGGCATCCACATAAGGCGGATTGCTGATGATGATGTCGTATTTTTTATCACCGAGTGAGCTAAGCAGGTCTGATTCGATCATGATTATTCTATTGCCAAGATTGTAGTCAGCGACATTGCGTTTAGCGACAGCGAGGGCATCCGTTGATAAGTCCACGGCATCAATTGTTGCATTTTGAAACGCATGTGCAGCAACGATTGCAAGGCATCCGCTGCCGGTACACAAATCCAGCGCGCTAGTAACGGCATCCGGCTCGACGACCCAAGGGCTGAGCTGTTCGCGTAACAACTCGGCAATGAACGAGCGGGGGATGATGACGCGTTCATCGACATAAAAACTGAAATCACCCAGAAATGCTTCGTGCGTCAGATAGGCAAGCGGGATGCGCTGTTCAACCCGTTGTTGAATAAGATGCAATAATTCGGTGCGCTCGCCATCGGTCAGTCGGGCGTCAAGGAAGGGCTCAAGATTGTCCAAGGGGAGGTGCAAGGTGTGCAGGATCAGATAGGCCGCCTCGTCATACGCATTGCTGCTGCCATGGCCGAAGGATAATGCCTCTTGATTGAAGCGGCTGACCGCAAAGCGTAAGTGGTCGCGTACTGTGTACAACGCGGCTGATGCCTCTGAAAAATAATTACTCATTCAGTCAACAGTATTTCCAGCGTGCGTTGATAAGTTTCCTTGAGTGGTTCAATGTCATCCACACCTACGCACTCATTGAGTTTATGTATGGTGGCATTCAACGGGCCGAATTCGATCACTTGTGGGCAGATGTCGGTGATGAAACGACCGTCAGATGTGCCGCCACTGGTGGAGAGTTCCGGTGTGATGCCGTATGCGCTTTCAATAGCACTGCTGATTGCAGCTACCAAGGTGCCTTTTGCCGTGATGTAGGGTTTGCCGGATAGCTCCCATTTCAAATCGTAGGTGACGTTGTGCTTGTCCAGAATTTCGTGGACTTTGTCCTGAAGGCCTTGTTGGGTGCTGGCGGTGGAGAAGCGGAAATTGAACAAGATTTCTGCTGTCCCGGGTACAACATTGGTCGCACCAGTGCCACTGCTCATGTTTGAAATCTGCCAGGATGTCGGCGGGAAATACTCATTACCTTCATCCCATGAAGTCGCAGCCAATTCTGCAATGGCAGGTGCAACCATATGAATGGGATTGTTTACCAAGTGCGGATAGGCAATATGGCCTTGCGTACCTTTTACGGTGAGTGTGCCGTTGAGTGATCCACGGCGCCCGTTCTTGATCATGTCGCCGACTTTTTTGCTCGAAGTGGGTTCGCCGACGATGCAGTAGTCCAGTGTTTCGCCTCGTGCTTGCAACGCTTCGACTACGCGTACAGTTCCATCGACTGCGACACCTTCTTCATCGGATGTGATCAGCAGGGCTATAGAACCGTTATGATCGGCATGTTTGGCGATAAATGCCTCTATCGCAGTGATGAATGCAGCGACTGAGGTTTTCATATCTGCTGCACCGCGCCCGTATAACAATCCGTCACGTATGGTTGGCTCAAACGGTGGGCTGAACCATGATTCCGGCGGGCCGCTAGGGACAACATCAGTATGCCCTGCAAAAACCAGAACAGGGCTGGCAGTACCACGCCTTGCCCAGAGATTATCGACATTACCGAAGCGCATGCGCTCTATCTTGAATCCCAGCTTTTCAAGACGCTCAATAATGATGTCCTGACACCCAGCGTCGTCTGGTGTGAGGGAACGGCGGGCAATCAGTGCTTTGGAAAGTTCTAGAGTTTCAGACATGGAAAATATTAAAGATTAAAAATTTTTGAATAGGAAGACTCGTCGAATCCAACGTGAAGAAGCTTGCCGTTTTTCTCAAGGATAGGCCGTTTGATTACGCTGGATTTGTCCTGCATTAACTTTAGTGCGGAGGGATTATCGCAAACACCTTGTTTGGTTTGATCATCCAGGCCACGCCAAGTGAGTCCCTTGCGATTGATGATGCTTTCCCAGCCTGCCTGTTTTAGCCATCTGTTGGCAGCAGTTTCATCGACTCCATCTTTTTTGAAGTTGCAAAACTCGACAGCAATATCATGCTGTGCGAGCCAGTCACGGGCTTTCTTGACTGTATTGCAATTCGGAATGCCATAGAGCTTCATTTGGGCTCGTTGATGTCCAGCTTGATTCCGCTGAAATCTGACTTAGGGGTAGGACTTTCAGGAGTAGCCTGACTAGGGTCAAAAACAGGCACTTTCATTGTGTTGGTACGCTCTGCAAAATCAACCAAGGAAGACAGATTGCTGGCGGAGTCGGCGTTACGCAATGCTTCCTCTTTTGATATGTACCCCTTTTTGTAAAGCTTATACAGGGCTTGCTCAAATGTCTGGGAGCCAGCAGAAACACTCTTCTCTATCGATTCGCGTATCTTGTCCAATTCATCATTCTTAATTTGATCGGCAATCAAGGTGGTGTTCAATAGTATCTCTACAGCAGGGACTTGCTTGCCGTCTACATTGCGAACCAGGCGTTGCGAAATCACTGCGCGCAAGCACATTGATAGATCAGCCAACACGCCTCTGCGTGACTCATACGGGAAGAAATTCACGATACGGTTCAGTGCATGGTAGCTGTTGTTCGCGTGCAGCGTAGCTAGACAAAGGTGTCCGGTCTGCGCAAAAATCAGCGCATGTTTGAGCGTTTCGCGGTCGCGTACTTCACCGATCATCAGTACATCCGGCGCCTCACGCATACCGCTGGATAATGCATTTTCATACGAGAGGGTGTCAGATCCTATCTCTCTTTGATTTACGATAGATTTTCCATGCTCGAAGATGTATTCGATGGGTTCTTCGATGGTCAGGATGTGACCACTCATCTCTTGGCTGCGGTGTTCTATCATGGCAGCCAATGTGGTTGATTTTCCAGATCCGGTGGCACCAACTACCAGTATTAAACCACGCTTCTCCATGATCATCTCTTTCAGGATGTCAGGTAGGTGCAACTCTTCGGAGGTGCCGATTTTCGATTTAATGAAACGGATTACGATAGCAACGTTGCCACGTTGGCGGAAAACATTAGCTCGGAAATTACCCACCCCGGGCTCCTGGAAGGAGAAGTTCATTTCCATTTCAGATTCGAAAAAATCGATCTGCTTTGATGTCATCATTTCATACGCGATTTTTTTGACGACATCAGCCTCGAGAATTTGCGCGTTGACTGTCTTGGTTATTCCTTCAATCTTGATATTGACTGGCGCGCCAACAGAGAAGAATAGGTCCGAAGCATTTTTACTCGCTGCAAGTTGAAGTAATGGTGTAATGATCATGGCTTTAATCTCCGTGCTAATAGATTATTATTGTTCAACGCTTGCTTTTAAACGATCACATAAATCTGAAGCATGGCGGTTGTGAATCAAATGCCCCGCAATAGCTCGTTGATACCGACTTTTGATAGAGTCTTCGCATCTACTTTTTTTACAATCACTGCGCAATACAGGCTGTAGCTACCGTCTTTGGAGGGCAGGCTACCACTAACAACGACAGAGCCTGATGGTACGCGACCATAAGTGATCTCGCCAGTTTCGCGATCATAGATCTTGGTGCTCTGACCGATGAAAACACCCATCGAGATTACGACATTATCTTCAAGTATCACGCCTTCAACGACTTCAGAGCGTGCACCGACAAAGCAATTGTCACCAATGATAGTGGGGTTGGCTTGGATGGGCTCCAATACACCGCCGATACCAACGCCGCCACTCAGGTGTACGTTTTTACCAATCTGTGCGCATGAACCCACCGTTGCCCAGGTATCAACCATGGTGCCTTCATCGACATATGCACCGATGTTTACATACGATGGCATCAGTACGACGTTCTTGGCGATGTAAGCACCTTTCCGCGCTGCAGCAGGTGGAACCACGCGAAAGCCACCTTCACGGAAATCACGGCTGTTGAAGTCAGCAAATTTGGAAGATACTTTATCGTAATAATTGGTGAAACCACCCTTGATAAAGCTATTGTCTTCCAGACGGAACGATAGCAACACAGCCTTCTTCAGCCACTGGTGCGTGACCCATTCGCCGTCGATTTTTTCTGCAACACGCAAAGTGCCCTGATCAAGTTGGGTAATGACAGAGTCGACAGCTTCCTTGAGCTGTGCATCAGCATTTCGCGGTGTGATTTCGGCGCGGCGTTCAAAACTCTGTTCAATGATTTGTTGCAATTGATCCATGATGATTCCCAATAGTTAAGATAAATTAAAGCGATGAAACGAAACGGAAGATGCGTTGAGCCGCTTCAGTGGTTTCTTCCATATTTGCGACCAGCGCCATGCGAACAAAATTATTTCCGGGATTGACTCCGTTTGTTTCGCGAGCAAGATAGCTTCCCGGTAGCACGATGACATTATAGTCGCGATACAGCGACTGCGCGAAGGTGGTGTCAGCTATTGGTGTGGGCACCCACAGGTAAAAACCTGCATCGGGTAACGTGACCGGTAATACCGGCTTCAGAATATCGATTACTGCGCTGAACTTGTCAGCGTACATACGGCGATTTTCAGCAACATGTGCTTCATCGTTCCATGCGGCGATGCTGGCAGCCTGAGTGACCGGATTCATCGCCGATCCGTGGTAGGTGCGATATAACGTGAATGCCTTGAGGATATCTGCATCGCCGGCGACAAAACCCGAGCGCATGCCCGGCACATTGGAGCGTTTCGACAGGCTGGAGAAGACCACCAGATTCTTGTAGTCATTACGCCCCAGTTGGTTTGCGGCCTGTAATGCGCCGAGTGGCTTATTGTCACCAAAGTATATTTCTGAATAGCATTCGTCTGATGCAATGACGAATCCATATTTATCGCTCATGGCGAATAATTGTCGCCACTCGTCCAGAGGTATGACTCTCCCGGTGGGGTTGCCCGGCGAACAGACGAATAACAGTTGTGTGCGTTCCCAAGTCTCTTCGGGTAATTGCGCGAAATCTGGCGCAAAATTGTTATCGGAGAGGGTATTGAGAAAATATGGCGTTGCGCCGGCAAGCAGAGCAGCACCTTCATATATCTGATAGAACGGATTCGGACAAACCACAGCAGGATTGGTTCTGGTGCGATCTATCACCGTTTGTGCCAGCGCAAACAGCGCCTCACGGCTGCCGTTTACCGGCAGCACCTGTGTTTTTTCGTCTGGCGCAGGAATCTCATAGCGATTGGATAGCCAATTCGAGATGGTTAGGCGCAGGGCATCGCTACCGATGGTTGTGGGATAATTTGCCAGCCCGTCCATATGGTCGATCAATGCGTCACGAACGAGCTGTGGCGTGTCGTGTTTAGGTTCGCCGATGGATAATCTGATAGGGTGGTAAGAAGGTTCCGGCTGAACTTCGCTAAACAGCCCGGCCAGCTTCTGGAAGGGATAGGGCTGTAATTTTTGTAAATCTGGGTTCATTGGCAGTCTCAATCAAGCGCGAAATCAGCGCGCATTATACGGGTCGACCAAGTGTCAACAAAACAAAATGTAATGCCTTTTGCGGCAGTTTTTAGTGCAGCGCTTGTATGGGGGCTAATCTGGTATCCGTTCAGAGTATTGGAGGGGGCTGGTGTGTCCGGGGCATTGTCTACCTCGATAACCTATTTAATTGCCATGTTGTTCGGCGTATTCATGCTGCCTCGTATCTGGGGTGAATTACGCAATGCGGGAGGATGGATCATTTTGTTGATGGTCAGTGTGGGGTGGGCAAACCTCGGTAATGTGCTGGCTGTGCTCGAAGGCGAGATCATGCGTGTCTTGCTGTTGTTCTACATTGCACCTCTGTGGACGATATTGTTTTCCTATTGGCTGCTGGACGAACGGCTGGATCGAATCGGGTATATGGTCATGCTGCTGTCATTTTCAGGAGCGATGGTGATGCTCTGGGAGCCCAGTCTGGGCATGCCGTTCCCTGCCAATTTGGCGGAATGGATCAGCCTGTCAGCTGGCATGGCATTCGCATTATCCAATGTGGTCGCAAGGCGTGCTTCACATTTAAGCCTTGAGGCAAAGTCCTACAGCGTATGGGTGGGTACGTTCTTGATGACGATCCCGTTACTGTTATGGCAGGGCGGTTTGACCGAAAGTATGCGTTCAGTTGATATGTATTCCTGGATGCTGCTGGGTTTGCTGGGTATCGTGATCTTCGGGGTGAGTTTTGCAGTGCAGTATGCTTTAGCCATCCTTCCGGCCAATCGGACAATCGTGTTATTCCTATTTGAATTGGTCGTAGCGGCCGTTGCGTCTTATTATCTTGCAAATGAGGCGATGGATTTAAGGGATTATCTGGGGGCGATGCTGATTATTTCAGCCACCTTGTTGTCTGGAAAACTGCATGATCCGACTGAAACACTTCAACCTGAATGAAGCGCACAGTGCGATTATTGATGATAATTTAACCAATATTTTGTAATATCCGACTAATTAAGTGGCAGAATCAAATTTTACTTCGTCCTTCATTTAATGAAATGGGTAAATATGACCGCGCGTCCAACCGAATCCGAAATCGTTGAGCTGTTTGCCAATAGTGATCCTGATCAGGTATGGATTAAGGTGTCCGAGATAATTGCTCGCATCAATCCAAATTATGATAACCGTCTGATTCACACAGTTTTTATTGATGTGATAAGTCTGTTTCGTGGTGAATATCCGGGATATAGCTCGATCAAAACTTTGTATCACGATATGCCTCATACGCTTGATGTATTGATGTGCGCGGCAAGGTTGATGAATGGCTTACATCTTTCGGGCATGCAGTTTAGTGATGATGAAATTTCATTGATCCTGATCGCAGTGCTGATGCACGATATCGGATATGCGCAGCTTCAGGGCGAGGAGAGCGGCACAGGGGCGCAATATACCCAGACACATGTGAAGCGGGGCATTACTTTCATGGAGTACTATCTGGAGAAGCGGCACATTCCTCAGGATTTTGCCATCAAGTTAGCACCCATGATTACCATCACTGATCCCGCACTGATTGCTGTAGATATTGAATTTCCTGATGATCGCACCCGCTTGCTAGGACAAATAGTAGTGACAGCAGATTTAACTGGGCAGATGGCTGATCGAGCTTATCTTGAGAAACTTCTTTTTCTGTATCTGGAATTCAAGGAGGCGCACTTCGGGAATTTTCAGAGCATTCACGAAATGCTACGCCAGACAAAGAAGTTTTACGAAATTACCCGTGAAAAATTGGACGGAGCATTCGGTGGGTTATATGTTCATCTTGCTTTGCACTTTAAGGATGTGTTCGGGGTCGAGGAAAATTTCTACTTGGAATCGATAGAGAAAAATATCGACTACCTTGAGAAGGTTATCAAGCATAACGAGGTGGAGTACCTCACCATGCTCAAGCGAGGCGGGATAGTCGAAAAATTCAATTCCATCACTACCCGGAACTAAAGCATTCATTCAATCTTGTGACAGAAGACATCGCACTTTCTTTTCGTATCGCATCATTAACTGATGGAGAAGCTATTGTCAGGCTTGTGAACTCGGCTTATAGGGGCGAGTCAAGTCGTGACGGATGGACGACTGAAGCTGACTTGCTTGACGGACAACGTACCGATGCTACTGAGATATGTCGTCTGATAGACATGAGGGATTCATTATTTCTACTTTGCCTGAGCGATAACGTGATCATCGGGTCGGTGCATTTGCAAAAGCTGGATGAAGTAGCTGCTTATATGGGCATGCTGGTCATCCTTCCTGTGTTACAAGGAAAAGGAGTGGGGAAACGATTTATCAGGGAGGCAGAGGAGTTGGCGCAGGCTCGCTGGGAGGCGGCTCGCATACAAATTCAGGTAATCACTTACCGTAACGAATTAATCGCATTCTATGAACGATTGGGGTATTGCAGGACAGGTGAGATTAAGCCATTCCCGGACGATCCCAGATTTGGTATACCCAAAGTGCCAAGCTTGAAGTTTGAGGTATTGGAACGACAATTTTGATTGTTCTTATGAAGGGTCTACTTTGCCCTTGGCTTTGGTTCTCTACATAATGGGGGAGTGTTTTGCAGAATAAATAGGGAAATTCCTTACTGCAAATAAAGTATTATCTACGACACGCTCCAGAATATCAGCACTATGAAGCATTGCAATAATTCATGAGATTGAGTTAGGTGTGGGCGTGGAGATTGCTGATTATGCTGACTATTTTTGAGTTGGTCTTACTTTGATTATTAATGATGCATTATCGATTGCCGGAGACTGTGGGGGTGGAAAATGAAAATCTTCAATCTTAGATTTTTTGTTGGCTTGTTATCAGGCTTGACGATCAGCGGATCGTTGAGTTCAGCACCAGCTCAAGCTTATAGTTTCAGTGCCGTACCTCAATTTACAGCTGTTCAGGTATATAAGGAGTGGCGCCCGTTACTGGATCGCCTGAAAAAAGAAACTGGCATTGAGCTCAAAATCAGGACTTACGATTCAATTCCAGAATTCGAGGCTGCATTTTTACGTGGGGAGGTTGATTTTGCATATGCCAACCCCTATCACGCTGTAATGGGAAATAGAGCACAAGGTTATGTTCCGTTATTACGTAATGACAAGCCATTGAATGGGATTTTGTTGGTGCGAAAAGATGGTGCAAAGAGCATTAGCGAACTGGACGGCAAAGAACTTGGTTTTCCGGCGCCTAATTCCTTCGGGGCTGCACTGTATATGAGGGCATTACTGATTGAAAAAGAAAGTCTCACCTTTACTCCCAATTACTTGAAAACCCACCCGAATGTATTCCGTCATGTCATTGCTGGAGATGTGGCTGCAGGGGGGAGTGTGAGAGCTGCATTCAACAGTGAGCCACCGGCAGTTCGCGAGCGATTACGTGTGCTCTATGAAACCCCATATGCAGCACCGCATCCGTTGATGGTGCATCCCCGGGTGTCACAGTCTGTTCAGGAAAAAGTAGTGGAAACATTATTGCGCTTTAAAAAAGTCCTCGGAGGTGAGGCCTTGCTCAAGGCTGTGCGAATGCCCGAGATAGGGCGTGCAGATTACGACCTTGAGTATCTCCCTTTGGAAGAACTTAATTTGGATAAATATGTGGTCAAGTCAAAGTAAACTTTTCGGTTTGATTTATGGCCGCTCGTTGCGGTGGCAGTTTACGCTGCTGGCGACAATGGTGACGGTATTACTTGTATTGTTGTTGAGTACAGTAAATGCGGCTAAGCAATCTTCTGCATTACAGGAGAGCTTTGAGAGACAAATGCGTGCGGTAGCGGTGGGGTTATCCTCGTCAAGCGTTGATAGTATTTTGCGAAATGATTTGGCAATGCTTGAAATGTTGGCGCTACGTACTGCTACTTACCCACACTTGCAACGAGTGGAAATTAACGATCAGGTCGGTAAAAGACTAACGGTAATAGCGGTTGACGATAGCGGTGAACCTGAAGTGAGGTTTGAAGATGATCTGGTGCAGTTGCCGACTATCGGTGTCTCGTTGATCGAATATCATGAAGAAGATGTCTTTTCTGTCCATCGACTATTGCCGGGTGTACTTGAAGGGATAGGAGTCATTTGGGTGCCAATCGAAGCGGGGGAGCTTATAGGTTGGGTTCAGTTGGAATTTTCTCTCGACGAGATACACGATACTGTGGAAAGCCTTTGGCTGGTTAGCCTTGCTAATTCCTTGCTGGCTATATTTATCGGTATTGGCATTATGCTCTTTTTCTTGCAGCGTCCAGTTCGCGCACTGGAAGAAACGGCTCGCTTCGCTTCGCGGATGGGTGAGTTGAAGGGAGAACAATTACCCGTTTGGCATAACGTTTCTGAAGTCAGAGTGCTGGGCGAAGCATTGAATCAAGTCGCCAGCCAGCTACAAATCCAAAATGACGAGTTGCTGAAGCAAAAGGAGCATCTGCAAAGCCAGGCGATAGATATGGTCGTGGCTAAGGACATAGCAGAAGCTGCAAATAAGACGAAAAGTGAATTTCTTGCCAATATGAGCCATGAACTTCGTACACCGATGAATGGCATTGTAGGCATGACTGAGTTATTGTCCGAGACAACTATTGATAGTGAGCAGCGTAGCTATATTGATATGTTGAAAACATCGGGTGATAACCTGATGACACTCATCAGCGGTCTGCTCAACTATATTAATCTAGAGGAAGGTAAGTTTGCGCTTGAGGAGGTTGAATTCAATCTAACGCAAACATTGCTGGACGCTATAGAAAAACCGAGTTTACTCGCAGATGAAAAAAACCTGTCCTTCCATCATGAATTAGATGCAAATGTACCTAATTTATTGATTGGTGACCCTGTTCATATTCAGGAGGTGATTGTCAATCTGTTGGATAACGCCATTAAATTTACCCCCGCAGGAGAAATTACCCTCAAGGTGTCATTGATGGAGAGAAGTGACAGCATTGCGACGATGAAGTTTATGGTTTCTGATACAGGCATTGGTATAGCAAAAGAAAAATTCGATGCCATATTTGAAGAGTTTTCCCAGGTAGACTCCTCCTAACCCGCCCCTATGGTGGAGCAGGAATCGGACTGTCGATTAGTCGTCGGCTGGTATATTTAATGGGTGGCCGTATATGGGTGGAAAGTACGGTAAATAAAGGCAGTGCTTTCCACTTTACAATTCAACTTCCTGTGGGTTCTGAGCAGTAATCTGGAGGACATTCAGGTATCAGCTTTAGTGGGCGGTTGATAGCTGTCATGTAAAGAATATTCTGTACGATTACTGGTCGCATACTCCCGGCCAGATCCCTTCGCTGTGTATAATCCTGAGCACTTAATTCTTCAGGTTTGAGCGATATGCCGACACATAATATCGGTACTCCACTTTCATCTTCTGCGACCAAAGTGATGCTGCTAGGAAGTGGTGAGCTTGGTAAGGAAGTCATCATTGCGCTGCAACGTCTGGGCGTGGAAACCATTGCAGTTGACCGTTATCCGAATGCTCCCGGCCATCAAGTGGCGCACCGTTCCCATGTCATCGATATGGCGGATGGTGAAGCTTTACGCGTACTGATCGAACAGGAAAAGCCTGACATCATCGTGCCTGAGATCGAGGCGATCGCTACTGATCTGCTGGTTCAGATAGAGCAAGAGGGATTGGCAAGGGTGATTCCGACTGCACGTGCTGCTCAATTGACGATGAATCGTGAAGGTATACGCAGACTGGCGTCTGAAACCTTAGGCTTGCCCACTTCCCCCTACTACTTTGCCGACAGTCTCGAAGAAATGCATGCTGCCGTAGATCGCATAGGCTATCCATGTATCGTCAAGCCAGTCATGTCTTCATCTGGCAAAGGGCAATCCAGGCTGGAAAATGACAAGGAGTTGGAGGTTGCATGGAACTATGCCGCCAGTGGCTCTCGCGTGAATAAGGGTAGGGTCATCATTGAGGGCGTTATCCATTTTGATTTCGAAAT
>ERZ1048872.2688-NODE-2688-length-12390-cov-5.195055_pt1 | contig 12390 bp, 13 predicted proteins | sample MGYA00383100_ERZ1048872 | MGnify/ENA primary metagenome ERZ1048872 (study PRJEB29581, sample SAMEA5548370) | metagenome | biome: marine; feature: coastal; material: water | depth 50 m | study: Short-term variability in the microbial, nano- and picoplankton... | reverse complement strand
TATTGATGGATGACGCCTGTCATATCGCATTGAAATCTGAAAACACGCCAATGAAAGGCGACAGGTTTGAACCCGCCTTGGCCAAGGAAGTTGAAAACCCTAAAGACCAGCACCTTCGTCAACTTATCCGCCAGCACAAGTCGGTTCTAACCTTTTCCGTTGGCAAAGGTAGCCTGGCCAAACGTGGCGAGACTGCGACCGAAAAACGTGCGTTTGAACCCGCTTTGTCGTTAACGGATCGCGCAACAATGTGGCAATTGCTGCATGCCTTACTTAACGCGCTAGTGGGGCAACGGGCACCATTGGCCGTTCTGTTTCACGCCACCCATCAATTGCTGGAACCTGCTGAAATCATCGCGAACGATCGCGCTGGCCTGCCGCTGAAATCAATGATTAACCCAAGTACGTTTTCAAGTGGCACCAAAATCAAAGGCAATCCGTTGGTTGGTTTTCGCGCTATGGGATCCGAGGTCATTTTGGGGCGCCGGTTAATCTTGCATGAAATTAACTTGCCACTAAATCAAAGTATGGGCTTGGCGACTAAGGTCATGCAGACCTGTTACGACAACGGCGTTTTGATGCCAAACGGCCATCACACAACCGAATTTACAGGCGCGACCTTGGATATCCGACAACGCCCACCATCCGCAGCAAACCCATTTGGAACTTTTGAATTGTTGTTTTCAGACGTGCATCACGCCAACGAAAACTTCATTACGGCTGACACCTTGCGCCAATCAATTTTCGGGCGAAAATTCTTTCAACGGCCTGTTACGCTGTCATAGGGCCCCTGAATTACGTCACTCTAGTTCCACATGTTCTATCGGAAATTCGGCCAACAGTTTCTGTTGATCCGCCGTCAAATCACTTTGGCGCAGGACATAGGTGTGAATTGAAAACAAAACCGCGCCACTTTTGGGCAGGCGTATAAAGCACTGTCGCTCACTGCGAATGAATGCAGCATCATCATCCGGCCTTTGACGTCTTGCCGCCATAGTGCGGGGCTGAAACAAAGTGGGATCTTGATATAACAGACCATTGGCGCGCCACAAAGGGCGATCCACGTGGATCGCATCAAACATCCGCGAAACTCGTTTGCCAATATCAGGGGTGTAACTGGCAACTGGCGCGTGAATTGCCATCATTGGTTTGCCGATTTTTTCAGCGAGTGACCAACTGGCCGGAAAACACAGAATCGCGGCCGTCAAATCATATTCATCACCCTTCTTTTCAAGAACACACAGATCATCCTGAACCAAAAGGCCCGCTGTCAGTAAAGGATTAGAGTAATCCAGAACCACCTCACGCCCATCTGGGCAGGTAATAACATCTCCTTGTCGAGAAAATCCTGACGTTGTTTCCAGTTCCAGCAGAATACGTTCCAAAACCTCGGTGCAGGCTGCATCAGAACCCTCGCAGGTCGCAAAAATATCGGTAAACTGCGTATCAACAAGGCGCTGACGCTCGGCCATTTGGGCGCCATACGCGTCATCAATACGTATCCAATCCCCCTTTTCCATCGGCATAACACCCGGTAATCGGCGGGTTTGCGGCAACATCCAAGGCGGATTGGGCAACTTTTTCTGCAGTATTTCCAGCAATATAACACCCCAATCCCGATATTTCTTAAGGTTTCTTAAACATTTCACACCTTGGACACATTCTGCCCACAAATCACTTACAATGTGAATTGAAATGTATGGGTTGGGGCTCATCGTTGATATAGGATCGTCACAATGAGTGGCTTAGAATATTATCTTTTCTATCGGACCGCGCCATCCGATAACCTTGCATCCGCTTACCAAGCATATGCAGCGGCGCTTGCCAATATCGGGTTCAGATTGGATGCGTCTTGTCAAAACAACATGCAGACATTCACTCATCAACACGCGCGTCTTACGCTTTCTCTTGAACCACTTTCAAATGAATGCGCCCAAGATTTGGCCCATGGTCTTTTGGGTGATCAATTGCATCTCGTGCCATTGCTTGGCGTTCAACATCACGTCGTCACTATCACACACACAGCAAATTCAAACGCGCCGGCTTGGCTTGTGGCGCAAATTTGTAATAAAGCAATCGAAAAAATTCACAATTTGCACCACGCGGATATCATCTGCACACCGCAACTTGAATGGTTTGATCTCACCTATTCTAACGCATATCTTTCATCCATTTTGGCCGCAGCAAACCCATCCGCCACAGTCACGAATGAAGAAATTGCTTTCGTTGAGGACAAAGTCGAAAAAGATTGTGATACGCTAACGATGGCAAATACACGCGCCGCTTTGACGTTTGAGGAAGAAGAAGAGTCCGTGCCAACGATCGACACAGCCATCCTATCCGGAAAAATTTCACCCACTGCACGCGGCACGCTTTGGTGTTCGTCTTTTGCCTTTACGATTGGCTTGGGCGCACAAGGTGCTTCCGCCTCGCCATTGGTTGAAATGACGACACGCGTCTTGGGTCTGTTTTAAGATAACTTAATCTATTCGCGACGTTTTTTACGTCGGTATTCTGTTAGCCAAGCTACGTTCTTGGGCTACCCTTATTGGCGAAACAAGCAAAAGTATCGCCATGACCAAACATCACGCACAAGCGCGCAAAATTGATCCTAGCCGTGGCTCCTCGCTCCCTGATGGGTCGCCCAATCTGGCAGATCGCATTGAAATTGGCCCAACCATTCTGGCAATGAACGAATGGGAAAAGGCTGGTTTAATCGCCCCTAACCTTGAAAACATGCGCAAATATCGCTGGCAACGTCTAACCCAACACATCGTTGATCGTGGTTATGGCGGCTTATTGATGTTTGACCCTCTTAACATCCGATACGCCACAGACAGCACCAACATGCAGCTGTGGAACACCCACAACCCGTTTCGCGCTGTTTTGGTATGTGCCGATGGCTATATGGTCATCTGGGATTACAAAAATTCACCCTTTCTAAGTACATTCAACCCGCTTGTGCGCGAACAACGCTCTGGTGCGGATCTGTTCTATTTTGATCGCGGGGACAAGGTTGATGTTCAGGCTGATGTTTTTGCAAATGAAGTTCGCAAACTAATCGCTGAGCATGGTGGGGGCGAAAAACGATTGGCTGTCGACAAGATCATGCTGCATGGTCTGCGCGCCCTAGAGGCGCAAGGTTTTGAAATCATGAATGGCGAGGAAGTCACCGAAAAATCTCGTTCAATCAAGGGCCCTGACGAGATCTTAGCCATGCGATGCGCCTCACACGCTTGTGAAACATCGGTTTATGAAATGGAACGAATTGCTCGTGCCGACGTACCAAAGGGCAACATGTCCGAAGATGATATTTGGGCAGTGCTTCACGCCGAAAACATCCGTCGCGGCGGCGAATGGATCGAAACCCGCCTGCTTGCGTCAGGACAAAGAACGAACCCTTGGTTCCAAGAATGTGGTCCGAGGATCGTGCAAAACAACGAAATCGTTTCTTTCGACACAGATTTGATCGGCGCTTATGGCATTTGTGTCGACATTTCGCGCAGCTGGTGGATTGGCGATGAAAAACCGCCTGCTGACATGATCTATGCCATGCAACACGCCCATGAACACATCATGACAAATATGGCGATGCTAAAACCAGGTGTCACAATTCCTGAACTAACAGCCAACGCGCACCGGCTTGACGATGAATTTATGGAACAGAAATACGGCTGTCTAATGCATGGCGTGGGTCTTTGTGATGAATGGCCGCTTGTTGCCTATCACGACCAAGAGGTACCCGGCGCCTTTGATTATGCCCTTGAACCTGGCATGGTTCTTTGCGTGGAGGCCGCTGTGGGTGCCGTTGGTGGTGCCTTTACCATTAAACTGGAAGATCAGGTATTGGTAACAGAAGATGGTTTTGAAAACCTAACGAAATATCCCTTTGATCCAGCTTTAATGGGAAAGTAGGCTGATAAACCAGCTGAAATCATCCATTTCACAGTCAGTCCCAACAAACATTCCCGAAACTTCTGTCACCTTTGTGTGACTTTTGCCGCCTATGGGTTGCGAAAATGACTGTGAACACTTCAATAAGAAGGACACGCAAAGGGAAAACCATGGCTGGTGAAAAACTGACATTCAAAGGGCATAGCGGCGAAATGCTGGCGGCAAGGCTTGACCTGCCCGAAGGGCCACATTTGGCCACCGCCATTTTTGCGCATTGCTTTACCTGTTCCAAAGACATTCCCGCCGCGCGGCGCATATCTGCGCGTCTAGCCGCGATGGGCATTGCAGTTTTGCGTTTTGATTTCACCGGACTAGGTCATTCAGAAGGTGAGTTTTCAAATACCACCTTCACCTCAAATGTGGATGATTTGATTGCGGCGGCCCGACACCTTGAACGTAAAAATATGCCGCCATCGCTGTTGGTTGGTCATTCCCTAGGCGGTGCTGCCGTCATTAAGGCTGCTGTTGAAATTCCTACGATTTCTGCTGTTGCCACCATTGGTGCACCTGCTGATCCCGAACATGTTTCCCATAATTTTGGTCAGGCCTTGGATGACATTCAGGCAAACGGTGCCGCATTGGTAGAACTTGGTGGCCGCCCCTTTGAAATTCGAAAATCTTTCATCGATGACATTGCTGCCAGTGAAATTGAAACCACTTTGGCCAATTTTAAACGCGCACTTTTGGTGATGCATGCCCCCGGTGACACAACAGTTGGCATAGAAAACGCCGCGGCCATTTTCCAAGCGGCCAAACACCCCAAAAGCTTTGTGACCATGGACAATGCCGATCACCTCATCAGCCGTGCAGCAGACGCTGAGTACGCCGCTGACGTGATTGCCACATGGGCCGCCAGATATTTAGACCTGTCACCCCCTGCCCCACCACCTGGCGTGCCAGAGGGTATTTTGCGTGTGTCAGAGGCGGATTCAAACGGTTTCTTGCAGGACATCAATGTGGGGGCATCTTTTCACACCCTAGCGGATGAACCTTTGGCCTACGGCGGTACAAACCGCGGTATGACACCTTATCAGTTTCTGTCAGCTGGGCTTGGTGCCTGCACGTCAATGACGATCCGCATGTATGCCCGTCGCAAAGGTTGGTCCTTGGATCATGTTTTGGTTGAGGTCAGTCATGACAAAATGCACGCGCAAGACGCAAGTGATGCGACCTATGCCACTGAAAAAGTTGACAGTTTCCATCGTCAGATCTCACTTGTTGGCGATTTAGACGCTAAACAACGTGCTCGTTTGCTGGAAATCGCTGATAAATGTCCAGTGCACCAAACGCTAGAACGCACGAACCATATCAAAACCTCGCTAAGACCCTAACTTGATCTACGAAATACCCGCCCCGCAAAGGCAAAACAAAGCCCCGTAAGCGCCAAAATCCATAATGTGCGATCAAGGCCGAAGTTTTGTGCAAGATAACCCAGTAACGGTGGCCCCACCAAAAATCCCGCGTATCCAAGGATCGATGCAAAGGCAATGCCAACACCGGGCCTTAGGTTTGGCAATGCAGCGGCGGTACTGAACAGCGCCGGCACCAAATTAGCCACACCCAATCCCGCCAGTGCAAGCCCTACAAGTTTCAATTCAAAAGGTGTTGCCAACAGTAAGATCGCCCCACCGATCGCAACCAAATATCCACCGCCAACGACCAAAAACTTGCGCCCAAAGCGCATGACCGCTGCATCACCCAAGAAACGCCCGATGACCATCGCCCCAGCAAAAGCCGCAAACCCCAATGCACCTTTGTCTGGTGTCGTTGGTACATATTCGATCAAGTAAAGCGGGCTCCAATCATTTGCGGTGCCTTCTGCAAACATCGCGATAAAGGCCAAACCTGAAAGAACCATCAATCGCGGGTGTTTTAATCCCTCAAAAAAGCTTGCGTTTTCTTGTGTATCTTCGTGCGCCGCTTCTTCAAACAAATGGCGAAATCCCAAAAGTGCACCTAATGCTGCGACAATTGAAATGCCGAGCATTTGCACAAATGGCGTCAAGTCTGTGCGCAATACCGCCCAACTTAGTATCGCACCGCTTAATGCACCTAGCGAAAAGAAGCCGTGCATCGCTGACATGACTGATTTACGGTGATTTGCCTCAAGCAATGCTGATTGTTGGTTCATGGCCACATCCATTGTGCCCATCGCCGCGCCGAAAATGACAATCAACACCAGGTGCACTTGCCATTCAGCGCCCGTAAAAACCGCAACACTCATAGGTAAAACCAGCAATGATGACACGATCAGGATAGATTTAGATCCAAATTTCGACGTCAAAACACCGCTTAACACCATGAAAAACACGGACCCTGCAGCCAACATAAACAGCATTGAACCAATTGCTGCCTCGCCTAGATCATAGGTATTCTTTAGATGCGGAATATTCGTGGCAAAGCTGGCAAAAATCATGCCGTTCAAAAAGAACATCCAAACAATGGCTAGGAACGATTTTTCACGAAACATTTGTTAGTGCCCCAAAAGAAAAAGCGCGTCTCTTTCAAAACGCGCCTTAAAACTTTAAATGTTTGTTTGGCTTACCCGCGGGCTTTGCCAACCAGTTTCCAAAGTGCAGGTACCAACAAGGCAGCCAATGCCAACTTGATGATGTCACCAGTGATGAACGGCGTCAGGCCCCACTGCAAAATCGGCTTGTCGAAACCGTATAGTACCGCAAGCCACAAAAGACCGGGAATATAGATCAGCGCGTTGCCCAAAAGCAAACCACCGGCCATGCCCGTTACGCTGCGATCATAACCTTGGCGCGCAACCCAGCCCAGCGCCAATGTCGCCAGAACGTAACCCACAAGATAGCCACCAGTGCCGCCCATCATATAAGTAAGGCCCAATTCTCCGGCTGCATTTCCTGCAAAGATATCAAAACCTAACGCGCCAATGATCATGTAACCAAGGATCGTTGTTAGACCCAGACGCGGGCCATAAGCGGCACCAATTGTCAAAACAGCAAATGTACCCAATGTGATTGGAACGGGGCTTGGCCATACTGGCACTTTAATCTTTGCAGCAAGCGTCAGAAACAAAATACCAGCAATTACCAGCGCTGCTTGTTTCACACGCAGGGCCATGCCTTCTTGCGCCCAGAAACTTTCGATCAAAACTTTATGAGAGGTGGTTGTTGCCATTGTTTTCGCTCCATAACATTAGGCCAATTTCATGCCATATCGCATGGTACTGGATTGGCATGCAAGCGAAAGGTCGCATTTAGACAAGCAACAAATGCGCACAGGCAACCCTAAACCGTTCGCTTGTAAGACGACGTCATCCGATAATCTTTGCGTGGGCCTAGCACATCCCAACGCGCGGTCCAGTTGGGCCAATCAATGAACCGATAAGCCACAGAATACATATCAGCGACGCACAAATGTTGGGCATCGGGCATCGTGCGCTTTAGATCTAATTTGTGAAAAGGACGTCCATCTTGGAAGAAAATCTCAACACTGGTGCCCTCGCCTTTCCATAGATAACAACGCTCGGCATTTAGATCAGGCTGATTGCCCATGCTAAGCGTGCCCTGTTCCAAATATAACAGACCGTCATCCATCACGCTGAATTCGGCAATCCCAACAAATTTACCTTGCTGACCACCCAAATGGTCATGGATTTCGCGGCGTAGCGCCCAGCGCCCTTTGAAATCATTCAGCTCTAATTGCTTTTTAATCACTTAACGTACCTGCCTATTGTTGCAGAGCCATCTTTCGCGACAAATCGAACCCCGTCCCCACGGCTGTTCATTTCGAAAAAATAACAATCCCATTGATCTGTTGGCGGCCAAAGTGAACAATATTTGTCACCCTCAACGCGCCATTTTCCCCAGCTTTCTTGTCCAGCGTCATATAATGTATTGCCATCTGAATAAAATCTTTGAATGGCATCCTCATATGCCAAGGTCTTATCAGCCAATGCATTAAACAAAGCCTTATTGTTAAGAGAAATCCACGTATCTGCCCCTAAGTCAACTGGCATAAGTCCAAAAAAGAAAAAGATCGTCGCCACATATGGACGCATATTGTCTCCAGCTTGTTGCTGTCATTCGTTTGTCAGTTTATGAGAACCCGCGCTCTATTCCAATGAAAAAAGGTATCTCATCCATGATTCCCCGTTATTCCCGCCCTGAAATGGTTGCTGTTTGGTCGCCAGAGACAAAATTCCGCATCTGGTACGAAATCGAAGCCCATGCATGTGACGCGATGGCCGATCTGGGTGTTATACCTCGTGAAAACGCGGATGCCGTTTGGAAAGCTAAGGACGTTGAGTTTGACGTAGCCCGCATTGACGAAATCGAAGCTGTCACAAAACACGACGTTATCGCTTTCCTTACGCATTTGGCAGAACATGTTGGCTCGGACGAGGCGCGCTTTGTTCACCAAGGGATGACATCGTCTGACGTTCTAGACACTTGCTTTAACCTGCAATTGGTTCGCGCCTCGGATATCTTAATCGACAACCTGCAAGGGTTGATGGCGGCCCTTAAAACTCGGGCTTTGGAACATAAAGACACCGTTCGTGTTGGCCGCAGCCACGGTATTCATGCAGAACCCACAACTATGGGTCTGACATTCGCGCGTTTTTATGCAGAAATGGATCGCAACCTGACCCGCTTGAAGGCGGCGCGCGAAGAAATTTCAACGGGTGCAATTTCCGGCGCCATCGGCACATTCGCCAATGTTGATCCTCGTGTTGAGGAACATGTTTGTGAAAAACTTGGCCTGAAACCAGAACCGATTTCAACGCAAGTAATTCCACGCGACCGTCACGCAATGTTCTTTTCCGTATTGGGCGTGATCGCTTCTTCTATGGAAAACATCGTGATCGAAATTCGTCACATGCAACGTACCGAGGTTCTTGAAGGTGCTGAGTTTTTCTCAATGGGTCAAAAAGGGTCATCCGCGATGCCCCACAAGAAAAACCCGATCCTAACAGAAAACCTAACCGGTCTTGCTCGCCTTGTGCGCATGACAGTAATCCCAGCCATGGAAAACGTGGCCCTTTGGCATGAACGCGATATTTCGCATTCATCCGTTGAGCGCACCATTGCACCAGACGCGACAATTACGCTGAACTTTGCGTTAAAGCGTTTGACTGGCGTTATTGAGAAAATGTTGATCTTCCCTGAAAACATGCTTGATAACATGAACAAATTCCCAGGTTTGGTGATGAGCCAACGTGTTCTTTTGGCCCTAACCCAAGCAGGTGTTTCCCGCGAAGACGCCTATTCCATGGTTCAACGAAACGCTTTGCGCGTTTGGGAACATCGCGTTGATTTCCAAGAGCAATTGCTTGCAGATGATGACGTTGTTGCCGCATTGGGCGTCGAAGCAATTAAAGAAAAATTCGACATGGGTTATCATACCAAACACGTTGATACGATTTTCAAACGGGTGTTTGGCTAAAACATTCGACTAAATAAACGAAGATTGAAAAGGCGCTATCCTAGGCGCCTTTTTTCATTTCTTGCATATCCTTAAAACGCATCCAGCCCATTGCCACCGCTGAACCAAGCATTTGTGTGCGCTGAAACGTGATTGGTTTTACCGTGGTGATTGGAAATGGCAAATCCAAAGGCTTTGCACCCAAAACACGTTGAGCCAAAACCCGCCCCATGACCATCGACATGGCAACGCCCCGTCCATTGTACCCCAATCCCGCAATCACGCCGTTGCCTGCTTCGTGTAAATGCGGCAACCGATCATCCGTAACAGCGATGCGCCCACCCCACTTAAATTGCCAATTCGCCAGCTTAAGTGATGGAAAAATACGTGCTACATCTTGTTGCATCCATTGAAAGCCACCGACTGTGCCCCATGGCGTTCTGTATCCCATTCCACCAAAAACAATGCGATTTTTGGGTTCACGTCGCGCATACATGATTAAACGCCGCGTATCTGAAATTGTATGATTACGGGGCAAAATTCCCTTTATTTGCTGTTCGGTTAGTTTCCCTGTTGCCATTTGAATTGGTGTAAGCGGCAAAAATGACCGCTTAAGTCCCGTCAACAAGTTATCTGCATAGGCATTGGTAGCCAAAACAACGAATTTCGCGCGTATTTTGTGGCCATTCACCGTTAACGTTGATTGGTCATTGCGACTTTCAAGACTGCTGACCTTTGCCTTGGTAAAAACTTTTGCACCCTTTGCCATCGCGACATCGGCCAATCCATAGACCAGCCGCAAGGGGTGAATTGCGCCGCCCGAAAGGCAATGCACAGCTGAATGATACCCTTGCGCGCCTGTCATTTCGGCAACGTCTGCGCCACTGCCAAGAACCTCTAACCCCGCACCAAATCGGTTCCATGCCTTTGCATTAAGACGAGCCTCTTTTCCCGCAACAGCAGAATGATTGGCGCGAACCCAACCTTTTTGCCGCTGACGGCATTTAATGTCGTATTTTTTAAGCGTCCCGAACAGCTCGTCAGCAGAATTAAGGGCAGTTTCGGCCAGCCGTTCAAAATAACCACGCCCAATCGCACGCATAACGTCAACGGGTTTTCCGATTGTTAACATGGGATTTACTTGACCACCCGACCGCCCAGACGCGCCTTCACCCAACTCGCCACCTTCAAAAACGGCGACATCCACACCGGCCTCGGCCAATTCTATCGCCGCGCGCAATCCAGTAAAACCGCCACCAACGATAGCAACATCACAGGCAAAACCATCATTTACCAAAGAAGACGTCGGCGCACGGCCAGATGTGTCACACCAATAGACATTTTCGTCTTTGAAAGTCTTTGATACGCTCACAACAACACCTATAAAACCGTCCTAAAACTGACGGCAAAGATTGTTCTGGTCAAGGTGTTACACAGACCATTGCGCATTATTTAATTCCAGCTTAACGTTTCTGCTATGAATGGAAAAACTGGAAAACGCTGGCACGACATGGGTGGCCAGGATGCAGGGCAAGTACCGCGCGAAGGACATGATTTTGCCTTGTGGGAAAAACGCGTCGACGCGTTGATGGTCCTTTGTTCATCCAAGGGCTATTTTACGGTTGATGGCCTGCGACGCGTGCTTGAGGATATGGGCGAAGAAAGCTTTGAAACCATGACCTACTATGAGCGTTGGATTTCATCGATCAATCAAAACATGGTTGAGGCTGGTGCCTATTCATTAGAAGAACTTGGTACAAAAATGGCCGAAATCACCGCACGCGGCGAAACATATGGCGAGGCGTCAGGTGGCTGAAGCTTTAAATTCATGGGTACGCGTTCGCGAAATGATGCCACCGGGCCATGTGCGTACACCGTCTTATTTACGCGGCAAACGTGGGCAATTGGAACGCACGCTTGGACCATTTCATAACCCAGAAAAACTTGCCTACGGGCTAGAGGCCGAAAAACTGTCGTTATACCGCGTGCGTTTTTCCATGGCCGAGGTTTGGGGCGATGCCGCGGAAAACCCAGACGACACATTAGACGCCGAAATTTACGCCCATTGGTTGGAACCTTGCGATGCCCCATGATCACCACGACCATTCTCATGACGAGCTAAGCCCCTCGGGCCATCCCTATCGCCAAGATAATGACGAGCCTTTGACGTATTGGCAGACCATGGAAATCGCGATGCGAGAGCTGTTGATTGAAAAAGAAATCACAACCGCCGCCGAAATCACTGCCCGTATAGAGGAAATGGATCGCCGTTCCCCCGCCGATGGCGCAGCGGTTATCGCCCGGGCTTGGGTTGATCCTGAATATAAGGCGCATTTACTGGCCGATGGATCGGCCGCGTGTAAAGCCATGGGTTTTGAACCTGGCGTTTTGCGCCTGATTGCGGTTGAAAACACAGCAGACGTCCATAACGTCGTCGTGTGCACTTTGTGTTCGTGTTATCCGCGCAATTTGCTAGGACTGCCGCCTGATTGGTACAAAACCCGTGCATATCGCAGTCGTGTCGTGAAAGAACCGCGCAAGGTTTTAGCTGAATTTGGGCTTGATTTACCCGATGGCATGACTGTCCGTGTTCATGATTCCACGGCCGACATGCGATATGTCGTACTGCCAGCACGCCCAAAAGGAACCGATGGGATGTCAGAGGCAGAATTGGCCCAATTAATCACCCGCGACAGCATGATCGGCACGAGTGTGCCAAAAACACCTACGTGAGCCCGACCACCAAAGGTATTTTGTTTATTCTCACCGGTTTGCTTTTCGTGACTGGCATGGATGCTATTGCCAAGGCCATATCGGTGGAAATCAAAGTGCTTCAGATTGTTTGGGCGCGTTACACAGGGCAGATGCTGATTGTGTTTTTTCTGGTCGCACATCGCTTACCCAGCACGATGCAAAGCAATTTCCCCAAAACCCAGCTTCTGCGATCTTCGGCGCAATTTGGGGCAACGCTTTTTTTCTTTTTCTCGCTTTCAATGATCGGTTTGGCCGAAGCAACAGCGTTGGTTAATATCATTCCGGTTT
>ERZ1048872.2674-NODE-2674-length-12449-cov-15.697757_pt1 | contig 12449 bp, 14 predicted proteins | sample MGYA00383100_ERZ1048872 | MGnify/ENA primary metagenome ERZ1048872 (study PRJEB29581, sample SAMEA5548370) | metagenome | biome: marine; feature: coastal; material: water | depth 50 m | study: Short-term variability in the microbial, nano- and picoplankton... | reverse complement strand
GTACAAACACCAACTTCATGAAGGTATCAAAAAAGGTGCAAATTCAAATGATGCATTGTTAGTTCATGCAATTTCACGAATCATGCTGAATAACGTTATAGATAATATCCAAATGTCATGGGTAAAAGAGGGACCAAAATTTTCACAATTACTTCTTAATTGGGGAGCAAATGATTTTGGTGGAACATTGGTCAATGAGAGTATATCAACTGCAGCAGGAGCAGAACATGGTCAGATTCTCAGACCAAAAGAGATACGACATTTGATTAGAAGTATAGGAAGAATTCCGGCTGAAAGAGATACCACATACCAAAAAATCAAGAAATTTGAAGTGGAGCCTACAGAATCAGAAGGGTTAGACGGAGTTGATGATGCAAAGAAATTTGGTTCTTATTTTGAATTAATTAAAATAAAAAAGTATCAATACCAAAATCCTAGAGAAAATTAAACTAAAAGACTTACCAAATATGCAACAAATGCCATTGCTAGACCAATTCCTACAAATCGTGGAATGAATTTTCTGAATCCAATGAATAAAACAAGACTGAATGCAATCATTATGTAATAATTAGAAAAGACATCAGTTGAAACAGGTATACCAATTAATGTTGCAGATATACCACCTATGAGAAGAATGTTGTAAATGTTGCTACCGACAATATTTCCTATACCAATATCCATTTGCTTTTTTCTTATTGCAATCACAGAAGTGATTAATTCAGGTAATGAAGTTCCTATAGCAACTATTACAACACCTATTACTAATTCAGAAATACCTAAATCTTCTGCAACATTTACTGCACCGTCAACAGTCAAATCTCCACCCATGAACAACAAAACAGCGCCAACAACAACTGCAAATATTGCTCTAGGAGTTGTATTGACCTTAAAACGTGAAATAGCCATATCACCAGAAGGATCCTCATCTTCTATGACATCATCAACAGGAATCTGTTTTTTTGCAGATTTTACAATATAGATAGTAAATACAATTAATCCTGCCACCAAGATAGCACCATCAATTTGTGAAATTTCACCGTCAAATGAAAGCAAGAGCATTAAAAATGATACAAAAATCATAATTGGGAGCCATCTAGTTACTACACGACGTCTCATTCCAAGTCCATTTCGTTTTTTTCCATCTATCACCAAACCCGTAGCAATCATTGCAGAAATTCCAATCACCATTCCAATATTACTAATATTACTACCAACAATATTTCCCAGAATTAGATCAGTATGAGAGTTAAATACGGCCGTCAAACTTGCTGCAAGTTCAGGAGTAGATGTGCCATATGCAACTACTGTTAAACCAACAACCATACTACTAATTTGAAGTCTTTTTGCAAGTGCTGCACCACCTGCAACTAATACGTATCCACCAGCAGATAATAGAATTAAACCAAATATCGCAAGAGTGATTTCCACTATGAGCATATTTGGAATAGACCAATACAGGTTTAAAATTCATCTTTTTCTAAAAATTTACACAACAAACAACCAAAATGTATCAGATGTTATCTCCATGTTCAGTAAAACTGATCAAATAGCTCAACAATGCGTGGCTTAACCTTAATATGGTAAAGTACGGTACTATACTGTATGAGAGCAAGGCTGACATACGTACCATTAGAAGTAGCAGAACGATTTGAAGGATTCATAATTCAACGTGACGAACAAGTTTTAGACGCGGTTAGAGCAAAAACAAAGGATTTCAGTACACTTTCCCTGTTGAAACTATTATACCAATTAAATTCAAACCCAATGACATTTTCAGACCTGTACTCAAAATCTAAAATCAGAATGAAGAGATCTTTTCTAAACTATTTACATTTTTGTATAGAATACAAATTCATGGAAAAAGAGAGAGTTGGATCAAATGTGATCTATTCTATCACAGATAAGGGAAGAGTCATGTTAGATTTGTTTACAATGAATGAGAAAAACTAGATCAGAATATTCGTGATGCATATAATAAAATAAATAGTATAGAACCAGTTCCAAAAATAATTATTCGGATCATACCACGAGACATATTTCCTCATGAAGCGAACAAGTAATTAAACAAAACATAATCAGTAAAACATTGCAGTCAAACATACCTGAAGCAGAGATCTATGAAATAGGGAAAAATAAGTTGAAGAATCCTACAATTTTTGTCGGGTTTGTTGGTGCAGGATTAGTTGGAACAATATCAATTGATCATATGATAAATGAATTAGATATGAAAGAGATTGGATTTCTCCGTTCAAAGCACTTACCACCATCAGCAGTATTTATGCAAGGGAGATTAAGACATCCATTTAGGATTTATTCCAACGAGGATGGAAATATTTGCGCAATAATTTGTGAGATAATAATTAGTAAAGATGGGATTTACAATATTGCAATGGCTATTCTAGATTGGGCAGAAAAAAAAGGCTCAAATGAAATAATAGTATTAGACGGAGTTGCAGATAAAAAACATGATGGAAAAGCATTCTTTGCAGCAGAAGTGGACTTGTGTAGAGTAATGGAAGAAAATGATATCAAAATGATTCCTCAAGGCTTCATTACTGGAATTTCTGGTGGAATACTAAATGAGTGCCTAATTAGAAAAATTCGGGGCATTACATTACTTGTAAAAGCCAACGAGGTAAATCCAGATCCCATAGCGGCTGCAACAATTATTGAGGCCGTAAATAGAGTATATGAAACTGGAATTAATACTAAAAATTTAAAGAAACAAAAAAAACAGATGGGCGTGGATTTAAGAGAGTTATCAGACAAATATTCTGAACATAAAAAAATTGATTCAAATATGTACATGTAGGTGAATGGATATGGCAATAACTTACAAAAAAGCAGGAGTTGACATTTCAGAAATAAAAAAGAGTCAACGAGCAATTGGTAAATTAATAGAATCAACACATAATCTACAAAAAATGGCTAAAATGACACATGGTTTTGGTCATTATGCAGGAATTGTAGAAATTCCAGGAGGAAAATTATTAGCAACGCATACAGATGGCGTTGGTACAAAAGTGATTATTTCAAATATGTTGAAAAAATATGATACAATTGGCATAGATTGCATTGCAATGAATGTTAATGATATAATCTGTATAGGCGCAACACCAATTTCATTTGTAGATTATATCGCTGCAAACAAAAATGACCAGAAAATATTCAAACAAATTGTATCAGGATTGGTCAAGGGTGCAAAAAAATCAGCAATGCCAATTGTAGGAGGTGAGACGGCAATAATGTCGGATTTAATTTCAGGTAAAGGTTTTGGTTTTGATCTTGCAGGGATGGTTGTAGGAATGCTTTCAAAAAAAGAAATGGTCTTAGGAGATAAAATAAAACCAAATGATGTAATCATCGGGATACAAAGTTCAGGTTTACATTCAAACGGATATTCATTGGCACGAAAAGCACTTTTATCAAAATATTCAGTCAAAGACAACATCAAAGGAGTTGGAAATTTAGGTAACGCACTTTTACGTCCAACCGAGATTTATGTTAAGCCAGTATTGGAGGCATTAAAGAAATGTAAGATTAATGGATTGGCACACATCACAGGAGGAGCATTTACAAAATTATTGAGATTGAAACAGATTGGATATCATTTGGACAATATGCCAAAAACCCCAGCATTAATGCAGTTGATTGAAGATACAGGAGTAAAAAATGAGGAGATGTACAAAACATTCAACATGGGAATAGGATTTTGCATTATTACACCAGAAAAACAAGTCAAGAAGATTCATAAAATTTTCAACAAACATAAGATGAAATCTTATGAAATTGGCAGAATTAGTAAAAACAAAGGTGTTTTTATTAATAAATTGAAAATTGCATAGAAATCAATAACATCTTGTCTTAGAAAATTTTACTAGATTTGGCTTATATGACGTAATCCTGAAAATATTAGATAATGAGCGCTGACGCACACTTCATAGAAATTATCATTGCGGTAGGAATCTTGCTAGCTTCTGCAAAGTTAATGGGTGAATTATTCAGTAGAATAAAACTGCCAATCGTATTAGGAGAATTACTTGCCGGAATGATTATTGGACCATTTGCATTAGGAGCATTTTTGCTACATCCAGATACAGGAGAGTCAATTTTACAAATCGGACCTGAAATTAGGACACTTGGAGAGATTGGTGCAATTGTAATTTTATTCATGGCGGGATTAGAAATGACACCAAAAGAATTTTTGCGTGGTGGAAAAGCATCATTTACAGTTGGCACATTAGGAGTAGTAGTTCCATTCTTTGCAGGACTTTTAGTATTTCAGGCATTTGGATTTGATGCATTACAAGCAATGATGATTGCAACTGCACTCACTGCAACAAGTATAGCAATTTCAATACAAGTATTGAAAGAATTTAATAAAATTAAAACTCCAGAAGCAAGACTAATCATTGCCGCCGCAGTAGTAGATGACATTCTAGCAATTGCAGTATTATCAGTTGTAACATCGTTTGGAGGTGCAGAGGCATTAGATAATATTGATTTGGTAGATGTAACATTCACAATTCTTAAAGTATTAGGATTCTTTGCAGCGATATTAATTGCAGCCATTTTCATAATTCCAAAAGTTATCACACCAAGAATATGGAAATCAACTGGTAGTGTAGAAGGAATTGCCACAGCATCATTCTTTGGTGCCGCAGCAATTGCAGGTATGTTAGGATTATCTCCAATTGTAGGAGCATTTGCAGTAGGGATGGCTCTTTCAGCCACAAAAGTATTTGAGAAAATAGAGAATTTCATTAGTAGGATAGGATTAATTTTTGCACCATTATTTTTTGCTATAATTGGTGCACAGGTAGATTTCAGAACCGTAAACTTGGACGTATTGATGTTAAGCGCAGTTGTAATTGCAATTGCAATTGCAACAAAATTATTTGGATGTGGACTTCCAGCTATGTTATTTTTGAAAAATAAAGCTGCGGGAATGAGAGTTGGAATAGGAATGATTTCTAGAGGGGAAGTTGGATTGATTGTAGCAGGAGTTGGGTTATCTTCAGGCGTATTGACAGGTGACGTTTATACAACAATTGTATTAATGGTTGCAGTTACCACAATCATTACACCAATTTGGCTTAAGATGGATTATAGAAGAGAAATCACTAAGGATGTAAACGAGTCCAAAAGTAAAGAATAACCAAAGATAAGTTTCAAACAATTTCTAAAATTAATTTAAATTCAGCCAATATCAAAAATTATTGTGAGTAATAGATCTAAAGTAGAAGAATTATCAGAATATGAAAGAGATTATCTAGAAAGATTGGCTACTAAAGGCAAAATAAAATCTATACAGATAGAAGAACCAGTCATTAGTGAAGAAGAAAGAACTCGAAAAGTAGAAAAAGCAGAGCAAATTCAAATAGAATCTGCACATCAAATTCAAGAAGCTTCAGCAGCAAAAATTCAATCAGAATTGGATATAAAAAATAAGCAGGAATTTCTGAATAAAGAAGTTCTATTATTAATTGATGAATTAAAAATTCTAAAAGCACAACTGAAAAAAGAACCTACAAAGAGAAAGGTAACTAGAAAGAAAGCAGCTCCTAAGAAACGAACCACGGCAAAGAGAAAGGTAACTAGAAAGAAAGCAGCTCCTAAGAGAAAGAGAAGGAAAATAAAGTGAAATACCATTTAAACCATTTTATGTTGCATCGATTTGCATAGAGCATGCAGAAATTAAGCGAGGATTTTTTACATGCGTGCAAAGAAATTTGTGAGAAATTATCTCAAATTGATAATCCAGGAAAAAGTCAAATTAAAAATGAAATAAAAGAAGTATGTGCAAAATATGCACTGGAAAGACTACCTAGAAATTCAGAAATATTATCATCTGCAACCGAAGAACAATTCTTAAAGCTTCAGAAAGTTTTGCTAAAAAAACCGGTCAAATCAGCTTCAGGAGTAACAGTCATTGCAATAATGCCAAAACCATTTGCATGCCCACATGGAAGATGTACTTTTTGCCCTGGAGGAACAGAGATCAATACTCCAAACAGCTACACAGGAAAAGAACCGGTAACACTTAGTGCAATAGAAGATGATTATGAACCTGGAACTCAGATAAAAAGAAGAATTGAGCAATTAATTGCATTTGGTCATGATCCTACAAAATTAGAGTTAGTTATCGTAGGAGGGACATTCCTGTTTATGCCAGATGAATATCAACGAAATTTCATAAAATCATGTTATGATGCGATTAATGGATTTGAATCAAGTAGTTTAGAAGATGCAAAAAGAAATAATGAAAAAGCAAAAATGCGAAATGTTGGTTTCACAATAGAAACAAAACCAGATTATTGCCAACAGAAACATGTGGATATGATGCTAGATTATGGAACAACCAGAGTGGAAATTGGTGTTCAAAGTCTAACTGAAAGAGTTTACAATATTGTGAATAGAGGACATAATTTACAACAAGTGATAAGTTCATTTCAAATTGCAAAAGATGCAGGATACAAAGTTGTTGCACATATGATGCCAGGACTTCCAACCATGAGCCCAAAAGAAGACATTACAGATTTTAAAAAATTATTTGAGATGGAAGAGTTCAAACCAGATATGCTAAAGATTTATCCTGCTTTAGTCTTAAAAGACACTCCACTTTATGATGATTATAAATTAGGAAATTATAAACCGTATTCAACAGAAGATATGATTAACGTTTTAACTGAATCTAAAAAAATGGTACCGAAATGGGTTCGAATCATGAGAGTTCAACGAGAAATAACAACAGAGGAAATTGTCGATGGTCCAAAGATGGGAAATTTAAGACAAAAAGTTCATCAGGAATTAGAAAAACAAGGAACTTCATGTAAGTGTATTAGATGTAGAGAAGCAGGCTTGAATAATAAAAAAGAATTTTCAGAATTAAAATTAGAAAGAATAGATTATGATGCATGTGGTGGAAAAGAGGTATTTTTATCATTTAATGATGAAAATGACTTAACATATGGATTTTTGAGACTACGAAAACCTAGTCAAAATGCACATAGACATGAAATTACTGATAAAACATCAATTGTTAGAGAACTACACGTATTTGGAAAAGCAATTGGTATTGGGGAGCAAGAAGAAATTAGCATTCAACATCAAGGAATTGGAAAAAAATTAATGATGAAAGCAGAAGAAATTGCTGCAACAGATCTGTCATCAAACAAATTATGTGTAATCAGTGCAGTAGGTACAAGAGAATATTATAGAAAATTAAATTATAAAAATAATGGACCGTATATGGCAAAGGAGTTGTAATGAAATATGTCTGAACAGAATGTTATAGGAAAAGGTACATGGATTGACAAACTGGCATCTGAATTAATTGAGAGAGAAGAACAGTTAGGAAGAGATACAAGTTTAATCAGAGTTGAAAGCGGATTAGGTGCATCAGGTATTCCTCACATCGGCAGTTTAGGAGATGCAGTTAGAGCATACGGAGTGAAACTTGCTTTAGAAAATATGGGATACAAATCAGAATTAATTGCATACTCAGATGATCTTGATGGATTAAGAAAAATTCCAGCAGGATTTCCAGATTCACTTGAAGAACATATTGGAAAACCAGTATCGCTAATACCAGATCATACAGGAGAACATGAATCATATGGAATGAATATGAGTAGTAGGCTTTTGGATGGATTAGAGAAATTAGGAATAGAATACACCTTCAAAAGAGCAAGAGACACCTACAAGGAAGGTTTGCTGCAAGAACAGATTCACACAATCTTAACACAAAGTGAAAGAATTGGAGCCAAAATTGAAGATTTAGTTGGACAAGAAAAATATCAAAAATTTTTACCATATTTTCCAGTATGTGCACAATGTAACAGACTGTATGTTGCAGAAGCAACAGAATATCTATCTGATGAAAGAAAGGTTCGTTACAAATGTCACGATGCAGAAATTGGTGGAAAAATTATCAAAGGTTGTGGACATGAAGGTGAAGCAGATATTAGAAAAGATCTTGGAAAATTAGCATGGAAAGTGGAATTTGCTGCAAGATGGAGTGCATTTGATATTAGATTCGAAGCATATGGAAAAGATATCATGGATTCAGTCAAAGTTAATGATTGGGTTGCAGATGATGTTTTGAGTTTTCCACATCCACATCACATAAAATATGAAATGTTTTTGGACAAAGGTGGAAAGAAAATATCAAAATCACTTGGTAATGTGGTAACATCTCAAACATGGTTGAAATTCGGAACACCAGAATCAATACTATTATTGCTTTACAAGAGAATTACTGGTGCAAGAGAGTTGGGATTTGAAGACATACCATCACTTATGGACGAATATAATGAATTAGAGAAAATATTTTTTGGGAAAATTAAAATCGATAATGAAGCAAAATTAGTCAAATCAAGAGGATTGTATGAATATGTGAATCTCTTAAATCCACCAAAACAAATACCAACCCAAGTAAGTTATAGACTGCTCTTAGAGTTATGTAAAATTTTCAAAGAAGATAGAGTTTCAAGAATAAATAAAAAATTAATTGATTATCATGCAATTAAAGAAACATCACCTGAAATTAATAAATTAATTGAGATGGCAGGAAACTTTGCAGATGAATTTGACATATCTGATGAAATAGAGATTGATATAGATTCAAAGGTGAAAGGTGCACTAAGTAAACTAGTAATTCTCTTAGAAAAAGATGAAGAAATTGAAGATTTACAAAATGAAATATACCAAATTGCTAAAGGAGACGATGTAGAGCCAAAAGAATTTTTCAAAGTACTTTATCAGATTATATTATCAACTACCAGAGGTCCTAAGATTGGTCCATTCATTTTAGATATTGGAAAAAAGAATGTGGCAGAGAAAATTGGACGGTATGTGAAATAAATGGCTCATAACGAACACAATAGACAAAAAAAAGGAGGAGGATTTGTTCTCATAATTTTTGGAGCATTGTTGTTGTTTTTAGCACCAAATTTACACACTGACAATCCAGAATTAGGAATTGTATCATTAATTTTTGGAATTTTAATTGGTGGAGTAGGGTTTTATGTTAGATTCATTAGAAAGAAAAAACGGATTTAGTGAGATTGAAAATGGGACTATTTAGGAAATTCAAAAAAGAAGATAAGAAAGAAAATATTGAAAATTCACAAGACACTGAGAGCAATATAGATATCAAAACAACAGATGATATTCAAAATGAACAAGTAAAAAATGAATGTGATAATTTACAGAATGAAATTAGAGAGAAAAATGAGAGATTGAATACAATTCTAGAGAAAATACAAATATCAAAAAAGGAATATAACGAAATAGTTGGAAAAATAATTCAATCGAAAAAGGAATTACACTCAAGCATAATCCCCAAATCAGATTCAGAGACAAATAATTTACTCAAATCAAAAAATCAAGATATTGATAAAATATCAAAAGAGATTAGCGATTCAAAAATCACATTAAGAAATATTCAAGATGATATTACAAAGAATAAAGAAAGGAATGAAGAGTTGGAACAAAAAATTAAGGAAAATACACCGTTTTTTTCAGACTCGGAGAACCAAAAAAAGAAGATTGATGAGGAATTAGAGCAAAGAAGGAAAGAATTGGAAGTTTTGAAAAAAAGATTAGTAGAAATGAAAAAAACAGGTATTAGAAATCAAGAGGGTGATGATTCAAAGAGTGTGGTAGAAGCAGCAAGTCAAATTGTCGCTACAACAAATAAACGATTACAAGACACAATGAAAGAACTTGATGTCATTAGAGAATTATTAGATAAGGAAAGAAAAGCACATACTGAAACAAAAAAGAAATTACAAAATTAATTATAGTATTGTTTCCATTTTTCTATTAGATCATCTTTTTTGAGACCTAAATCATATGAAGGAGATGTAACTTTAGAAAATGACTTTACATCAACTACAACTATATCAGAAATTTTACTCTTAATTCCTTTTTTTTCAAAATAATCAAGAATTTTTTTGAAATCAGACCCATCAGAGAGAATGTTGGCAATTCCTTTAAATCTGTAACCCATTCTGGAAAAAGGATCTATTACGTTAATTTCGATTGAAGGATTTTTTGTGAGATTTTCAACTGTTTGTGGAGACCGAATGTTTGCAAATACTAATCTTGAGTCATCAAGAATCACAATTGTTCCTTTTGGAGATAGATTTGGAGCACCATCAGATGATACTGTTGCAACATATCCTAATTTCTGAAAGTTTACAAAATTTCTTATCTCATCATCAAATTCAGTCATAAGATGAATTTAGAATACTGGTAATTAAATTCGTGAATTATCTCATTAATTCTACCATAACGTCATAAAAAAAGAAGAATCCTATTCCTCCTCCAATTATTCCAATCCATATTGCAACATCTTTACGCTTTGGCATATTGTTTTAAGAAATATGTCTTAATAATAATGCATTCCAGATGAGAATATGTCAAAATTTGGAATCATAGGTAGAGGTTTTATGTTTGTCATAGTTGGATTTGTTACAATAATTGTTGGATCTTTTTTGTTACGTGGAAATATGCACATGTGGGATAAAGTAAAGAAAGATGAATCAAAAGAAGATAAAGAATAACGGGTCCGAAGGGATTCGAACCCCCGGCCTAATGCTCCGCAAGCACTCGCTCTATCCATGCTGAGCTACGAACCCATTAACTTAATTTGAAAAATTGTTAAAAACGTTTGGAAAATAGTTAAGCTTCTTTTTCTGCTGGTTTGACATACAGATAATTCATTATTACACCTGCAATTATACCACCAATAATTGGTCCTACCCAGTATAGCCATTGAACTTCCCATAAACCTGCATCTCCAGATACAACTGCAGGAGAGAAAGATCGTGCAGGATTCATTGATGCACCTGTTAATGGTATACCTACTAAGTGAAGTAAGAAAACCATTCCACCTATTGCTGCACCATAGACGCTCTTTGGTGCTTTTTTGTGAACTGCGGTCATGAATATTACGACAACCAAAAAGAAGGTCAAGATTATTTCAACTGCTAATCCAGACATTACACTATTTCCTAGTAATTCGCTTGGACCACCATGTGCACCCCATAATACTTTTTCACCGATTATTGGGAATAATGCTTTCAAAGATAGAGTTGCAATTACTGCACCCATTATTTGGAATAAAATATACCCAATTCCATCTTTTAGACCAATTTTTTTTGTAATTATCATAGGAATTGTAACTGCAGGATTGATGTGTGCTCCCGAAACATGTCCAAATGCATAAACCATCAATGCAATTGCTCCACCGTGTCCAAGAGATATCATAATTATCGCTTCAATAGATAATCCATCTCCAAATGCAACTACTGCAAGAATTACAGATAATGGCCCAAAGAATACGAGACCGAATGTTGCAATTGCTTCTGCAAGCCATGCTCGTGGATTTACCATATTCGAATTCGAATTTCATATCCATATAAAAGATACTAGTCAATTTTTACTCAAAGAATATTTATCTGGAAAAAAAATGAGAATGATATGATCGAGGAAGGAAAAACAGTACCAAAATTTCAATTACAAGATGCAGATGGTAACACAGTCAAATCATCACAACTAAAAGGGAAAAAATTTGTTGTTTATTTCTATCCAAGAGACTTTACACCAGGTTGTACAACAGAAGCAGACGAGTTTTCTAAAGATTATAAAAAATTTCAAAAAGCAGGAATAGAAATAGTTGGAATTAGTAAAGATGACGTAACATCTCATAGAAAATTTTGTGATAAAATGAATATACCTTACATCTTACTTGCAGATGTAGATACAGAAGTTTCAAAACAATTTGGAGTATGGGGATTAAAAAAATTTATGGGAAGAGAATTCATGGGAATTAATCGTAGTACATTTTTAGTAAACGAAAAGGGAAAAATTTTCAAAGTCTTTCCTAAAGTAAAACCAAAAGGACATTCAAAGGAAGTTTTAGAAGCTTTTCAAAAATAAAAGAAAAGAAGAGAAGTTGTTGTTTTAAGGTGTCCAGCCTTTTGGCATTGTACCTTTAGAAGATTGTGCGGCTGCTGCGGCTGCGGCTGCTTCATCTGCTGCTGCCTTTGCTTGATCAGCTTTTTGTTGTTCTAGACGCACAAGATATTCTTTTTCATAATCTTCAAGTTGCTCTTGTTTTGATTTACCACTACTTCCACTAGATGCTGTTTGACCACTTGTTTGTTGTGGTGGTGGAGGTGGAGGTGGAGGTGGAGCTGCCTTTGCTTGACCACTTGCCGGAGCATCGTTAATCCAAGTACCAAATTTTTTGGCTTCTGGATGATATGCAAGTCTTTGTTTTGTTGCAAAGTACTTATTTCCTGGAGCAGTGTATCCAGTGATTTTTGTTTTGTGATCATTCCAGTTAGATGGAGTAACATTGGTTTCTGCTACTAAAGCTCTACTTCCAAAGTATCTGTTACCAGGAGCAGTAAAACCAGTGATAGCAATTTTTTGAG
>ERZ1048872.2667-NODE-2667-length-12469-cov-10.383760_pt1 | contig 12469 bp, 14 predicted proteins | sample MGYA00383100_ERZ1048872 | MGnify/ENA primary metagenome ERZ1048872 (study PRJEB29581, sample SAMEA5548370) | metagenome | biome: marine; feature: coastal; material: water | depth 50 m | study: Short-term variability in the microbial, nano- and picoplankton... | reverse complement strand
TAATCAACATTAAACAAGATAAAAAGATAAGGTTTTTCATATTTATTTATTTTGACAAATGGTACTTCCGATTGGTAAATGTTACATATCTCAACGAATAGATTCTATAAACATTGTTGAAAACGGTGCTATTAAAGTTCCTTTTTAGATTTGGTTTTATGTTTTCTTGTAAAAAGTAAAATCGTTCCAAAAATCAAAAATAAAATTACTTTACCTGCCAAATAGCCATATCCGTATTCCGTAAGTCGATTGAAATCAGATGCTAGAATAGTTGTTATGTTTATTAACAGAATAACTGAAAGGCCCAATGATATATAAAAAAATATTTTTTTCATATAAATTTAGAAAAAGAGAGTATGTTGTTTTGGAACAAACTCTCTTCGTTAGATATTATTTGGTTACAGTTGTTGTAGTTGGTGTATAGATTCCAAAAGTAATCGCAGAAACTAATCCGTTTACAAAAGATTGTCTTGTATGAACTGAGTAGTTTTCGGCTCCGTCAGCCATTTGCTTTGAGTCAGAAACCCCAACAGGTGCAAGTCCGTAAATGACATAATGGTTCCATTCTGTTGTTTGACTATTTCCTTGAGCTCCTTTCCCAACAACACTTGTGTAGGAATAACAAGAAGAAAGTAGCATCGATGCAGCAAATACAACTGTCATTGTTTTCATTGTTTTTTTAATCATTTTGTTAAATTTAAAATTAATAGTTATTTATAATACCCATTTTGAGTTTGTTAAGTCAGTATTGTTTGCAGTAAATATATAATTAAAATAAACAAAAAGTACTTAATGCTTACGATTCTCTTTTAATAATTCTGGAAATTTGTTTAGAAATCTTTTTAACCTTGGTATCGATACATTTTGAATGTAAGAATTGTTTGGATGCAACCGTTCATAATCTTGATGGTACTTTTCAGCAATCCAAAACTTTTGGAAAGGCATGACTTCAGCTGCTACTTTTCTGTCAGGATTTTCTTTGTACAACGCTTTAATTTTATCCGCTATTATATTTTTTTCTTTCTCATTTTGATAAAAGATAATAGAGCGGTATTGAGAGCCTATGTCATTTCCCTGTCCATTTACTTGACTGATGTTTTGTGACCCAAAATAAACATCTACCAATAACTTGAAACTTATTATTTCAGGATTATAAATTATTTCTACTGCTTCTGCATGACCAGTTTTTCCGGTATTACTTGATTCGTAGGTTGGATTTTTTGTATGACCACCACTATACCCCGAAATCGATTCTTCAACTCCTTTTAAGCTTTCATAGATGGCTTCTACACACCAGAAACAACCACTCGCAAAATAAGCTCTTTTAAAGCCATCAGAACTAGCTACTTCTAAAGGTGTTATAGTGGTATTCGGTTTATTTTTTTTGGAATCGACCTGTTGACATGATACTGGTAGAACCACCAAAAATGACAATAATATTAAAGAGAATTTAGTTTTCATATTTTTAAACAACTTAAGTAATAGTTAAAGTTAAAAAAAAAGCCCTCAATAGATTGAAGGCTTTTTTAATATGTTATTGGTTGCCTATTATAATTTATTAAATAACTTTTCCATTTTTTCTTCTTCTTCTTTTGCTAGATCAAGATCAACTAGTATTCTACCACTATGCTCGTCAGTGATTATTTTTTTACGTCCAGCAATTTCCATTTGAATTTGTGGCGGAATCGTAAAGAACGATCCTCCAGAGGCTCCACGGTCGATTGCAACAATAGCTAGTCCATTTTTGACATTGGTACGAATTCTTTTGTAAGCTTTAATTAAACGCTCTTCAATTTTCTTTTCGTAATCTGAGGACTTGCCTAGAAGTGCTTGCTCTTCTTTTTCAGTTTCAGCTAAAATTTCATTTAATTCTCCTTGCTTGTGTGCAAGATGTTCTTGACGTTGTTTAAGACGCTCTGAAGTTTCATCAACAACAATCTTTTTTTGCTCAATTTGCACATTAAATTCTTTGATGTGCTTTTCATTCAATTCAATTTCTAGTTCTTGAAATTCAATTTCCTTACTTAGGGAATCATATTCACGATTGTTACGAACGTTGTCTTGTTGTTTTGTGTATTTCTTGATAAGTTCTTTAGATTCCTCTATGTGATTTTTCTTATCTGAAATACTATTCACTACTACCTCAATTCCATCCTTTAGTTTTTCAAGTCGAGTATTCATTCCAGCTAACTCATCTTCGAGGTCTTCAACTTCTAAAGGAAGCTCTCCACGTATGTCACGAATTTTGTCAATTCGAGAATCGATAAGTTGCAAATCAAATAAAGCTCTTAACTTCTCTTCTACAGTAATTTCTTTTTTCTTTGCCATATTTTAAAAATAGGTAATTGGGTTGGTATTTATTTGCGATAAAAGGACTGCAAAAGTAGTAATTTTTTTGTTAAGGTAGGCAACTAATAATTCTTTTGTGAATTGTTCGCTTTCGTAATGGCCAATATCTGCCAAGAGCACTTGATTTTCTGCTTTAAAAAAGTCATGGTATTTACAATCTGCTGTAATAAAAACATCCACCCCTTCTTTTATAGCATTGGAAATTGCGAAGCTTCCACTTCCTCCTAGAACAGCTACTTTTTGGATAGGTTTATTTAATAGTTTTGAGTGACGAATGCACTCAGTTTTCATGGTATTTTTTAAAAATATTAAAAAATCAGTCTCAGAATGAGGAACTTCTAATTCTCCAATCATACCCATACCAATATGTTGATTGTTGTTTTCTAGTGTCGTTAATTCATAAGCAACTTCGTCGTAGGGATGGTATTTTAAAAGCGCATTTAAAACTGATACCTTTCTGTGGGCTGGTAAGGTTATATTTATAAGGGTTTCTTTTTCAAAACGCAATTCACCTCTTGATCCAATAATAGGATTGGCCTCCTTGTTTCCCTTAAAACTACCAGTTCCGTTGGAAGAAAAACTACAGTTACTATAGTTTCCAATAGTTCCTGCGCCTGCATTAAATAAATGAGTCAAGAGCTCCTGAGAATGACCCTCCGGGACATAGGTAGTTAGTTTTTTGATGGTATTTTTCTTAGGAATTAATATTTTCCTATTGGTTAAGTTTAATTTACTACAAATCATCGCATTAACACCATTCCAGGAATTGTCGAGTGCGGTATGCAAGGAAAAAATAGCAATGTTGTTTTTTATGGCTTTTATTACGACTTTTTCCACATAATTTTGACCTGTCAGTTTTTTTAAGCCAGAAAATATAATAGGATGAAAACTAATGATTAAATTACAATTCTTTGTAATCGCCTCGTCTACGACATTCTCTAATGAATCTAGAGCGACTAATATACCGCTTATGTCTGTTTCATAATCTCCTACAATTAATCCGGTGTTATCAAATTCCTCGGTATAAGATAAGGGTGCTAGTTCCTCTAAGATAGCGATGACTTTTTTTATTTTCATAAAATTAATTTGATGTAAATATATTCAATTATAAATAAAACACTCCTATTTTCGTTTTATAGGGAAATCGTACTTTTGCCTTATGAAAATATTTCGGAAACTACTTTTTCCTTTTTCTTTATTGTATGGAACTATACTGTCTTTTCGTAATACCTGTTACGACAAAAACTGGTTAAAGAGTAAATCATACGCTATACCGATAGTTTGTGTTGGTAATTTATCAACGGGCGGAACAGGAAAATCTCCAATGATAGAATATCTCCTGCGTTTTTTAAAAGAAGATTATAAAATCGCCGTTTTGAGTCGAGGTTATAAAAGGAAAACCACCGGTTTTAGAGAAGTTTACATAACCAGCAAGGTTGAAGATGTTGGGGACGAGCCGCTGCAGATCAAAAAAAAATTCCCGAATATAGTGGTTGCAGTCTGTGCAAATAGACAGGAGGGAATTGATCGTATAAAATCGAATGTGGACGCTATATTGCTAGATGATGCTTTTCAGCATAGAAAAGTGAACGCATCCAAAAATATTTTACTGACCACCTATCATAATTTATATGTTAATGATTACGTGCTCCCAGTTGGAAATCTAAGAGAATCAAAAAAAGGTGCTGACCGCGCCGATATCGTAGTTGTTACAAAATGTCCTGATAATATTACACTTACCACTACTAAAGAGATTCGAAATGACCTGAATTTACGTCCAGAACAAAAAATTTATTTCTCAAAAATAACCTATGATCAGTTAATTTATGGAATTACTAAAAAGCTGCCCTTAAGCTATTTAGAAAACAAAAAATTTACCCTAGTAACTGGAATTGCTAATTCCGATCCTTTAGTTGATTTTTTAACTAAAAAACAATTCGATTTTAATCATCAAAAATTTTCTGATCATCATCATTTTTCAGACTCTGAGGTTCTTAGTTTAAAGAGGAGCAATATAATACTGACGACCGAAAAAGATTTTGTGCGGCTACAGCCAAGATTGCAAAACTTTCCAATTTATTACCTCCCCATAAATAGTACAATTTTACTGGAACAGGAAGCAGCTTTTAAAAAGGAAATTATCAACAGTGTAGCGCACTTTGGCTTGGGCTAATATTACTGATTTAAAATAATTTTTTTAGTTAAAAAGTAGCAAGCCTTTATTTATTGCTGTATCGTTTTCTTTGACATTAAAAGGATTAAATCTATAAGTCTTGAAGAATACCCCACCTCATTATCATACCAACCTATTATTTTAATCATTTTACCAATGACAGAAGTCATTTCAGAATCAAAAATGCAAGAATGATGATTTCCGTTAATATCAACAGAAACTATGGGGTCATCCGTATATTGCAGAATATTTTTTAAACCGGTTAAGGATGCTTCTTTAAAAGCTTTGTTAATATCAGAAATAGCAACCTCAGTTTTTGAATTTATAGTGATATCGGTGAGTGAACCGTTGGGTACAGGGACTCTAATACCACATCCTCCAATTACGGTTTTTAACTCTGGAAATATTTTTGTTAATGCTTTTGCTGCTCCTGTTGTTGTTGGGACAATAGATTGACTAGCAGCCCGAGCTCTTCTTAAATCTTTATGAGGCTGATCGTGTAAACTTTGATCGGTAGTATAAGAATGAATAGTTGTAATAGATGCTTGTTCTATACCGCATAAATCGTTGATAATTTTGAGCATAGGAGCAGCGTTATTTGTTGTACACGAGGCATTTGAAATAATGGTATCTTCTTTACTAATGATAGATTCATTAACCCCAATCACTACCATTTTAATCGAATCATCCAGCGGAGGAACCGAAAGGATCACTTTACTTGCTCCATTTCGTATATGATTTTCTAATGTTTTTTTAGTTTTATACTTGCCAGAACACTCTATTACAAAATCTAATTCTCCCCAATTTATAGCTTCTATTCTTTTACAAGACGAAAACCTAATTACTTGATTGTTCAACGATATACTGCTTTCTGAAAATTCAATTTTTTCATCTAAAACTCCGTGAATACTATCGTATTTTAACAGATGACTTAATGTTTTTGTATTGGAAATATCATTAATTGCAACAACCTTAATTTTTGGATGATTGATGAGTAGTCTGAAAAAAGTTCTTCCTATTCTTCCAAAACCGTTGATTCCTATTTGAATAGTTTCATTCATGTTGAGCCTAAGTAAGGTGTTTTTGAGCCTTATAGGAAGACCTCACAAGCGCTCCACTTTCTACATGTCTAAAACCTAATTCTAGACCAATTGTTTCATACTTTTTAAATTGCTCTGGACTAATGAACTCTTTTACAGGCAAATGATTTTTTGAGGGTTGAAGGTATTGACCAATGGTGATAATATCCAGATTTACATTGCTTAAATCTTTCATAGTCTGTATTACTTCTTCCTCTGTTTCGCCCAATCCTAGCATTATTCCACTTTTAGTTCTGGGTGCTCCTTGTTTTTTTAAATAGTCCAACAAGGCTAAACTTCTTTCGTATTTTGCTTGTATCCTCACTTCTCTTGTTAATCTCTTAACGGTTTCCATGTTGTGAGAAATCACTTCAGGATGTACTTTTAAAATACGATCTATATTGGTATTATTACCTTGAAAATCCGGAATCAGTGTTTCCAGTGTTGTATCTGGATTCATCCGTCTAATTGCATTGACAGTTTCAGCCCAAAGTATTGACCCCATATCTTTGAGATCATCTCTATCCACCGAAGTGATAACGGCATGTTTAATTTTCATGAGTTTAATAGATCTAGCAACTTTCTCTGGTTCATCCCAATCTACAGTTTCAGGTCTTCCAGTTTTAACTCCACAAAACCCACAAGAACGAGTACAGATATTACCTAAAATCATAAAAGTTGCAGTACCCTCTGTCCAACACTCTCCCATGTTAGGGCAGCTTCCAGAGGTGCATATCGTGTTGAGTTGGTATTTATCAACAAGTCCCCTTAAATCGGTATACTTTTTACCGGTTGGAAGCTTTACTCTTAGCCATTTTGGCTTTGGAGTGTATGTTTTTTTTTCTTTCGTTGCGATTTCCATAACTGGCGACAAAGATAAGAAGTTTAACTCAAAAAAACACAGAAGAGAAACCTATCTATTGGAGTTATTTTGTTGGATGATTTCAGCTAATAATTTTCGAGCTCTAAGGAGGCGAACCTTTACATTATTCAGAGGCTCATTTAATTGATTTGAAATTTCTAAATAGCTCATTTCTTGAAAATAACGGAGATTAATAACGTCTTGATAATGCGGTTTTAGTTGTTTAACATAACTTAATAATTCTGCTAAATTTTGTTTAATAATCAGCGTATCTTCGGGAGTAGGGGAGTCGTCAGGGATTTTTTTTACTTGTTCTTCAGAGGTGTTAGAAGATTGTATATGAATGGAGGCATTTTTTTTTCTATTTCTATCAATTTGTATATTTTTTGAAATTGTAATCAACCAAGTTCCAAATTCATAATGGTCGTTATAGGAATGTATCTTGTCAAATGCTTTTGAAAAACTTTCGATGGTAATGTCCTCTGCTTCGTATTCATTCTGAATTCTTTTTAATTGGAAACGATATACATCACTCCAAAAATGATCTAACAAAAAATTAAAAGCAATTTGAGATCCCTCTTTTGCTTTACAAATTTGAAGTGCAATGTCGCTCTTTTTTATTTCCACGAATTAGATTTGGATGACTTGTAGTTAATAAAGATAGTAAATTCAAAAATAATTAGAAGAATTTCCATCAATGGAAGCCAAATAATCAATTCTTTTTCATTTAATTTTTTTGCTGCAGGATATATTATTAGGTATTGCATTAACAAACGAAAAACAATCATTATCAAAGGTATTTTCCAATCAAATAAACTCATAGTTATAATAGATAAGGTCCAAAATAAAATTTGTGAAACATAGTAAAAGCCCAATAATATTCGATGTTTTAATTGATACAGCCTTCTTGTGGTGACCTTCTTTTTCTTTAGCAAAATCCATTCTTTCCACGTTAATTTTTGTTCAGAATACGTAAATGATTTTTTTAAATCACAAATAGCGGTATTGGTTTTAGTAGCAACTTGATTGATAAATAAGTCATCGTCTCCAGTTTGAAGATCCATATGAGAAACAAAACCACCATTGTCGTAATATACCTTACTTGTATACCCTAAATTTTTTCCAACCCCCATAAAAGGAATTCCAGCCAATGCATACGAAAAATATTGAACAGCGGTCATAAGGGCATCAAAACGCACCAATTTATTGAGTAAGCCTTTTTTCTTTTGGTAGGATCCAAAACCTAATACGATTTGTTTATTTGTTGAAAAACGACCGCCAACTTCTTTTAGCCATTCGCGAGATGCAGGTTTGCATTCTGCACTCGTAAAAATCATTCGCTGATGAGATGCTTTTTTTATTCCAAGGGTTAAGGCATATTTTTTAGATCCCCAAAAGGCTTCATTGTTTTCGACATTTACAATTTTTATAGTTTTATTGTTTTTTTCAAACAACTCCATCACTTCCAAAGACTTGTCAAAGGATGCATCATTAACCAAAATAATTTCAAAGTCTGGATATTGTTGGTTTAACCATAAGGGGATATGCTCTCTTAGGTTTGAGGCTTTATTTTTTGCATATACGACTATTGAAATAGGAAAATGATTTTCTAGAATTTCTTGACGTTGTTTACGTAAAGAAAACGTTGAAAACAATAAAAAATAAAAACAATTAACAAGTACTACAAAAGCAAATAAGTAGAGTAATACCATAAAAAAAAACCTTAATTATGTGTTGGTTCACTACAGTTTTCGAATTGGTCAGGAGTTTTTCCACAATAGCCACAAGATTCCCCTTTTTTATTCAGAAAAGGACTCTGGCTAGCACAAGTTCCAGCAAATTTACCATCCTTTTTTGCCCAAATTTTAATAGCGATTCCTAAAACAGCAAAAAGAATTAAACCAATCGTTATAATATAAAATTCCATGATATTTATTTAGAATACAAAAATACAATCTTTATTACTTTTTTAGTCTAAGAACTTTAACAATTCAAAAAAAGTGACCCTAAAAATAAGCTAAATAGTTGCCTAAATTTTTAGGATACTTAAATTAAAATGGTTATCGTTAAAAACCCGTTAGTAAATTATGCCTAGAGACTCGATTAAAGAACATTGACTTCAGGCACTATTAAAATACCAAATTCCTCTTTTATTTTAGACTGAATCTTTTCAGCGAGTGTAAGAATTTCTTTTCCTGTTGCATTGCCGTGATTAACCAATACCAATGCTTGGTTTTTGTGAACACCTGCGTCGCCAAAACGCTTCCCTTTAAAACCCATTTTTTCAATAAGCCAAGCAGCCGGTATTTTATATTCAGTATCAGATAATTTATAGTAAGGGGCCTTCGGAAAATTTTCATTAAAATTTTTAAATTCGACATTGTTTATCACCGGATTTTTAAAAAAACTTCCACTATTTCCAAGCTCGTTGGGATCGGGCAATTTTGACTTTCGTATTCGTATTACGGCCTCTGAAATTTCTTTAATTGAAGGCGAATGAATTTGGTGTTTTTTTAATTCTTCCCGAATACTTCCATAATCAATCATTTTTTTATGATTGATTTTAGTTAATTTAAAATTGACACTTGTGATGATGTAGTCCCCTTTTTTTTCATGTTTGAATATGGAATTTCGATATCCAAAATCACACTCTTTTTTAGTAAACTTTTTCTCAGATTGATCATTAATAGATATGGTATTGCAATTTATGAAAACATCTTTTAGTTCTACGCCATAGGCTCCAATATTTTGTATCGGAGCAGTTCCTACATTTCCGGGAATCAGTGATAAATTTTCAATGCCACCATAATTATTATTAATACAGAACTCAACAAAATCATGCCAATTCTCTCCTGCCATCACATTCAAAACAACGCTACTTTTGTCTTCATCGATTAATTGGATACCCTTTAAGTTGATATGCAATACCAAGGCCTCTATATTTTTTGTTAGAAGCAGGTTACTTCCACCTCCAAGTATAAATGTAGTAGGATGCACCTTGGATTGAAGTGCTGTTTTTAAACTTTCAATTGAATCTACAGAAGAAAAATACCTTGCGGTACAATCAATTTTAAAAGTATTGTAATCCTTTAATGATTTATGTTCTTCAATTGGCATTAATCTTGATACTCTTTTAGGGCCCTCCTTAAAATTTCAACAGACCTTATTAAATCTTCTTTTTTAAGCACATAGGCTATTCTTATTTGATTTAAACCAACGTCATTGGTTGAATAGAAACCAGCTGCTGGGGCAACCATAATGGTTTCTCCATTATAATCAAAATTTTCCAAAAGCCATTGAGCAAAATGATCACTATTTTTCACTGGAAGCTCAACAATACAATAAAATGCTCCTTTAGGAACCCCAACTTTCACTCCGGGTATTTTCTGTAGGTTTTTAACCAAAGTATTTCTCCGGTCTTTATATTCTTTGATAACCTCATCAAAATAACTTTGAGGCGTATCCAAAGCAGCCTCACTTGCAATTTGTGCAAAGGTAGGAGGACTTAATCTAGCCTGAGCGAATTTTAATGCCGTAGCGATTACTTCTTTATTTTTAGAGACTAAACAACCAATTCGCGCACCGCACATGCTGTATCTTTTTGAAACCGAATCAATAATGATTCCGTTTTCTGAAAGAATTTCCTCTTGTAAGATAGAATAATGCTCCGCTCCATCATAGGTAAATTCTCGATACACCTCATCAGCAACTAGAAACAAATTATGTTTTAAAACTATTTTTGCCAATTTTTGAATTTCATCTTTTGAATATAAATAACCTGTTGGATTGCCGGGGTTACATATAATAATTGCTTTGGTTTTTGGAGTAATTAATTTTTCAAATTCTGAAATTGGCGGAAGTGCAAAGTTGTTTTCAATTTTTGAAATGACCGGCACAATGGTCACTCCAGAAGCAGTAGCAAAACCATTGTAATTGGCATAAAATGGTTCGGGTATAATGATCTCATCATCTTGATCACAAATAGTTCCCATCGCAAAAAGTAAGGCTTCGCTCCCTCCAGTGGTAACAATGATTTGATTTGATTCGACTTGAATATTGTTATTTTTATAGTAAGTAGAGATTTTTTCTCGGTAGGTATCTGAACCCTCTGATCTTGAATAAGCTAAGACGTCTATAGTACTATTGGCGACCGCTTCCATGGCTACTTTGGGTGATTTTATATCCGGTTGTCCGATGTTTAAATAGTATATTTTTTTACCCAATAGCGTTGCTTTTTCAGCGTAGGGAACCAATTTTCTAATTGGTGATTCCGGCATATTTATTCCTTTGGACGAAATTGAAGGCATAGTTTTTTATTTAAAAAAACAAAGTTGCAAAATTATTCTCAAAGATTCTCTTATTTAAAACTCTTTTCATAAAAATGTATCTTCAATGAATTTTGAGTTTAAAAAAAAAGGCATCCATTAATGGATGCCTTTGAGAACTATTTAAAAAATAATTAGTTTGATTTTTCTAGTACGCTTTTACCATTATCACCGCCTGAAGCTAGTACTTTACCTTTTATCTTTAACGAAATGATAGGTTCATCTGCGTTGGAATAAACGGTTACCGTTTTTCGTATAGGGCCTATTCTCTTGGTGTCATATTTAACCTTTATGGCACTCGATTCTCCTGGAGCAACGGGACCATCTGGTTTAGATGGTACCGTACATCCACAAGAAGATTTTACATTACTAATTACGAGGGGTGCATCCCCTATATTGGTAAATTCAAAAGTTCTTACACCATCGCTTCCTTTGGCAATTTCTCCATAATCAATCACCTCTTGTTCGAATTCTATTTTAGCTTGTGCATTGGTTAGTTGAACAAATCCGATGAAAGCCAATAAAGCTATAATTGCAGTCTTTTTCATAATCTATGGGTTTATTTATTGCTAAAATAGGCAACTTTAAATCATTGTGCAAAATATATCTTTCGCTTTTATAATCTTGTAGATATCCCTATTTTTGCAAACTACTTTCAAATATTAGACCAAGATGGCTTCAGAAGAAAAAAGTAACTCTCAAAATATGGAGGATAAGTGGTACGACTACTGGATGAAGAATAATTATTTTCATTCAGAAGTAGACGATAGAGAACCTTATAGCATCGTTATTCCACCACCAAATGTTACGGGAGTTTTACATATGGGTCACATGCTGAACAACACCATTCAGGATGTATTGATACGTAGAGCAAGGTTAAGAGGTAAAAATGCGTGCTGGGTTCCAGGAACCGATCATGCATCTATTGCAACAGAAGCAAAAGTAGTTGCTAAATTAAAAGAACAAGGAATAGATAAAAATGACCTCTCTCGAGATGAATTTTTAAAACATGCTTGGGATTGGACGCATGAATATGGAGGTGTCATTTTAGAACAGCTTAAAAAGTTAGGATGTTCGTGCGACTGGGATCGAACAAAATTCACCTTAGACGACGATATGAGCAGTTCGGTTATAAAAACCTTTGTTGATTTACACAATAAAGGACTTATATATAGAGGCTATCGAATGGTGAATTGGGATCCAGAAGCTAAAACAACACTGTCAGACGAAGAAGTTGAGTATGTGGAGCAAAAAGGAAAACTGTATTACATCAAATACAACATAGAAGATAGCCAAGATACACTTACCATCGCAACGACACGTCCAGAAACAATTTTAGGAGATACAGCTATTTGTATCAATCCAAATGATGAACGTTTTACCCATTTAAAAGGAAAAAAAGTGATTGTACCTATTTGCAATCGTGTGATTCCAATTATAGAGGATGATTATGTAGATGTAGAATTTGGGACGGGTTGTTTAAAAGTAACACCAGCCCATGATGTCAATGATAAAGTACTAGGCGATAAACATCAGTTAGAAGTGATAGATATTTTTAATGAAGATGCTTCATTAAATAGTTACGGATTGCATTATCAAGGAAAAGATCGATTTGTAGTAAGAGATGAAATTTATAAAGAGCTCTCCGATTTAGGTTGCGTTATAAAAGTGGAGACCCATG
>ERZ1048872.2662-NODE-2662-length-12485-cov-15.252936_pt1 | contig 12485 bp, 14 predicted proteins | sample MGYA00383100_ERZ1048872 | MGnify/ENA primary metagenome ERZ1048872 (study PRJEB29581, sample SAMEA5548370) | metagenome | biome: marine; feature: coastal; material: water | depth 50 m | study: Short-term variability in the microbial, nano- and picoplankton... | reverse complement strand
CTGGGTTTCGTCTCCTATTGAAAAGTTCCACGGTAACTGTTTCAGTTCTTTTGCAATTGTCATGATAGGTTCACTCCCATTTTTCTATTATTAAAATTCTGCTGAAGCTCGAGATAGTTGACCAGCTTTATTCATATAGTCTCTCTCATGGAGACTGTAAATTAGTTTAAACTGCTAACGCAGAGTCCCACGGCTTGCGAGTGGGCAAAGACTATACCAGGATAGTTTAAAATTTCCCTGAATTTTGGATCGTAACGGATACCTCAAAAAACAACGCCATCGGACATTCGGTGCAACGAATTGTTAGCAATTAGTTAAGCTTTAGTTTAAACCCTTCATGAGTACTTTTGAATCCAAATCCTTCATAAAACCTGATTGCATCCTGTCTTTGTTTGTCTGAAGTCAATTGAAGAATTTTTACCTCTTTCTCCCTGGCATACTGAATGACCCATTCAAAGACTCTGGTTCCTATCCCGTCACCACGGAAATTTTTATGAATCCTTACTCCTTCCACCAGACATCTCCAGGAACCTCTATGGCTTAAATATGGTATGAAAGTTAACTGCAGCATTCCAATTATATTGCCTTCCTCCTCAACTACAATCAGCTCATTATTGGGATCAACTACAATACTCTTGAATGCAGATAAATAGGAAGGATTTAAAGGGTTAGATGTATCTTCACGTTGTGAACCTAATTCATCGTCCGCCAGCATCTCTACCATTAAAGGAAGGTCTTTTTCCAATGCATCACGAAATGTTAAACTCAAATATTCTCCTTTATTATGACTCTAAGGCACTCGGTATTTGGGCAATAGCGACATTATTTATTAAAATCATAGGCAACATCATTCCAACTATCGGTCGGGAAAACCCAAAGCAATTTAAGATCGACATCACCGGTATTTCGTACACCGTGAAGGGCATTTTCCGGAATATAAACAGCGTTATTCTGTTCTATCGGACGCGTTTCTTCATTTTTTAAAAGTAACAGCCCTTGTCCCTGTAAAACGAAATAGATTTCTTGTGGTGCATGGCTGTGCAAAGGCAGGTGCTCGCCAACGGGAATGTTCAAACACCCTAAAGATAGTGTATGGCTGTCATGCTGGGCTGCATCCACAAGATGGCGCCAGCTTAAATTAGGGTTTGCCCCTTTTTTAACTCGCTCTGCGGAAGAACGCTGCCAGCTTTTATCATTCAAATGTTCTATAAAAATATCTGCCATGCCTGTGTTCCAACCTGTTTCAGAAATAATGTTAAACTCAAATATTCTCCCTTATATGACTCTAAGGCGCTGAGTCGGGTGCAGTACATGAACATTGATTTGATCAACAGTGTACTTTTTGTTATTTTGGTTATTCAATTTATGAGGATGTGAGACAAACTTTCAATTTATTTCATCATTAATTATTGAAATAATCTCATCAATATCAGCCAAGGGATTTACGGCAACAGATCTCAACCATGTCTCATCATCAAGCATACAGGTTGAAAACATACCCTCTGGTAAGCGCTTATGTAATTCATCAGTCCTGCATGTTAGTGGTCGAAAGACAGTTACACCTGTTGTGGGCAGTGCCCAAAGAGCTATTCCTTTTTTGTTGCTCAGTTCTTCTGCAAGTTTTGCTGACATCAACATTGTACGGTCGATTCGTTCAACAAGCCCCTCTCTACCCCATGCAATCAAGGTGGCTAATAAAGGTATCGCGGCTGCACCACGTGAACCCTGAACCCCAATATTAGGAGAAGTTAAATAACCGCCGCCAAAGCTTATTGCCGAGTTAGCTTTTTTTGTCTCACGAAACATGACCAGTGCAGAATCCTTAGGTTGAAAAAACCATTTATGTGCAGAAACCGCGACAGAGTCGGCTTTCTCGATACCTTCCAGTAAATGTGCATGAGAAGGGCTAAGACGCAATGGGCCGGCCCAGGCTGCATCAACATGAGTCCATTTTGCTTTACCTGCCAACTTCAGGGAGTCAATTGATCCTGTTGCAGTTGTTCCTGCAGTTAGAACCAGACACGCATCTGAAATATTTTTGAGTTGTTCAGCATCAATTTGACCTTTGGAATTGGTTGGTATTTCTTCATAGCTTAAACCGAGTATCCGGGCAGCTTTTTTGATACTCAGATGAGAAGCTTTTGAAGCAACCACCCTTTTTATGCCGGCAGCATCTCTCGCCGCCCAAAGAGAAGTCAGATTGGCAAGTGTTGAGCCTGAGCACAGATGACCGCCGTTCATTTCAAAGAAAGGCGTTAACCAGTCTATTACCAATTTCTCGGCCTCAATCGCAAATGGAGCCGTAGCAGGGTGAAGTAAATTTTGATTTAGGCTTGCATTCCAAAGTGCTGCAACCCAGGTAATCCAGGGTGTAGGAGGATCCATGTGCGCCAATGCATGACTTCGATCTAAACGGGCTGCTCTTCCAAGTACATGAGGTGCGAGAAGCTCCATTGTCTCAAGTTCACCAAGACCTGAATTGGGGCATTTTTTGGGTAATTTGTGAGGTTCAAAAGATACTTGTTGCAGCAATTTTAGCGCATGTTCCAAACCTGCGTTTGCAGAAAAACTTTGATCTTTATTGCTAAGCATCCGAAGAATCACTGTCTTGAATTATGCCTGGGCAGGCAGTTAGGTTTGAAATTATTTTTTGAATTTTATTGTGGTTGATAAATACGCTCCCATCTACAGGAAAAAGCATTCAAAAGAATAATTTTTTAAAAATGAAGAAAAAGTATAGCAGAATAATGACCGTAATAATTACTTTTGTGAGCCTCTTTTTATTATTGACCTGCTGCATGAATTCCAGCACCAGACATTAGTTGTATTTAAACAAACTCCACCAATCGCACGATTCAATTATATATTTCAAAACCGTCAAGGAAATTTTGCGTAAACGGCGCCACTTAAAAAACTGCCCCCGGTAATTCAACAAACACGGATAGTTAGCCATTCAGTCAACAAAAATAACTCCTTCACTGACCATCACACTGCCTCCGCCAATATACGTAGAAATGATTTCGCCATCTTTTTTCTGAGTACGTGCGTTCAAAATACTGGGACGTCCCATTTCAAAGCCCTGGGCAATTTTCCATTCAAAATTGCCGGAACTCGCATTGTTGTAATAGGTCAGTAAACCGCCTAACGCACAATTAGCGCTTCCGGTAGCGGGGTCTTCCGGAACTCCATCAAAAGGCGCAAACATGCGTGCCCGTATATCAAACTCATCATTACTTCTGGTGTAGAGGTGAACATAAGGGGGAATGTCTTGACCAATTAGCTGCTTAAATCCTTCCGGATTAACACTAGCCTCCTCCAAGGTTTCCCGATCTTTCAATTCTGCTATCAGAAACGGCAAGCCGACTGAAACAACTTGAGGGGAATGAATATTTAAAATTATTTTTTCAGGAGGCAGTGAAATTGCGGATGCTAATATTTCGGCGGAAATGGTTTTTCCAATCGAAAATTTTTCCGGAGCCTGAAGTTCGCACCAGAACGATCCATCATGGAGTCTCTGTAAAGTTATTGGTACTAAGCCTGCTTTTTCTTCAAAGACGAATTCCGTTGTTTCATTAAATTCTTCAATTATACCTGCTGAAGCCAATACGAAGGCAGTTCCAATATTTGGATGACCTGCAAACGGAACCTCTGTGGCAGGAGTGAAAATCCTAACTTTTTTAGTATTTCCTTTTTCCGGAGGAAAAACGAATGAACTCTCAGAAAAATTGAACTCTCTCGCAATTTGCTGCATTTGCTTCGCTGTGAGACCTTCGGCATCTGGTAATACTGCCAGTGGATTTCCTCCAAATCGGTTAGTAGTGAAAACATCACAAATGTAATATTTGTACCGCACAGTCTAAATTTCTAGAATGTCTAACGTTTAGATATTAGTCTTATTGCCCGTGCCAATGAACTTGCTAGGAGTGCAATTCTGCTTAAAAAAATTTGCAAAGCTCTTTTAAAAATGCCGACTAATCAATTACTTGATATTTAGAGTATTGATTAATATCAAAATGTTTTGAGTTTGGATTACCTTTGCGAACCTCAAAAGTACCATTGTTCAAATCCATCACAATAGTCGCCAACGTACCGGTCTCTCCCATATTATTATCTAAATACGGTACATACTTCGAAAGAATAGGATGCTCTCCTTGAGTGTCAGATAAAATCTTTTTCATAGTAACAATAGATTGCTCATTTTCTCTCAATTGTACAAGAGACCGATTATATCTGTGCAGTGAATTCTCCATGGCATTTTCATCAACAGAAACTCCTTCAATATGGATGAAATGATTTGTATGAACATAAAAATCACTTTCTATATTAAATAGTTTCCATGCTTGCCCACCATACTCAACGTTTATTGAGCTGTCTGAGTTTAGAATGATAAGATTACTGGAAGTACCTTTAGTATAACTTTTTACTGAACTGATTACTTCTGTAAATGTTTGGCATTCTAAAATACAACGCATGATGATATGAACTGGTACTCCTTTTAAATTCCTGTCTAATGTCCTCAAAATGTTCAATGTAATACCAATGCCGTAGTTATTCATTCCAATTTTCCCACAAACACCTGCCTCTGTTAATTGGATAATCTTTAATCCGTTTGGTTTAGTTATTTCGATCACAACTGAGTTATCTTCGAGCTTGCTTGACCAATCCCAGTTTTGAGCTGATATCCCCTTTTTAGGAAAAGCAATGGCGGTACACTCATTGTAATTTGGAGATAACAAAAGCTCTGTCCTTGCATTCATCGCAAATAAATACTCAGGCTTAATTTTCGCTGCACTTGCCATGTGTTCAATTTCTACTAACAAATGAGGGCAAAACTTTGCCAGGAGAGATTTAATATGCAAAACCGCTTTTGAAAGCTTCTGAGGCGAAATTTTTTCTAAAATGTAGGCAATATAAAATTCACTGTTATGATGAATTTCATCCTTCAAAAGTGTACCTGTTTGAAAACCAATATCTTCAGGTGTTCCTTCGACTGAAATTTTACGAAAATTAACAGACATGCTTATTCTTTTTATAAGATTTGCAAAAATAAAAAAGGGTAGAAATTAATTTTTTGTAGCTGTTACTAGAAATATAGGATACTTTTTTTCCTCTTTATTTACAGTATGCGCTGTTATAAATTGAATTTCTCTGAATCCATATTTTTCCAGTATGATTTGCAGTTCATTCCTTTTAAAGCCTAAATGAAATACTCCTTCAGTATCTTCTGGATGAAAACTTCCGTCTTCTTTGTCGAGATCAGCTAAGGCAATAAACGCTCCTGGACTTAAATATTCTGAAAATCTTTGAATCAGCTTAGACGTGTCTTTTACATGATGCATAGCCATAGCACTCATAATTAAGTCAAATTTCTCAGCTATGGGTTTATCAATAATATCCTGACAGACTATTTCGACTTTACCCTGTAATTCTGGTTTGGAGACAAGTTTATTTAACATAGCTTCGGATATATCTACAGCTACTATCTTTTTTACCCGTGGTGCGACTTGAGAACTAATCAAACCAGTACCTGCGCCGAAATCCATCACACGCATCTGCTCATGCAAAGAAACTTGTTCTATTATTGAAGATCCAATAGCAGATGAAAGCATCTTTCTCATCTCATTAGCATCCCAATCTTTAGATTTTTCATTGAATAAGTCAGTCATTTATTATCTCCTTAATGCTTGAATTATTATCGAATTTGGATTTAATCCTGTAGTCTAACGCTTTACATCACTGGCAATAAAAAGTGGAGCTTAAAATTTCTCTACTAATGCTTTGTTAAGCGCTTTTACTTTTATAAACTTTGTTTTTCGTTGAGAGTTTTATTTCAATACTTTTAATAGCTTCTTCTCTTAAACTGTTTAAGCTTGGTATATTAGTTTTCACCTTGTATTCTTCGAAGCATTTCTCATTGGGGAATTCCAAAATGTGAACCTCTTCGTTATTGCTGCCTGCAATCTGTGTAATTTCGAATGCATGCAACATTTTTCCACCAACACTAGATAAATAACTTTGCACTATATTCTCGAATACTTCTAGTTTAGTGAAATTCTTTACTTGTATTTTTGCTATTACAAACATTTACAAAACCTCCTTGATATACCCCCCTTAAAACACATAACGTTAAGCCTCTTCGGTGCTGCCAAGCATCTGGTGCATGCAATTGTTATCCAATTTTTGTTTCCAATCATTCATCTTGTCTATCATAACCCCGGCACCTCCACAAACAACAACTAAAATATTTTTTTTATCCATCAGAAATTCAATGGGATTATACAATGCGCTTAGTGTTGCTCCACACGCGGGCTCAACCAATAAACGATGATCATTGGAAAATTCCAGACATGCATCTACTGCGTCTATATCAGATACCACATGACTGACTACTTCATGCTTGTAGCACCAATCATATGCTGCTTTGGCGACTTTCTTGGCGCCCAGGGAAGTCGCAACGCTTGTTATATCCTCTATTTCAAGGTGTTGCCCAGCACTCAGCGATGCTGATAAAGAATCAGCACCATCAGTTTCAACAGCAATAACAGGAACAGTAGCCATATTATTTCTGCACAGACCTTCAATAATTCCACACATTAAACCGCCACCACCGACTGATAGGACTACAACATCTGGAGAAAGTCCTGACTTTTTCACTTCATCTAAAATAGTAGCATGCCCATCCCATAATAGCGGATCATCAAAAGGGTGAATATGGATGCATTCAGAGTCAGTCAATTTGACGGAGTAATCGTGGGCTTCTTGCCACGTATCACCCTTAACGATTACTTCTGCGTGCTCCTGTTTTATGGCTTCGATAGACCTTTCCGTTGTTGATTCAGGCACTACAACCGTTACAGGAATGCCAAGGTGTCTTCCGGAGTACGCAACAGCAATACCGGCATTACCTCCTGATGAACTGACAAACTTCTTTGCCCCTTTGCGCAAGTATGTCTGACACGCATTCCCAATCCCTCTCAGTTTAAACGAACCAGAAGGCTGCAACGCTTCAAGTTTCAGCCAGACTTTCCCCTTGACCTTTCTTCCCAGTGGTATCGATTCTATAAGCGGTGTCTCAATGTGAAGTGTATCCATATTTCCTATTCTGAAAAAATTATTATTATTAGGCAAACGCCCTGATAAGTTGATAATTACAGTTTTGTTATTAAATATGGTTAACGTAGTGGCTGAGTTTAACAACCAAAAGATATACTCCTAACACTAGCAGTGAGGAAAAAAATACTTTTCGGAAGGTTTTTTCAGGCAGTTTATTACGAATTTTCTGTCCTATTACCATCCCCACAATAGCCGGAAATAAACACAAACATGATAGCACTCCATGATTGAAAGACAAAAATCTATTCTGTTGCAATGATAAAGCAAGTGCAAATGTTGATACCATAAATAACATACCCATTGCTTGTATCAAGGCATCTCGCTTTAAGTTAATCCCCTGTAGATACATTATGCCTGGAACAACAAAGGACCCCGTCATCCCTGTGAGGATGCCATTTATACATCCTAATAGCCCTCCAACCCAAAATTCATTTCTGGCTTCAACAACAAACCTGAACCCTGACAAGTTCAAAACAGAATAAACAATAAGCAACCCTCCAAGAAGAGAAGAAAGCAAGAATAGGTTGATACGAGTGAGAAATAAAGCTCCTATCCATATTGTGCCAAAAGCAAATAATATAAACGGCCAAATACGAATGAGTGTGCTTTTAAAATTCCCACCAATAACGGCTTGCCAAATATTCGTAATTAGAGAAGGTACTAGCATTATAGACATTGCACTTGGTAAATCAATTGCCACTGTAAGTAATGCTAGACTAATCGTTGGCAAACCAAGACCTAAAACTCCTTTTACTGTCCCTGCGATTGTAAAGACTCCGACAGCAATAACGATAGTGTAATAATCAATCATGTAAATTGTCTATTCTAAGAAGCTTAATGTTGTCAATGTTTAAGTCGCAGTTTTACAGGAGTGTCGTGATTGAAAATCAGTCGAACTAATTTATTTGCCTTTGATTCCACCAAAAGCGGAGAAGCAGGAATTCTTGTGTAAAACATCCACTGACTCAAATCCAGATTCTCTCATTAAATCTAGTTGAAAGGTTACTGAACGCGGAGAGTCCTCCTTGTCAATGTAGTCAAATACTTTCTCCATATAATCATCTCCTCCTTTCGATTTGAGGTAATTACCATAGCGATTCCACATAAGCTTTTGAATACTAACATCCTCGTGGCTTACAAGGTCGGTTACCCAAAAAGATCCGCCTGGTTTTAGTAATCGAAAAATCTTCCCAAATACCTCTTTCCAGTCTTGATATTCTCTGAGATGATGCAGTACTGCGGCAGCAATGATCACTTCGTAACTCTCATCAGTAAGGTCTACAGTCCTAAAGTCTCCATGAAAAGAATTGATCTCTCCATGAGTCTCTTGAGAAACTCTTTCCTTTGCTCTTTCTAGCATAGGCATACTGAGATCGATAAGGTCACAATCAAAACCAGTTCCATATGTTCTGAGGAGTTTTATTGTGTTATTGCCTGCTCCGCATCCGATATCCAAAACTTTAGATATGACTGGAGTTGTTGAGATAGCTGCTTCGGTTATCAATTCCATTGAAAGAGATGCATCAATAGTCGTGACTTGGCCTGTGTCAATATTGGAAAACCTTTCAACGTCGTTGTTGAAACGTTTTTCGATATCTGATGTCGTAGATTTTTTATTTAGCGGTGTCTTCATTTTTTTTAGCTAACACGCATGGCATCAGCAATCGATAGGGTGAATCGACTGTATTCGTCTTGCGCATATAGTTCTTAGAGTATTCTAATTAAAAAGAAAATGTGTTTTACTTGGCTTTATGCCAGAGTGATAATAAAATTATCATATAAATCTGTATTATGTCTATATGTTTGTCTGCAACATTTGCGGGTAAAAAATTCTATTTGCAATTAAATCAATAATTTATGAACTATATTAATAAATAATATTATTGTTTTTTTCGTTTTATAGAAGTACAATTGCGTAGTAATCAAACTCAATCAATATTTTGATAGCCATATAATAAAAAATACTGATGTTTCAGTACAGTCCCGATAGAATTATCATTGACAAAGCAGTAGCCGCAGCACCTCTGACTGAGCAAATTTGTGAACGCTTTCCAGATACACCAAGAACTGTTGTGGAAAAATTCGCATGGCATCAGGACGAGTTGGGCACTGACCCACTGCGGAATCCACTAACTCAAGGTAAAAAGACATTACATCTCAAATATTTTAAAGGAACACCAATCAAGGCTTGTCCGGGATTTTCTAATGAACTTGTCTGCTGTAATTATTTTACACTTGATTTAATAGAAAACTGTCCATTTGAGTGCACATACTGTATTCTACAAGCATTTCTGAACAAACCTGTTATTACGGTTCACGCAAATCTGGAAGAAATTCTGGAACAGGTCAGGCAACGAACAGCGGCTCAGCCTGACACTTTGTTTCGTGTTGGCACAGGTGAGCATTCTGACAGTTTGGCACTCGATCACATTCTGGGTATCAAGGCACATGTAATCCGTTTCTTTGCTAAACTGCCTAATGCTTTGCTAGAGCTTAAAACAAAATCAAAGCATGTAGAGCACCTGCTTGATCTTCCGCATGGCGGAAAAACCGTAATATCATGGTCGGTAAATCCGGAAGCAATTGTTGAACAGGAAGAACACAAAACTGCGCGGCTGCATGAACGACTGGAAGCAGCAGGAAGGGCATCCGCGGCAGGATATAAAGTCGCCTTTCATTTTGATCCCATGATCCACTATCCGGATTGGGAAAAAGGTTATCAGGATTTGGTTGATCAAATACTTGACGCTGTTCCTTCGGACAGAATTGCCTGGATCAGTTTGGGGACTTTACGTTACATCTCTTCGTTGAAATCCGTTGTGGACGAGCGATTCCCAAAGAGCCGGGTTTTTTTAGGTGAATTTGTACCAGGAGAAGATGGGAAAATGAGATATTTAAAAAAAATACGCCAGCGCCTCTTCCGGAATGTTCAACAGAGAATTGAAAAATTGGCACCTCAGATACCAACATATCTTTGTATGGAAAATAGTTCTCTCTGGGAAAAAACAATGCCTTACCAGCCCCAAACTGCTCCGGACGTGGAAGAAAAGCTGGCCGTTAGTTTCCGGGACCGTTTTCCAATGGAGGCCTGATGTCTGCTGAAAAACTGACTGACACAATTGCTTTGTTTCCTCTGCACGGTACAATTTTGTTACCGGGCTCAGTTCTACCATTACATATATTTGAATCACGCTATCGTCAGATGGTAGAACACGTGATGGAAAATGATGACATGCTGATTGGAATTATCCAACCTGCGGCACAGGATTCTAAAAAATTGTGCAAAATCGGCTGTGCCGGGTCAATTGAGCAGTCACAACAACTGCCTAAAGGAAATTACCTGATTCAACTTCATGGTGAATCACGATTCCAGATTATTGAAGAACTGGAAACAGATACTCCATACAGAATAGCAAAAGTTGCTTATACATCTTTTCCGCATGATATGGAAGATGCCAGCCTCTCAAAAGACGCAGATCTTTTGTATCAAAACTTCAGGGAATATTCTGAAAGAAATAAGTTGAAAATTGAGTGGGATAAAATAGAAGATATCCCTGCAAATTACCTTGTCAATCTGCTCAGCATGAACCTTGATTTTACCGGAATAGAGAAACAAACTCTGCTTGAATCTCCTGATTTGGACACACGATTGGATGACTTGATTTGCCTGATGGAAATGTCAAATCAGCATGAACTCTCAGCCGATTCCTCCCCTAACTTTCTTAATTAAATTAGAAACAAAATGAAAATATATTTATCCCGTTCTTTTTTATGGATTACTTTTTTACTATTTCTCAAGTCTGTGTTTTTTGCTCCAGCTTTTGCGCAAACTTCCAGCAAAGTTTATCATCCTAACCCTGTTATCGGATTAGTAGACGGTAAGCCAGTGACCTTCGAAGATGTGCGTAATAAAAAAGTGAATGACCTCAGCCAACAACTGTATCAGCAATTGAGTATCCAGTTGATCGAATTTGCCGTTGAAAAATTGGCGGCAAAACATCCGGAGATTAAACTGACTACAGAAAAAAAAATAACCCTCAAAGAAATCATTGCTGTTTATGAGCAAAATAACCTGCAGGAACGCGGAACACTTGATCAACTCCGGCCCCAAATAGAACAATATTTGGAACAGCAAGTTCGCAGTCAGCATCTGTTGAGCCAGTACTCATTGGCACTTCAGAAAGGCTGGATCGTTTCTCATTTGGAAGCACCTTCAGATTTTCTTCTTAAGGGAAATATAAAAACTGCATACATGAGAGGCAACAAAAAAGCTTCTGTCATTCTGCTAGAATATTCTGATTATCAGTGTCCATTTTGCGGAAGGGTGCAAAATACATTAGGTAAACTGATGAATGACTATCAGGACCGCGTTGCATTTGGTTACCGACATTTTCCGCTCGCATTTCATAAGGAAGCAGACGAATCTGCTATTGCCGCTGAATGCGCGCGTGAACAAAACAAGTTTGAAGAAATACACCAGCTGCTTTACGAAAACCCAAGAGCACAAACTTTGAACGATCTAAAAGAATATGCACGTGAAATTAAAATAAAATCTCCTGCTAAATTTGATCAGTGCCTGGATAGTGAAAGATATCGTGGATTAATAAATCAGGATATAAAAGATGGCGCGGAGCTGGGTATTACCGGAACTCCCGGGTTTTTTGTAGGGCTCTTCGATTCCAAATCGGGAGAAATCCAAGGTGAAGTACTTTCCGGAGCGCAGCCTTACAGCACTTTCAAACAAACCTTAGATAAATACTTAAGTCGCCGTTAAAAATAATGAACGATCCAGATCTCCGCCGGGCACTTGAGAAAATAGTATCGCCGCGTATCCTAGTCGTAGGTGACCTGATGCTGGACCATTACTCATGGGGTGAAGTGGATCGTATTTCTCCGGAAGCGCCAATTCCGGTAATGCGTGTACTCCGGGAAGAACAACGCCTGGGCGGAGCAGGTAATGTCGTGATGAATCTGTCCATGTTGGGTGCTGAAGTGCTCGTCTGCGGTGTCACCGGAAAGGATGAAACGGGGAATAAAATCGGCAAACTGCTCGCGGAAAACGGTGTTGATTATTCCGGAATGATCGTTGCTGAAAATTATAAAAGCTGCCTCAAACACCGCATGATTGCGGGTCAAACTCATTTACTCCGGATGGATATTGATCCCGATCCGGAAACTCCTTCTCCTCAAAGACAGCTGATTGATTATCTGGAAAAAACAATTCCAAGCTGTGATGCGGTAATTGTTTCAGATTATGGAAAAGGTTTGCTCAGTTCTGCAACTCTGAAAGCAATTGCGGCTTGCGGAAAAAATAACGAAATTCCGGTAGTGGGCGACCCTCGAAGTACTACAAATTACAAAATCTATCAGAA
>ERZ1048872.2652-NODE-2652-length-12534-cov-6.469909_pt1 | contig 12534 bp, 7 predicted proteins | sample MGYA00383100_ERZ1048872 | MGnify/ENA primary metagenome ERZ1048872 (study PRJEB29581, sample SAMEA5548370) | metagenome | biome: marine; feature: coastal; material: water | depth 50 m | study: Short-term variability in the microbial, nano- and picoplankton... | reverse complement strand
CTTATCAACCAGCTCAGCCATACTCAAATAACTTAATGCCCAAGCAATTCGATCATAAAAAACAGGCCCTTTACCGGATTCGTACATTTGACTAACTTCTTCGTTAGTTAACTCAAATTGTTTTGCCAAGGGCTGTTCAAATTCTTTTAGCTTTACATCACCATTATCTGCTAAATGTTTGAGTGCATAAATTCGAATGTCATCGTGTTTGGGTATTGCCATAAATTTTCCTTAATTTTGCCCAACTACATTTAACAGATCACTATAGCTAGCCACCATACTAAATTTGACTGCTTGCTCAGGAAACTCTTTTGCTAAGCATTCAAAATATTTGTCAGCACAATCGATTTTAGCTCTTTCAACTTCCCTTAACTGAGATTTTGATTCATCCCCTTTAGTTTCGGCGACAAAATAAATATGTTTTACAGTCCCTTCTTTGAAAGCTATAGCCCAGTCTGGGTTAAAGCCACTGTCATTGAATGGAGTAGGTATTGTAAAGTCAGCTGGTAGCTTAGCGTATGCTTCTACTTCTTTACTCACATCCAATTCAGCAATAAATTCACGTTCCTTATTAGAATCAACTACGGCATGATCATATACGTGCCTTTGTAAGTCTTTTACTGCATCAGGAAAGTTATTGATTGGGTAATTATTTTTGAATATAACGCTTGTTTGATGTCTTTCACTAGTAAATTCGTATGTTAAATTCTTAGTGATAAGTCGTGCGTTATTCTCATTTATAAGTTTCGAAGCTTTTGAAATAAACTGTTCAGGGTTGACTTTAAACAGTTCAAATTTTTGTTGTTCAATATCTTGTAGTATTGAGCAAATGGTTTTTCTCGTTAAATTTGTAGCCTGCGCTATTTCACCAATCAAATCATAAGAGACAGATGAAACTACGGTTTGATTATGGATTTCCCAAGCCGAATCTTTAACTTCGAAGCTATGGCCTTGTTTTAAGTGTTCTTCTGTTAACTTTTCTTTTTGATCGCCTTCTTGAATTTGATATTGCAACGCAGTTACAGCTAAATCTGAATTTATTGAGTTGACAGAGTTAGCAATTAATTCCTTTGAATCAAAATTGACTTGATAAACAGCTTTACGATTAATCTTACTCCATAGTTTTTGGAAGGCTTTTTTCTCAAAGTTAGCATTTAATACATTAGACTTTGGTTTACGATCATCAGTTATATCAGGCATCTGCGCCTGGCTAAATACACCGTTGATAAGTTCAATAACCTGTGCGCCGTAAGGTACAAGCAACTCAGGCAATTTACCTAGATCATCATTGTCTAATTCTTTGTGATATAAGTCGGTAATTTCATCGTTGTCATCTACATAATCATTTTTGATCAGATAGCGTTCAATAGCTCTAGCCATATCATCATCAACAACTAATTCACCTTGTTCTGTTTTTAAAATTTTATTTAAAAAATAAGCTTTATCAGCTTTCTTTGGCCTGGCTGAAAGTGATTCTCTAATATCGTTTTGTAAAGCTTTTACAAAATCACCAAAGCTTTCATTAGCCACAACAGTAAGCACGTTAGTCTCATGCACTGTAGTAGGGTTATCTTGACGTTCGCCTTGTTGGTTTACCGATATACGTAAACCACGACCAACTTCTTGTCGACGCGAAACTTCATTGTTGTAATCAGCATGCTTAAGCATACAAATGACAAAAACATTAGGGTTATCCCAGCCTTCTCGTAGTGCTGAGTGTGAAAAAATAAAGCGCTTATCTTCTTCAAAACTGAGTAGTTGTTCTTTGTTTTTAAGAATTAAATCATATGCGCTTAACTCTAAAGAGTCTTTGGTTTTCTTTGTTTTAATTTCATTTAACTCAACTGCTCTTTTGGATTTTTTGTCAATCGCAAAATAACCTTCGTGAGTATTTGTGCTTTCGATCTTCATTAGATACTTTCTATAGAGATCACCCTCTGGAAGGTCGTTTAAATATTCTTCTTTTAGCAGTTGATACTCTTCTTCAAACACCCTGGCGTATTCACCTTTTTCATCTTCTTGGCTGTAATCTCGGTACTTAACAACTTCGTCGATAAAGAATAAAGAAAGCACTTTTATTCCTTTAACATAAAGTCGCCGTTCTTTATCTAAATGAGATTTAATGGTATCGCGTATCTGAATTCGGCGCATAACTTCTTCAGTTATATCTTGAGAAGCTACACCAACATTAATAACCTCACCATTAGTAAACTCTACGGTATCAGTAACGGCATTAATCTCCGCTATTACATATCCATCATACTGTGCTAAGCCATTTGAAAGGTCTATCAATCTATCTGTTTTACTAACTTTAAGCACTTTTCGTTTTATCTCACCAGAGGTAAGTTTTTGCTCAATCTCTAAACGGGCAACTGGTGCTTTTTTAGAAATTTCAATTTGCTCTAAATAAAGGTAAGCATTTGTTCCAGCTAAGCCATTGGTTTTTATCCCTCGAACAGAAATACGTTTAACCAATTTCTGGTTATAGGCATCTAGGGCATCAAGTCGATGTATCTTATTGTGTACCGTTTTGTGTGTTGCAGAATATCGTAAAATAAAAAGAGGGTTAAATTTAGGTAACGACTTTTGAGTCGCTGGGCCTTCCATTTTTTGAGGTTCATCCAAAATTAAAATGGGGCGGTTAGCGCTAATCACGTCTATTGGCCTACGACTCTGAAAATCATCTAACTCTTCATAGATTTTGCGGTTATCAGCACCCGCAGCGGCAAATGCCTGAATATTAATGATCATTACATTAATGCCAGAATCAGATGAGAAGCTTTCTATTTTATGAAGATCTTTTGAGTTATAGGTAAAGAACCGTATCTTCTTTCGATAACCTTCTTTATCAAAGAAGTTATCTGCTGTTACTTCAAGCGACTTATGCACACCTTCACGAATAGCAATTGTCGGCACCATTATAATGAACTTTGACCAGCCGTATTGCTTATTAAGTTCGAAGATAGATTTTATATAGCAATAGGTTTTACCCGTACCCGTTTCCATTTCAATATCAAGATTGATATCAGCACCAGGACTATATTTCTTTTTAATTTTGCCACTATCATCAGTGTAATAATTTAATCCATTAGAAAGCGGTAAATTCTGTGACTTTTGAATGTCATGGATATTTTCTAAAAGCTGATCCTCCGACAATTGTATGTCAGCATTTTTGAAGCCTTCTTCGTTATATTGAACTGATTGAGTCTGGCCTTTTTTAACTACTCCTGGATCAATCCGGTACTTTAATCCAGATGTGTTTGGTTGCCCGCGAAAACACTCAACAACTGATTTAACAGACTTTTTCTGATAATCAAGTGGTTTAAAATTAAGCTTCATCAGTGTCTCCTTCAAGATTAGATTCCAATTGGCTTATCCATTCATTGAATAAGGGGCAACGATCACGCATTTTATCTACGCCAATTTGTTCAGCAATAGTGATACCTTCTGTTGTTTTTTTAAATTTACCTATTGGCTTTAATTGATTTAAACGCTTTGAAGGTGCGGTTTCTCGGCTATTATTGATTTTTTCAGGTTCCCCACACTCTTCGACAATCGCTGCAATTTGTTCAACGTTTATATTGAGCGCTTCAGCCAGAATGGTTTCGTCACTAAATAATAACGTCTCAAATTCATGCATTGCCATATAGGGTATAAATCTTCGTGGAGCTTGATAATCACTGTAATTATTCGTTATCTGCTCAACAGCTGCATCGTTTAAAAGTTGAGCTATCTCAATATGGCTTTGATTAGTAATACAGTCTAAATTAGGCCACTCTTTTAGCCCGTAATAATCAAAAAACTGGGTAACATAAGTGTCTGGCCTTTGCTTTAAAAACCGACCAATATCTTTTTCTGCTCGGCTAAACTTAACATCACCACCTTTTTGTCCTGGTTTCGATATTTGTGTAGCCTTCATAAAAATATTTTTATTAGCGAGATAAGGCGCTAATACACGTTCAACAAATACTTGTTCAGTTCTGCCTTCTACTACTGCTATTACTTCCATGTAATTACTCATTCACAGGGCCTCCTGCGATGATATTTTTATTCCAAAGTTCACCAACTGAATAGTCCTCAAGCCAGTCTTCATACTCCTCTTCTTTTAATCGAGTAAACGCGGTGGCACCGTCTTTTCTGTTTGCAACGATAATATCTTCAATGGAAAAGTAATTGATTAACTCAGGCGATTGCGTTGCTATTACAACTTGTGTCCGCCCTGAAGCGGCTTTAATTAACTCAGCCAATATTGCAATTGCTGCCGGGTGAAGACCTAATTCAGGTTCATCGATGATAATTGTTGCAGGAGGATTAGGTTGCAAAAGTGCCGTAGCTAAACAAATAAAGCGTATAGAACCATCAGACAGATGGTAAGGCTGCATTGGGTAGTCAGAGCCTTTTTGTAGCCAGCTTAAATTAACCTCTTCCTTTTCACCGCTTTTTCTTGGTTCAAGTTGAAAGTCATCAAAAAAAGGCGTAACTAATTTAATCGCATTTACAATCTCTCTATATTCAGTAGAGTGATCATTTTTTAGTTTTAATAAGAATGCGCCAATATTTGAGGCGTCCCAACGCAACACTTTGTTGTCTTGCACTATTTCATAGCCACGCATAGGGGCTGTGGCGCTGGTGTCATGAAAATGATAAATTTTCCAAGACGAAATAGCGTCATAAACAGGTTGTGAATAACAGGCATCTGATGTTTTTCGTTTAACTTCAGATACCATTTTAGATGTACCTTCAGAACTATCACCAAGGTTCCACCAGCCAGTAGCACCACCGCTATAAAATCGAGCTTCGTCTTCTAATGCTGCATTGTTACTAGGGGTCGATACCAAATTAAACCGAAAGCCTCTGCTTCCAAAGCGCGTTGAAAATTCAATTTTTTGGGTGTGTTTCGGGCCTGAAAATAATAAATCATTGGCTCCGCCATTATCTCTCACATATCTATTTAGATTACCGTCAATTAATGAACGAAATAATTTAAAGAAAGAGATAAAGTTACTTTTACCTGCGCCGTTTGCTCCAACAATAATGTTAAGTGCATTTAGCTTGAAGTCTTCAAGTGACTTAATTGATTTAAAGCCTTTGATCGTCACTTTATCTAGTGAACTACTCATTTTATTGCTCCCATAACCAGCCCTTTAAATCGACTTAACATCAGTCATTGGTGAAATCTGCTTAAATATTTGTTCAACGTTAATTTTTACCGAGTCATTAGCAAAACCATCATCTCTAAATACGACACGCAGTGGCTGCTTCTCAGCTAATTCTTTAATTAGTTCGTTGGAAATATCAGTACCAAAGCAAGCTATTAAATCGGCACCTTCACCGTCTTCATCAGCATTCACATAGAAAACTTTTTTAGTTGCAATTTTTTGCTTAGAAATTGGTAGAGTTAAACCTACTCCCCAATCAAGTAAAACTTGAAATAACAAGTCTTCATCTTCACGTCCATCTTTAATATTTTCCACTTGAGCGAACATATCAGTTTGATTAACTTGATCAGGGCGATAAAAAACATCGGTCATGTTTGATGAATCAATTTTTAAAACTCTGAAGCCTATATCAACTGACGAGTCTAATAATTTTTCACTATTAATTCTAAGTCTTTGCTTTGAGAGTTCAGCTACATTTGCGGGCAGGTTATTAGATTCACAGAATTTAATTGATTCTTTATGATCTTTATTTTTAACATTAAACTCTTCTGGGTACTGCATTAGAATGAATTTACGGCTAAAGCCATCATCAATATTAGACTCCCAAACTGCTTGAGCTGTACTGCCAGAACCTGCAAAGAAATCTAATATAATATCATCATCAGTAGTCGCCATTTTTATAACTCTTTTGAGGAGCTTCATTGGTTTTTTACCATTTTTAAATGAAACTCCCCCCTCTCCATCCAGCCCCGTGGTCTTTATGTCAGACCAAAAATCACCCGGATGAACTGTAAGGTTGTCATCAGCAAAAAGCATTTGCAGCCTTGGTTTTGCTGAAGCTTCAGAGTATGAGCCTCTGACAAAATATGTTTTACCAGTCGAAGACGTTACAAAGAAGTTCTCTTGTTCTATAAGCTCTTTCTTTTCATTGGCTAACTTTAAAACTGTTGAAGAAGTTGCACATTGACAAATACGCCATGAATTTTCGAACAACCAGCTTTCTTTTTTATCTTTAGGTAACCCTAATTCTTTCAACTTTTCTGCAACAGATTTTAGCTGCAAGCGTTTGGCAATCACATCTAACTTACTTAAATCTGAGCCTTCTTCTTTTTCCGTTTCATCTCTAATAATTTGCCTATCTTCTATTGTTAAGCCTTCTAGGTATATATTATATTCGGTATCCCATTTTTCTTTAGGGATATTCTCTAAAGTGAGATTCCTAATTGGGTTTTTAGAGCAAATAACTACATATTCCTTTAATTTCGCTATTGAGCCAGTTTTTTTGACGCTTCCCATTTTCAATCCGCTTGATTCACTCATTTTTACGCAAATTACTTTTCGATTTTCCCAACCGAATAATTCGTCAATTATTGAGAGTAAATTTGATATTTCATTATCATCTATGGAAATCGCCAAAATTCCATCGTTAGTAAGTAAGCTTCTTGCTTTAACTAGACGCGGGTAGATCATATTTAACCACTTGGTATGAAATCTACCGTCACCTTGAAGGTTACTTGTTAACTTATTCCCTTGTTCATCTATTTGCAGATCGTTTTTTAAAAACACATCTGTAGACTCGGTAAAATCATCGTTATATAGCAAATCACCCCCTGTGTTATAGGGAGGATCAATATAAATTAGCTTCACTTCCCCAAGGTATCCTTCCTCAATAAGCTTTAATGAAGTTAAGTTATTACCTTCTATGAAAAGGTTTTCTGTTGTTTCGAAATTGATACTTTCTTTTTTGTAAGGTCTAAGTGTTTTATTTATTTTTGAATTTGCTTTAAGTAAAGAGCTTTTTTTCCCTGGCCAATTTAGGTGATAACGTTCCTGTGAGCCTTCAACAATCGAGCCAGATAACTCTTGCTTTAATAAATCAAAATCAATGTTTAATTTCAGCTCACCTTTTTCATCATGAGCTTCTGTCACGCAATTTGGAAATAGGCCTCTAATTTTTTCTATATTTCCCTGAGATAAATCAGACGAATGCATTTTTAGTTTGTCCATTTTTAATATCCTAATTCTTTAAATTTTGTTTAGGCAGTGTGCTTTAACTGCTTTAATTTATTTTTTATGTCTTTCAACTCAGTATTAATTTTGACTTTGTTTTTGAATTGCTTTTCGTTACTGAGCTGTTTATTAATTTTTTGCTGTTTATGTTCAAGTAACTTGATGTTGTCAATTCGCTTGATTAGCGCTTGAAAAGTTTCATTGTCTCTTAGTTGATACGGCAATAATGATGCTAATAGTTGCTCATATAGCGTTTTAGTATTCAGTGACAATGGCAAGTCAACTCTGCCACCTTCTTCAAGCTGAGCCGCGTTTAACTTCCAATCTGAACTGTAATATTCTGATAGCGTGACACCGCCGTTAACACCTATTGATTTAAAACATGCTGTTGTTTTAACTTTGTTACTTACGGTGATTACTTCAAAAATAATAGGGTGCGGTATCGCTTTATCGATTGTTTGCAATACTTCTTCAGCTACATTTTCATCTTTTAGTTTTACCTTAAAAACTTGAACTTCAGAAAACTGTTCGTTGGCTTCAATATTCAGTGTTTGAGGTGACAATTTGTAAGCCCAGCTTATTTGCTCTACCTGATTAATGAACAGCTCTCTTGTTGCTGAATTGGCTTTGACCTGCTCATAAATTTTGTTTTTGGGTAGAGTACGGTTCACCTTGGTACTTTCAGGAAAACGGTAAAAAGGTTGTGGCTCTGTTTGGTGCGCTACTATCATCATTTGTCCTCAACTAATGCTTGCGTATTATGTTGAACGACTAAAAAATTTATTAGCTCAAAATCATCTAATCCTTGAATGGTATTTACTAAGGCAGAAGTTTCACCACTACTGAACAAGCTATCAATGTCTTGTTCTTCTTTCACTTCGATCATTGAACGAATAGCATCTGACAGTAATTCGGAGTATTTATCCATTTCTTTGCCATCATTAGTTTGTTCGTTAAATGCGTTGCAAACATGGTTTACGGGCTCTTCTACGCCTTTACAGGATCTTCTTACTAAATCGAGTAGCCTTTTTACTTCGGAGTGATTGGCAATAACTTCGCCTGAGTCACTGATATAAACTAAGTAGTAGGGGTGTAAACGGTTTTTCTGGTCGATATTAATATTGTCGTTGATGTTTCTTAGCGTAAAGATAACACCAGGTTTTAAACCAAGCTCTTCATCGCTAGACACAACTGCATGCATACCATTAGGAATACCGCTAGGCTCACCTTTTTCCTTCACATAGTTTAGTAAGTCCATTCTAAATTCGTTCAGGCCAAGATCTGTGATCGATATACCCGTTTTTACGTCTTCTAGCTCGATTACCTCTTCCTGAAGGCGTTTTAGCTGTTCTTTGCGATAACTGACATCGTTTGCTTTTGCACTGAGCACGTTATCATCGCCCGTAGCGGTAACATCGACTATTGTCATACGACTTTCAACACGCTCTTTTAAATTGATGTATTCATCTAATGAAATATCGGGCCAATAGTTTGCAAGCTGGATTGACTCGTTTGGAGAACCAATGCGATCAACACGACCAAAGCGTTGAATAATGCGAACTGGGTTCCAGTGAATATCGTAATTAATAAGGTAATCACAATCTTGTAAATTTTGTCCTTCAGAAATACAGTCGGTAGCAATGAGTAAGTCTAACTCTGCGGGTTCATTAGGTAGCACTAAGTGTTTTTCTTTAGATTTAGGAGAAAATAATGTTAAACACTCTTGTAAGTCGTAACCTTTTTTACTCGTTTTAATGGTTGTTTTTGGATTGCCTTGCCCTGTAATTCTTGCGGTATGCAGCCCTTTTAAATCCAGTATCTCATTGGCTAGGTTGCTATATAAATATTCAGCGGTGTCTGCAAATGCTGTAAATATGATGATTTTTTTATTATTTGAGTTTATTGGATTTTCTATTTTATCGAGTACATGTTGCCTTAAATGCTGAAGCTTTGCGTCATGTTCTGGCGTGATGGTTTTCATTTCTTGTAATAATGCGTCAATAATTTCAAGGTCTACTGTTAAATCTTGTTGCCAAGATTTAAGATCCATATCCATTAGCTTGATTTTGATTTTATTACCAATTTCCATCTCTTGGAACATTGGTAAATCATCGTCTTCACTATCAATCGCAGCTAACGCACCTTCAAAGTCATTTATTTCAGTAACACCATCATTTTTATAAAATGCTTCAATTGCACCTAAGGTTTTACTGTGGCTATCGTGTAAGCTTTTCAACGTTAGTCTGAAAGACTCTACCGAGCTTTCAAGTCGCTTCAGTAAGTTTGTTGTCATCAAAGCTACAAGACTTTTTTCTCTATCTGATTGTTTTAGTTTACCTTTACCTCCTTCTACTTCTGTATCATATTGCTCTTCGTATTTTTTTAGACGACTTGGTAAAATGTAACTCACCGGTGCGTATACAGATAGTTTGAGTAGTTTTAATTGTGCGAAAATTTCATTAAAAGAAATAACATCTGTTTTAGTTGTTAATGGGCAGTGGTAAGAAAGCGGTTTACGCCTAGTTGGAAACCGTCCAATATCTGTTGTGTCATAAAATGTTTGAATATGTTTGCGTGAACGCGCGATAGTGACGGCATCTAACAGCTCAAAAAAATCAAATTCTAAAGCATTTAATATTGCCGTTGGCGTGCGTTGTTCTGGTTCAAGCTTCGCCCATTCGTTAAATGCTCTTTGTGCATTTTTAAATATTGAATCGATTGATTTAGTTGTTTTTAATTTGCTTGTAAGTTCAGCCTGGTTTCCTTCATAAGCTAAAGCTAATTGGTTTTTTAAATCCGTAAACTTGTTATTAACCGGGGTAGCTGAAAGCATTAATACTTTAGTTTTAATGCCTTCTTTAACTACCTTCCTCATCAATTTTTGATAGCGAGTTTCTCTGTCTTTAACTGGGTTGTCATTTCTGAAATTATGCGATTCATCAATAACCACTAGTCCATAGTTTCCCCAGTTTACTCGGTTAAGTGGAGTTCCAAACGATTCGCCACTTTCTCTGTCTAAGTCGGTATGGCATAACACATCGTAGTGAAATTTGTCTTTTGCAAACAAATTAGTGTTTAGGTTTCGATTGAAATTCAACCAATTGTCAGCCAGTTTTTTCGGACATAACACTAAGACATCTTTGTTTCTTAGTTCATAGTACTTAATTACAGCTAATGCAGTGAATGTTTTCCCCAGGCCTACAGAGTCCGCTAGGATACAACCATTATATTGTTCTAATTTATTAATTAACCCAGTGGCAGCATCTCGCTGGTAGTTGAAAAGTTTATTCCACACTAAGGTATCTAAATGACCGATACGTTCATTTGGTAAGTTGTCTTCACTAAGGTCATCAAGAAACTCATAGAAGATGTTGTACAGCATCAAAAAGTAAACTTTTTCTGGTGCATTTTCTTGATAGATTGATTCGATGTGCTCAATGATTGAAGAGGTGACTTCTTTAACCTTATTGTTATCTTTCCAGATTTGTTCAAACAGTTGTACATACTGTTGAGACATCATACCGTCATCGATTTTTTGAACAAAATTAGATACGGCATTGCCTTTTTGATAACCAAGGTCTACTGCGGTAAAACCATTAATAGGCATGTATGCTGAGTGTTGTGCGCCATCAATTGCGGTAAATTGTTGCATTGGTGCGCTTGTGGTATTGGATTTAAATTTGGCTTTTTTACGAATCCAATTAGAACACTCTTTTGCTATGGCTTTTTGATTCAACTTATTTCGCAGCTGAATTTCAAATTCAGTACCGTATAGACTGTTTTCGCTTTTATTACTTGTATCCTGAGGGATAAAAAATTCTCGGCGTTCTTTTCTTAATTTGTCAGTTACGTTGCTTGGTACAAATGTAGGGGATGTAAAAATAAACTCCAACTCATCAATATTCGCTAATTCATCTTTTAGTGCCTCGTAAGCATAAATAGAGAAACAGGACGCGGCTATCTTCAGCTTATCGCCAGGTTGTATTGTCTCTTTTAAATCATCACCCAATAGGCTATTAATGTTGTCGATTATTTTCATGCTTACTTTTCCTTGTAACCCGGTGCTATAGCTAGGTTCTCTGCACCGTATAATGTCTGACTATTCTGTAAATAAAGCTGATATTCCGAGCCGCCTAGGTTGGCATCTTCTGTGCAATCAACATTCCAACGTCTTAATAAATAACCTGCCATTGCTGCTCGCACATTGATTTCAAGTACACCATTTTCCATACCGAAATCGAGCTTAATTGCTGTTGGGTGTTCTACATTTTTGGGATGGGGAATGATTTGTAATGGCACCATACGCATCCATTGGTGATCTTCTAACTTATCTTCTTTAGGTAGCGGGGTCTGTTTGATAATTGTTACTTTGGTGATACGTGTTAATACAAAATCTCTAAACGATTTTGATTTGCGATCATAAGCGCGTAAATGCCAACGTAAACCGTTATCGACAATTGAATGTGGTACTAATTCTCTCGCACCTGAACCGTTCGAAAGCGACGTATAAATAACGTTAACCGCGTTATTGTTCATAATGGCTTGCACTAATTTTGCGACAATGAAAATGTCGGGAATATTTAGTATTGAAGGCGTTTCTATCGGGAAAGTAGTATCACCAATAGAATCAAAGCCATCGGTTATTTGGTTGGCTAGCTTAACTAAAGTTTTACGAGGGTCATGCTTAACTAAAGGTTTGAAGTTTTCGCCTTGGAAATACTTCTTTTCTTTGGCATCGTAAAGCATATTGCTCGGGCATAACTCTTTATACAAGTTAATGTCGCGTGTGGCTGATGAAAGCCCTTTTTCAAAGTGACTGACAATTTCTGCCCGAGTTACATACCCAACAAACAATAATTTAAAATCAATGTAGGCAAGGCGTTGTTTTTGAGGATATGTAAGCTGTTTTAATTGCTGTTCTAAATCCATTTATTATTCTTATCGATGTTATTTTTTACAAGAGTGGACTCAGTATGTTTCAAAATGAAACACATGTAAATACCACAATGAGTATAACCAGTTAAATAGAGTGAGGTTATATTTCACGGTTGGTCTATCAATCAAAAAAATCAATTTTACAAAGCTCTTTTAAGGGCTTTTTCTTGTTTATAAAAAGTGGTTGAAAAAGCCGCTTAAAACTTCGGCAATTAAAATTAATTTTGAAAATATTCTCAGGTGCTTATAGTGAAGTCACAATTTTTTCAAAATAAATTTGAGTTCCCTCAGAGCATTGTGATTGATTTATAGGATTAATCGTCCTGTTTTATTTATTAAGTTTTTTATTATGAAAACTGAATTACAACAATATGCGGCTAACTTTGAAGCTGATGTTTTAGCGTTTAGAGATTTATCAAGCAGTGAGTTT
>ERZ1048872.2645-NODE-2645-length-12561-cov-6.978330_pt1 | contig 12561 bp, 10 predicted proteins | sample MGYA00383100_ERZ1048872 | MGnify/ENA primary metagenome ERZ1048872 (study PRJEB29581, sample SAMEA5548370) | metagenome | biome: marine; feature: coastal; material: water | depth 50 m | study: Short-term variability in the microbial, nano- and picoplankton... | reverse complement strand
GAGGGCCATTATTTATGACCAAAGTGCCGCAGAAAATTCTGGCGGCTGCCGCACAGGTGGTTTTTTGAGTATTTTTGCAAAGAAAAGTTGTGCGGTCTGGCTGGACGGGGTAGGACAGGGGCGGATTTTATAAGGGAATTTGCAAGGAGCGGTGGGAATGGTCAACGATTGTTATACCGATCCAAAGCTTGTGGCGATTTATGATCTATTAAATGCTAGCGATGCAGATTGGGAGTATTATCTTGATTTGGCGGCTGAGGCAGCGGGCCCCATTTTGGATGTGGGCTGCGGGACCGGCGCGCTGACGGTTGAGGCGGCGCAGTGCTGCCATATGGTTTATGGGCTTGATCCATCGGCAGCCATGCTGGATGTGGCGCGCCGCCGCGCGGGCGGCGACCGGGTGATCTGGCGGCGGGGCATTTTAGCAGGTTTCGCGCCAGAGCTGCAATTTGCGCTTATATACATGACTGGCCATGCCTTTCAGGAGCTGGGCAGTGACGCAGAGATTTTGGCGCATTTCAAGGCGGTGCGGCGTCTGTTGACGCCCGAGGGCCGGTTCGTATTCGACACACGCAATCCAGCGCGGCGCGCCTGGCTCAATTGGGTGCCGGAGCGTTCGGAGCGGCAGCTTGAGTTGCCCGGTGGCGGCCGTGTCCGAGTTTGGCATAATGTGCTGGATGTGTCTGCAGGATTTGTCAGTTTTCAAGAGCATTACGCCGTTGGCGGGCAGGGGGCTGGCCAAGAGGAGCGGCTGGTGTCACGCAGCCGGCTTCGGTTTGCGGCGCTTGACGAGATCACCGCTTTGGCCAAAGCTGCAGGACTGGCTGTTGAGAACGCCTATGGAGATTGGGATCGTCAAGAAGTGAGCGATGATGCGCCCGAGCTTATTGTCAGCCTTCGGCCGGCGCCGCTTTGATAGCCTGCGCCGCAGCCCAGCCCGATGACCATGCCCATTGGAAATTATAGCCGCCCAGCCAGCCGGTCACATCCACGGCTTCACCGATAAAGTAGAGCCCCTTTATAGCTTTGGCCATCATGGTTTTCGATGACAGGGCGGCGGTGTCGATGCCGCCCAAGGTGACCTCGGCGGTGCGGTAGCCCTCGGAGCCAGTGGGGGTGAGGGGCCAGGCGCGCAGCGCGCCTTCCAGGGCCGCAAGCTGCCGGTCAGATTGGTCTGCCAGAGTGCCGCTTAGGCCCAGCTCGGGGGTCAGGTGGGAGACCAGCCGTGCAGGTAGAAAACCGCCCAGCTCACTGCTCAGCTGCCGGCGGCCGTGCACAGCGCGCCGGGCGCGCAGCTGGTCGCAGAGGGCGGCGCCGCGCAGAAAGTCGATGTGGATGGTTTGCCCTTCGCGCCAAAAGGATGAGATTTGCAAAATTGCGGGCCCTGACAGCCCGCGATGGGTAAAGAGCAGCGCTTCATAAAAATGGGTGCTTGCGGTTGAAACGCGCACTGGTGTCGAAACGCCGGCCAGCGGTTTGAAACGTTGATCTGAAAACGTCAAAGGCACCAGCGCCGGGCGGGTTTCAATGCAAGGGATACCGAATTGATCCGCGATATCATAAGCCAGCCCGGTCGCGCCCATTTTGGGAATGGATTTTCCGCCCGTTGCCACCACCAAATGGCGGCATTTCAGATTGATATCGGCGCCGTCTTTGTGCACCCGAAGGGCAAAGCCATGGTCGGTTTTACGCAGCTCTTTGAGGCAGGTTTGCAGCCATAGAACCGCGCCTGCGCGGTTCAGTTCGGCCCGCAGCATGGCCACCACCTCTTTGGACGAGCCATCACAAAACAGCTGGCCAAGGGTTTTTTCGTGATAGGCAATGCCGTGCTGGCGGATCAAATCAATAAAATCCCATTGGGTATACCGGCTGAGCGCGCTTTTGTGAAAATGCGGGTTTTGCGATAAAAACCGGTCAGCTGCTGTGTGGATATTGGTGAAATTGCATCGCCCGCCGCCCGAGATGCGGATTTTTTCACCCGGTGCGCGCGCATGATCGATCACCAAGACAGATGCGCCCGCCTGTGCCGCACACATCAATCCCGCTGCACCGGCCCCCAAAACAATGGTTTCATATTGCATACCTGCCCGATGACGGGTTTTGGCCAATTTGACAAGAGCAAAGCTTTTTTCTGGCTTTCAGCGCGCGGATTGCGTAGTTTAGCGGCAAGATCCCAAAAATGGGACAAGAGCAGGACATTGAGATGAGGCAGTTTAGGCAGAGCCCATGACAGAGATGGTGTATGGTTCGGTTCCCGTATCGCGCGGCGAACCGGTGATTTCCAAATGGTGGCGAACAGTGGACAAGTGGACCCTGTCGTCGGTATTTTTACTTTTTAGTATCGGGATATTGCTTGGCTTTGCGGCCTCGCCGCCGCTGGCGGAAAAAAACGGATTTTCCCCGTTTCACTATGTCGAGCGGCAGATGATTTTTGGTGCCATAGGGCTAAGCGCCATGGTGATCGGATCAATGCTTCCGATCCGGCTCATTCGCAGGCTTGGGGTTTTGGGGTTTGTTGCGGCCTTTGTGGCGGTTGCGCTTTTGCCATATTTCGGCACTGATTTCGGCAAGGGATCAGTGCGCTGGTATGCGCTTGGCTTTGCAAGTCTTCAACCTTCGGAATTTTTAAAGCCGGGATTTATCGTTGTGACCGCGTGGCTGATGTCTGCGGCGCAAGAGATACATGGCCCCCCAGGGCGGCTATGGTCTTTTTTACTGGCAGTGACCGTTGCTATTCTTTTGATATTGCAGCCCGATTTTGGGCAGGCCTGTTTGGTCCTTTTCGGTTGGGGAGTGGTGTATTTCATCGCCGGTGCTCCGATGGTTTTACTGGTTGGAATGGCGGGCTTGGTGGTCGCTGCGGGTGCGGGAATTTACACAGCTTCAGAGCATTTTGCGCGAAGGATTGATGGATTTTTGTCGCCTGATATCGATCCGCATACGCAACTGGGATATGCCACAAACGCAATCCAAGAGGGCGGGTTTTTCGGGGTTGGTGTTGGCGAGGGACAGGTGAAATGGTCGCTCCCGGATGCCCATACGGATTTCATTATTGCGGTGGCGGCTGAAGAATACGGATTTGTCTTGGTCAGTCTGATTATTGCCATTTATGCGGGCATTGTTGTCTGCTCGCTGCTGCGTTTGATGCGCGAGCGGGACAGCTTTGTGCGGCTGGCGGGCGCGGGTCTTGTGTGCATGTTTACCGTGCAGGCGGTGATTAATATCGGGGTGGCGGTGCGGTTGTTGCCGGCCAAGGGCATGACGTTGCCCTTTGTCAGCTGCGGCGGCTCTTCGCTGATTGCGGGCGGAATTGCCATGGGCATGCTCTTGGCCTTTACCCGCAGCAGACCGCAAAAAGATATCACTGATGCCTTTGTCGGGCGGCGCTGATGGGTTTGGCGCCGCTTTTGGTATTGGCGGCCGGCGGAACCGGCGGGCATATGTTTCCCGCCCAGGCGCTGGCAGAAGAGATGTTGGCGCGCGGCTGGCGGGTTAAGCTTTCAACTGATTTGCGGGGGGCGCGTTATACGGGCGGCTTTCCCGAGGCTGTTGAAATCGAAGTGAACACTTCTGCAACCTTTGCGCGCGGCGGTTTGCTGGCCAAAGCGCTTGTGCCGCTTCAGATTGGCATCGGGTTCCTGTCAGCATGGTGGAAAATGCGCCGCGACCGTCCGGCCGTTGTGGTTGGCTTTGGTGGCTATCCCAGTATTCCGGCGCTTGCTGCTGCCTGGGTGTTAGAGCTGCCGCGCATGATCCACGAACAAAACGGGGTTTTGGGGCGGGTCAACCAGCTTTTTGCCAAACATGTGGACCGCATTGCCTGCGGCACTTGGCCAACCAAGATGCCGGATGAGCTGAGCGGGATTCACACCGGAAATCCGGTGCGGGCGGCGGTGATGAAAAAGGCCAAGTCCGGGTATATTGCGCCGGGCGATTATCCCATTTCGGTGCTGGTGTTCGGCGGCAGTCAGGGCGCGCGCATCCTATCGGATATTGTGCCCCCCGCATTGGCGGATATGCCGCTTGAGATTACCAAACATCTGCGCATTAGCCATCAGGCCCGCGACGAGGATTTGACGCGGGTGGAGCAGTTCTATGCCGATAACGGGATTAAGGCAGAGGTGGCGCCGTTTTTCGATGATTTGCCGCAGCGGATGAACGAAGCACAGCTGGTTATCAGCCGCGCTGGCGCCTCATCCGTGGCGGATATATCTGTCATCGGGCGGCCGTCAATTCTGGTGCCCTTGGCTGCTGCGATCCGTGATGAGCAAAGTGAAAATGCCCGCGCTCTGGTCGATGCCGGCGGCGCAATTATGATCACCGAACCCGATTTTGAAGTTGATGCCTTGTGCGCGCAGCTCACACAGCTTATGCAGCAGCCCGATACCCTGCAAACCATGGCCGCTGCGGCGGCGTCCTGCGGAATAGTGGATGCCACCGAGCGCCTGAGCGATTTGGTGACAACTTTGGCCGAGCGAAAGACAGAACGATGAGCGCTGCAACCAAACTGCCCACAGATGTTGGCGCAATCCATTTTGTTGGCATCGGCGGCATCGGAATGTCGGGCATTGCCGAGGTGCTGATAAATCTTGGCTATCTGGTGCAGGGATCGGACCTTAAGGCAAGTAAAATTACAGATCGTCTAGCGCAAATGGGCGCTAAGGTGTTTATCGGCCAACGGGCTGAAAATCTTGAAAATGCGGCTGTTGTTGTGGTCTCATCCGCTATCAAGCCGGGCAATCCCGAATTGGATGCCGCGCGGCTGCAGGGTCTTCCGGTCGTGCGCCGGGCGGAAATGCTGGCGGAATTGATGCGGCTAAGATCAAATGTTGCAGTGGCCGGCACCCATGGAAAAACCACCACTACCACGATGGTTTCTGCCCTGCTCGATGGGGGCGGGCTTGATCCCACAGTCATCAATGGCGGCATTATTCATGCCTATGGATCAAATGCGCGTCTGGGGCAGGGCGAATGGATGGTGGTCGAGGCAGATGAAAGCGACGGCACCTTTAACCGCCTGCCTGCAACCGTTGCGGTGATTACCAATATCGATCCTGAACATATGGAACATTGGGGCGATTTTGACAGCCTGCGACAGGGATTTGTCGACTTTGTTTCAAACATCCCGTTTTACGGGCTGGCGGTTTGCTGCACCGATCACGCCGAGGTTCAAACGCTGGTGGGTAAAATTACCGACCGCCGTGTGGTGACATATGGGTTTAATGCCCAAGCCGATGTGCGTGCGGTCAATCTAAAATACCGGCAGGGATCGGCGATATTTGATATTGAGCTGCGCTCGGAAGACCAGCTTCTCAAAGACTGCGTCTTGCCAATGCCCGGTGACCACAATGTCTCAAACGCGCTTGCTGCGGTAGCCGTTGCGCGGCATTTGGGGGTCAAGGGCGATGAAATACGCGCGGCCTTATCCGCCTTTAAGGGCGTCAACCGCCGCTTTACCAAGGTTGGCGAAGTGGGCGGCGTGACGATCATTGACGATTATGGCCATCATCCGGTGGAAATTGCCGCGGTTCTCAAAGCCGCGCGTCAAGCCTGCGAAGGCCGGGTCATCGCGGTGCACCAACCGCACCGTTTTAGCCGGCTGCACGATCTGTTTGAAGACTTTAGCAGCTGTTTTCACGAAGCCGATGTGGTGGGCATTTCAGATGTTTTTTCTGCGGGCGAAGACCCGATTGAAGGCGCCTCGCGCGATGATCTTGTCGCCGGGCTGATCCGGCATGGCCACCGTCATGCCTGCGCTTTGCACCAAGAAGATGATCTAGAGCGTCTGGTGCGCGCCGAAGCAAAATCGGGCGATATTGTTGTCTGCCTTGGGGCAGGCACAATCAGTGCATGGGCCAATAATCTGCCGGCGCGGCTGCACAAAGCCGGCTGAGGTAAAGCCCTTTTTGGGCACAGCCTATGGCTATAAAACTGCTTGCAATCAGTTGGTTGTTTGCGGCAGGTGAATAAAAACGATGAGGTTGACGCGTGCCCGATATTCCGTCCCCACGGGGAAAGCTGACCCAAAACCGTGATCTTTCAAGCCTGACATGGCTGCGCGTTGGCGGGGCGGCAGATTATTTCTTTCAACCCGCCGATGAAGATGACCTAAGCCAGTTTATGCGCGGCTTACCCTCTGATATTGCTGTTTTTCCTATGGGTGTCGGCAGCAATCTTATTGTGCGTGATGGGGGGCTGCGGGCTGTTGTGGTCCGGCTCGGGCGCGGATTTAACCAGATGACCATTGAGGGCAACCGGGTGCGGGCCGGAGCGGCGATGCTGGATGCGCATGTGGCGCGCAAAAGCGCCGAAGCAGGGCTTGATTTGACCTTTTTGCGCACCATCCCGGGTAGTATCGGCGGTGCGGTGCGCATGAACGCAGGCTGTTACGGGTCTTATGTGAAAGACCACTTTATAGAAGCCCGCGTGATCACGCGGCAGGGCGCGGTGATGACGCTGGGCGCCGATGATATGGGTTTTGCCTACCGCCAAAGCTCTTTGTCCCCAGATTGGATGATCACCGAGGCGTTGTTTGAGGCGGACGCTGGCGATCCTGATACGCTGGCGCGGCAGATGAACGCCCAGCTTGCCAAACGCGATGAAACTCAGCCAACCAAAGAGCTCAGCGCCGGCAGCACGTTTCGCAATCCGGCAGGTTTTTCCAGCACCGGCCGCGCCGATGATGTGCATGATTTAAAAGCTTGGAAGGTGATTGATGCCGCCGGAATGCGCGGCGCGCGTCTGGGCGGCGCACAAATGAGCGAGCAACATTCCAATTTTATGATCAATACTGGTGGCGCAACGGCCGCCGAGCTTGAAAGTTTGGGCGAATTAGTCCGAAAAAGGGTTTTCAAAAACAGTGGAATAGAGTTAGAGTGGGAAATTATGCGGGTGGGCGAACCGGCCGCAGGCGACGCCTGAGCAACAGGCGCGCAAAACTGATAAGGCCAAAATGGCCGAATTGAGGCGAAGTGGGAATGTCGAGCAGGACAAATCCCAAGGTTGTTGTTTTAATGGGCGGGCCCTCGTTCGAGCGCGAGGTATCTCTGTCGTCCGGGCGTGAATGCGCAGCAGCCTTGCGGGGCGAAAGCTTTGAAGTGGTTGAACTGGACGCTGGCGCGGATGTCGCCCAGCGGCTGAGTGATCTTGCCCCCGATGTTGTCTTTAACGCTTTGCATGGGCGCTGGGGCGAAGATGGCTGCGTGCAGGGGCTTTTGGAATGGATGGGCCTTGCCTATACACATTCCGGTGTGCTTGCCTCGGCCCTTGCGATGGACAAACACAAAAGCAAAGCCGCCTATCGCTCCGCGGGTCTGCCGGTTGTAGAGAGCATGATTGCAGCAAAATCTGATGTGATGGCCGATCATGTGATGCCCCCTCCCTATGTGGTGAAACCCAATAACGAAGGCTCGTCCTGCGGGATTTATTTTGTCCATGAAGCGGCCAATGGCCCGCCAAAGCTTGGTGATGATCTGCCGCTTGAGGTGATGGTCGAGCACTATGTCAAAGGGCGCGAGCTGACCACCACCGTGATGGGGGATCGCGCGCTTGGTGTGACTGAGATCCTCACTGATGGATGGTATGATTATGATGCGAAATATAGCGTTGGTGGATCGCGCCATGAGGTGCCCGCCGCGCTGCCGGCCAAGATCACCGAGGCTTGTCTCGATTACGCCCTCAGGGCGCATGATGTGCTGGGCTGCCGCGGTGTCAGCCGCACTGATTTTCGCTGGGATGACAGCCAAGGACTTGAGGGCTTGGTGCTTTTGGAAACCAACACACAGCCGGGCATGACCCCGACCTCGCTCAGCCCTGAACAGGCACAGGTCCAAGGCATCAGCTTTGGCGCATTGTGCCGCTGGATTGTGGAGGACGCCTCATGTCAGCGATGAGTGATTACCGCGAAAGCAGACATGATCCGGCGCCCTCGCGGTGGTCCTATCGGTTGCTGCGGATGATGCTGACGCCGTTTCTGCGCCGGTTGGTATTTTTCGGTATCCCCGCCTTTGCACTTGCGGCGGGTATTGGGGTTTATTTGTCCGAGCAAGATAATCGCGATAAGCTGCGAATGCTATACAGCGAAGCCCGCCTTTTGCTCACCCAGCACCCTGAAGTGATGGTCAATCTGATGGCAATCGAAGGCGCCAGTGATATGGTCGATCAAGATATCCGCGAAGTGTTGCCAGTTGATTTTCCAATTAGTTATTTTGATATCGACCTGCCGCAGATGCGCGAAATAATTGTCGGCCTTGATCCGGTCAAAGACGCGGTTTTGCAGCTGTCTATGGGCGCGGGAATTTTGCAAATCGAGGTGACCGAACGGGTTCCGGCGGCCATTTGGCGGCATCGTGGCGGGCTTGAACTTCTGGATGAAACCGGCGCCTATGTGCGCACTGTGGCATCACGTCAGGACCATCAAGACCTGCCTTTGATTGCCGGAATAGGGGCAGATACACGGGTCAAAGAGGCCCTGGCTCTTTTAGTGGCAGGGCAACCGCTGGCCAAACGTATCCGCGGTTTGGTCTATGTGGGCGCACGCCGGTGGGATGTGGTGCTTGACAACAACCAGCGCCTGATGCTGCCAGAGCAGCGGCCAATAGAGACCTTAGAGCGGATTATTGCCTTGGATCAGGCTGAAGACCTTTTGTCGCGCGATATAACCGTGGTGGATTTTCGACTGGTGGATCGACCGACCCTGCGGCTTGTAGACCGCGCGATGGAAGATTTTCGAAATATTACCTTTTTAAAATTGGGAGACCAGTAGATGAGCGAACTCTATGAATCCCAGCGCACCATGCGGGCGATGCGAAAGACGGCGCTGCAACGCGGGGTGATCGCGGTCTTGGATGTGGGCACTACCAAAATCGGCTGTCTTATCTTGCGCTTTGACGGGCTTGACCGGGGCGAAGAAGGTGAAGGCGTGGGCGCGCTGGCTGGACAGTCAGGGTTTCGTGTAATCGGATCTGCCACCACACGTTCGCGCGGCGTGGAGTTTGGTGAGATAGTCTCTATGCCGCAGGCAGAACGGGCCATTCGTACCGCCCTGCAATCGGCTCAGAAATTGGCCAATGTGCGGGTGGATCATGTCATTGCGTGTTTTTCCGGAGGGACCCCACGCTCGTACGGGGTGACCGGCCAAGTGACGGTTGAAAACCAAATTATTTCAGAGCAGGAAATTGCTCAGGTTATGGCGGATTGTGATATTCCCGATTTCGGTGAGGGCCGTGAAGTGCTGCATGCGCAACCGGTGAATTTTGCGCTTGATCACCGCTCGGGCCTGTCTGATCCAAGGGGCCAAATCGGCCAAAAGCTGGGCACAGATATTCACATGCTGACGGTCGAAGAAAAAGCCATTCGCGATCTGGCCTATTGTGTGAAACGCTGCGATCTTGAACTGGCTGGTGTGGCCTCTTCTGCCTATGCCTCGGGTATTTCTGCACTGGTTGAAGACGAATTGGAGCTTGGGGCCGCCTGCATCGACATTGGCGGCGGCTCTGCTGGCGTATCGATCTTTTTGAAAAAACATATGATCTATGCCGATACTGTGCGCATGGGCGGCGAACATATCACCCGCGATATTTCCATGGGATTGCAGGTGCCGATGGCCGTCGCCGAGCGGATCAAAACCCGCAGCGGCGGATTGATCGCAACCGGCATGGATGACCGTGAAATGATCGAAGCGCGCAGCGATACCGGCGATTGGGAACGCGACCGCCGGGTGGTCAGCCGCAGCGAATTGATCGGCATCATGCGTCCGCGGGTTGAGGAAATTCTCGAAGATGTACGCGCGCGTTTGGATGTTAGCGGATTTGATCATCTGCCCAGTCAACAGATTGTGCTGACCGGCGGCAGCAGCCAAATTCCCGGTCTGGACGTTTTGGCAAGCCGTATTTTAGGCCAACAGGTCCGGCTCGGCCGGCCGCTTCGTATTCACCGACTTCCGCAGGCCAACTCTGGCCCAAGCTGCGCCGGCTTGGTCGGGCTCAGCCTATTTGCCGCCCATCCGCAAGACGAATGGTGGGATTTTGAAATGCCTACCCAGCGTTATCCGACTCGCACGCTCAAACGGGCTGTGCGTTGGTTTAAAGAAAATTGGTAGCCACAAAATATAGCCAGATTGCAGATATGATGGATAATTGGCGGTTTTTGGCCTATATTTAGCGCCAAATTTGTGTTTTTCGCGTGACGGATCGGCTTTGTGCGGCTACTATCAGGTTAATAATTTCCCAAAAAAGGCCTCAACGGCATGGGGCAAGATACAGGCGGACAGATCTATGACATTAAACCTTTCAGTGCCCGAGCATGATGATTTAAAGCCGCGCATAACCGTTTTTGGTGTGGGCGGGGCCGGCGGCAATGCTGTCGATAATATGATCCAAAAGGAATTGGACGGGGTTGACTTTGTGGTGGGGAACACCGACGCGCAAGCGTTGCAGCAAAGCCAGTCCAAGGTCCGTGTGCAGCTTGGTGCCAAAGTTACCGAAGGCCTTGGCGCCGGAGCGCGCCCCAAAGTTGGCGCCGCAGCGGCAGAAGAGAGCATCGAGCAAATTGTGGATCACCTTGCCGGATCACATATGTGTTTTATCACCGCCGGAATGGGCGGTGGCACCGGAACCGGGGCTGCGCCGATTATCGCGCAGGCCGCGCGCGAACTTGGTGTTCTGACTGTTGGGGTTGTCACCAAGCCATTTCAATTTGAAGGCGCCAAGCGGATGCGGCAGGCCGAAGAAGGGGTCGAGGCGCTGCAAAAGATGGTCGATACACTGATCATCATTCCGAACCAGAACCTGTTCCGGCTTGCGAATGAAAAAACCACCTTTACCGAAGCCTTCAGCATGGCCGATGATGTGCTGTATCAGGGCGTCAAAGGGGTCACCGATTTGATGGTGCGCCCTGGCTTGATCAATCTGGACTTTGCCGATGTCCGGGCGGTAATGGATGAAATGGGCAAGGCGATGATGGGCACCGGCGAGGCCGAAGGCGAAGATCGCGCGATCCAAGCGGCCGAAAAAGCAATTGCCAACCCATTGCTGGATGAAATCAGTCTTCGCGGTGCGCGCGGTGTGCTGATTAACATCACCGGCGGTCAGGATTTGACCTTGTTTGAGCTTGATGAAGCAGCCAATCGGGTGCGCGAAGAAGTGGACGCGGATGCCAATATCATTGTTGGCTCGACGCTGGACCCGGCGATGCAGGGCGTGATGCGCGTCTCAGTGGTTGCCACTGGCATCGATGTATCGCACTCGGATACCGAAATGCCTGTGCCCCGCCGTCGTTTGGCAGAACCTTTGAGCCAAAGCCCGGCTGAGACCAGCGATGAGGCCGCGCCTGATACGGTGCAGCCAGAAGCGACCGGAGAGCCAGATCTGTTTCACCCGCAGTCCGAACAAGACGCGCAGCAAGACAGCAGTGATGATTGGTCCTCCACACGTTTTGGTTCAAACAGTGACGATGATTTGCCGCCTCCAGCCTATCAAACGGCCCAAGAGCTACAGAGCACGGGTGAGGCCGCGCATCTAAGTGAACCGGCGGTCGAAGAAGCGCCCGCAACACCATCACAAGAGGCCCTGGCGCGGCTGCGCAGCGCGGTGCAAAATACCCCGGCCACGCAAGCCTCTCAGCCAATCGAGGAAGAACCGGCAGAATCCGAGCGGCCAAGGTTTGGTATCGGCTCATTGATTAACCGGATGTCCGGCGCAGAAACTGGCCGCGAAGCCGCTTCAGCCCGCCGCCAGCCACAAGTGCAGAGCGATAAGGCGCAAGAGGCAAGCGATGATCCGCAAGATGATCCGTCCTCGCCTGATAAAGACCGCATTGAAGTGCCTGCATTTTTACGCCGGCAGGCCAACTGATCTTGGTGTGATGCGCTTTTGACACCTTTAAGGACACTTATCTGTCGCGCTTTGGCGCATCAGGCGGAACGGTCTCGGCGGGTTTTTGCCTTTTGGGGTGGCGGATGTTTCAAAGCGTTACAAAGTTTGAGTTGAGATTTGGTCGGGAAAACCATACTAATGTGCCAGTTGATCACCAGATCGACATAGACAAAATCTGTTGGGGCAGCTTTGCAAACTACATTATCACACGCGCAGACCTTTGACGGAATTGGATTGCATTCAGGTAAATCTGCCCGGTTGCGGATTTGCCCGGCGCCGGAAAACCATGGAATTTGGTTTTTTCGCACTGATATGCAGATCGGGGATAACGCAATTCCGGCCCGGTGGGACAGGGTAGAACCATCTTCCTTGTGCACCAAGCTGACCAATGAGGCCGGAATTTCCGTATCCACAGTAGAACATGTGCTGGCCGCGCTTTCGGGCTGCGGGGTGCACAATGCGAGGATTGAAATCAATGGCCCCGAAGTGCCCATTTTGGATGGCAGTGCAATCCCTTTTGTGCTTGGTATTTTAAAGCATGGGCTTGAATATCTTGACGCCCCGCTGACCGCGCTTCGTGTGCTCCGGGAGGTCAAGTTCGGAACCGATCAGGGCTGGGCCAAATTGGTTCCCTCGGATGTTCCGATGATGAGTTTTCATATTAATTTTGATGCTGCGGCAATTGGAA
>ERZ1048872.2641-NODE-2641-length-12584-cov-4.550164_pt1 | contig 12584 bp, 11 predicted proteins | sample MGYA00383100_ERZ1048872 | MGnify/ENA primary metagenome ERZ1048872 (study PRJEB29581, sample SAMEA5548370) | metagenome | biome: marine; feature: coastal; material: water | depth 50 m | study: Short-term variability in the microbial, nano- and picoplankton... | reverse complement strand
GTGGGTTTTTGGCGCTGTTTCTTCGCATATTTTGACGGCCTGCCCGTGGCATGGCAATCCTAGCCTTTATGCGGCTCACCAAGAACAAGTGTTGAAAATGCCCAAAGGGGCCGTTGTTGTTGCCAGTGCCCCAGATACGCCAGTCGCTGCCTTCACCAAGGGAAAACATATTGCGACAACGCAGTATCACCCCGAAATATCGCCAGATTTTTTTGCGGCTTTGCAAGTTCAATTGGCGAATTACTTGCCCAAAGACGTTGTCGAGAACGCATCAGTTACCCCCGTCGATCAGACAGATTTTGCAGAGGGAATTGCACGTTTTTTTGAAGCCGCAAAACTTGGCTAAAACCGCAGAATTCTATCCACTGTGCGCTGCCATAATTCCGCGTAATTCAGCCAATCCTCGCAGACGCCCGATCAACGGATATCCCGGCTGACTGCTACGATTCAAATCATCCAATAAGTCTTGCCCGTGATCGGGTCGCATCGGGATTTGCCAGTCATCACGTCCTTGCGCTGACCGCCGCGTTTCCTCGTCTAGCAGCGCATTGACGACAGCGACCATATTTGTGTCGCCTTCCAAATGCGGCGCTTCAAAAAAATCTGGGCGCGCCGGATCAATGCTCGGCAGGCGTTTGGTATTTCTGAGATGTGCAAAATGAATTTTGTGACCTAGTTGGCGAATGAATTCGACGCCATCAAATCTGGCTGAAACACCCAGTGAACCCGTGCAAAACGTGGCTCCATTTGCAGGGCTGTCGACAGCATCAAGAACCGCTTTGTAATCAGCAATTGATGACATCACACGCGGTAAGCCCATCAATGAAAACGGTGGATCATCGGGGTGACAGCAAAGTCGCATACCGAGCTTTTCAGCGTGCGGCACCACTTCACCCAAAAAATCGATCAAATTTTGACGGAGCTTGCCCGCATCAATCTCGGCATAATCCAACAACTGACGGCGTAAATCATCTAGCGTCCAGCCTTCGTTTGCGCCAGGCAGGCCGCAAATGGTGTTATCTTGTAGATCTTGCTTTTCGGCCTCTGACATTTTGTCAAACTGCGTTTTTGCAGCATTCGTAATCTCGGCGTTATAATCGTCACGCGCGTTTGTTCGCTTCAGCACGAACAAATCAAAAACGGCGAAATCAAGCAGATTAAACTGCATTGCCACACCGCCATGTGCCTGTTTTTTGCGCAAAGTTGTTCGCGTCCAATCCAATATTGGCATAAAATTATAACAGATCGTTTTCAGCCCTGCGGCTGCTAGATTATCCATGCTTTCACGGTACGCGGTAAAATGCGCTTTCGCGTCACTTGATTGCGTTTTTATCGCCTCAGAAACTGGTAAACTTTCAACAACATCCCAACCAATACCATGGGGGGCGGCAATCATCGCCTGACGTTCTAGAATGTCTGCCAAGGGCCAAACTTCACCAGGTGGAAATTGATGCAAGGCACTTACAACACCTTCAACACCAACCTGTGCAAGTTGTTCAATCTTCACGGTGTCTGCCGGACCAAACCATCGCCAACATTGTTGCATTTTTTCACCCTCAGCATCTGGAAATAGAACCGTTAAAGAATTGCAAAAATATTCCCAAACGGAAAGGCCAAAACGCTGGATATTTAGTGCAATTTTCTGGCATTGTACCCAAAAGGGAGAATTCCATGTCACATCGTTTGTCAGGTATCGCAGCCCAACTTTATGAGGGCATTAAAGACACACCGATTTTGTCGCCCCATGGCCACTGTGATCCCTCGTGGTTTGCGACGGATCAGGCATTTGCCGATCCAGCGCAATTGTTGGTTATTCCTGATCATTACGTTTTTCGCATGCTTTATTCCCAAGGTATTCCACTAGAAAAGCTCGGTATTGGTGGTGTCGCCTATGACCCACGCGCGGTTTTCCAAATATTTGCTGACAATTGGCATCTGTTTTTGGGCACGCCCAGCCATGTTTGGATTGAATTCGTTTTATATCAAACCCTTGGCGTTGATATTCTTACGCCTGAAACCGCCAACACTGTGTATGACCAAATCGCTGCAAAACTAAAATTGCCAGAATACCGCCCACGCGCGCTCTATAAACGTTTTGGGATTGAAGCATTGGCAACGACGGACAGTGCACTTGACGATCTGGCCCATCACTCAACAAGTATCGACGCCGATTGGGGTGGCAAAATCGTACCAACCTTTCGCCCTGACGGGGTACTTGATCCGAATGATCCGCAGTTTTCTGCAAATATTGAAAAACTGGCTGAGGTCAGTGGCCAGGACACCAATAGCCTTGAAGGATACCTTACAGCCCTTCGACAACGCCGCGAGTTTTTCAAATCCTGTGGGGCCACTGCCACGGATCATGCAATTGAGGTTGTTCATACAGAATGGATAGAAAAAGCTGATCTAGAAACTTTGTATCAACGTGTTAAGTCCAACCCAACGCCTGACGAGGCGGCGCGGTTTTATGGTCATATGCTCATAGAAATGGCCCAAATGTCACTGGATGATGGGTTGGTCATGCAACTGCATGCCGGATCAAGACGAAACACAAACGCCGCAATTTTGGATCGATTTGGTCGAGACATGGGCGCGGACATTCCCGTGGCAACTGAATGGGTACGTGGGCTTGATGCACTGTTAAACCGTGTTGGCAATGATCCACGTTTGACCTTGATCCTGTTTACGTTGGATGAGGCTACTTATGCCCGCGAATTGGCCCCTATGGTGGGTCATTGGCCCTGTTTACGCCTTGGGCCACCTTGGTGGTTTCACGACAGTGCAGCAGGTATTGCGCGATATTTTGACAATGTTGTGGAAACGGCTGGTTATTACAATTTGGCCGGTTTTAATGACGACACCCGCGCATTTTTGTCAATTCCCGCCCGTCATGATCTTTGGCGACGTGGCGTCGCGGCGCATTTGGCTTTGATGGTCAACAAACGATATTTTGGAATTCGTGACGCCGAAATTCTGGCGGACCAACTTACCATCGGACTTGCGCGTAAAACTTATCAGATGGAGCCATAACATGCCGCAAATTCTGCACTTTGGCGTTGGTAATTTCTTTCGCGCACATCAAGCGGCCTATACAGCCTTGGCCGGTGGTGACTGGCGTATCAGCGGTGTTTCGATGCGCTCTGATACCATGCGTCGTGCGATGGCAGCGGATAATTTCACTTATACTTTGGTGGTTGAGGGCGGTCCACAATCTGAATTTCAAGTAATTGATATCATTGACGATATTCTGTTGGCCCCAACGCAACCTGATGAAATTTTGACCAAGTTGGCCGACCCCGATGTGCAAATTGTGACGGCAACAGTTACAGAAAAAGGGTACCATCTGGCCGCAAATGGCGAACTTGAATTGGGTGACCCTGACATTCAACATGACATGAACGGCACGCCAAAAACATTAATCGGATTTTTGGCAATCGGTTTGTCACAACGCAAAACGCCGATGACCATATTAAGTTGTGACAATTGCATGGACAATGGGCGTGTGCTTGAGCGAGCGGTCAAAAAATTTGCAAGCACAGCAGGCTTGAACATAAATTGGAACCTGTTCAAATTTCCAAATTCTATGGTCGATCGCATCACGCCTGCGACCACGGATGAATTGCGCAACAGAGTTGCCGCAATGGGGTATCCAGCGACAGCCCCCGTTCCCACCGAAGCCTTCAGCGAATGGGTGATTGAGGATAATTTTGCAACGCCGCGCCCTGACTGGGTCGCCGCTGGCGCACGCTTTGTGACGGATGTTGCCCCCCACGAAATGCGCAAACTTCGTATGTTGAATGGTGCGCACTCGATGCTGGCGTATCAGGGTGTTTTAGCAGGCCATGAATTTGTTCACCAAGCGATTGCTGACCCCACATTACTGGCAGCCACACAAGGGTTGATGGCCGAAGCCGCATTGACCTTGCCTGTGGAATTACAAGATATGTCCGCACAATATGGTCGTGATCTAATAGCGCGCTTTGCCAACCCATCATTGGCTCACAGCTTGCGCCAAATCGCGATGGATGGAAGCCAGAAAATCCCCTACCGCTTTTTGCAATCTCGCGCGGCATTGCGCGAGATGAACATGCCATCCCCTTGTTTGGATGCAGCATTACAAGCGTGGATGGATTTTTGCCGCGCAGAAACCAAAGCGGGCCGTCAGATAAACGACCCCTTAGGCCGCGCCATCGCGGATGCGAGCACACGCGATGACTTTGCCCATATTCTGGGTGTTGATCCTGCTAAACTATAAGGGGGCAATCGCGCCGCGATGCCCAACGACATTGGCCGCGCACATGTGCCCTGCCATAGCAGACGTTGCGTCGTCTGCCCCTGACAAAAGCCGTGCCAAATAGGCGCCATTAAAGCTGTCACCGGCAGCCGTTGTATCAACAACCTTTGCAGCCTCTGGATAAATCACGCCTGTCACGTTTGGCACGAAAGGCCCACTTGGCCCCCGTTTAAGGGCAAGGTGTTTGGGTGCATAACCCTCAAACCGCTTTTGAACATCGGCTTCTGTATCATCCCCAAACAACGCCATTTCGTCATCAATTGAGGGCATCGAAATATCAGCGATTTCCCAAGCAGCCCCAATCATCGCTTTGGCTGTTTCTTTGTCTTCCCACAGACGGGGGCGATAGTTGCTATCAAAAGCAAACTGACCTTGAAAATTCGCTAAAAAGGCGAACAAACCTTGGCGCACATGAACCGGCATAATCGCAAGGGAAATTCCCGAAAGATAGATCGCATCATAGGACGAAAGCGCAGAAAAATCGACGTCACCTTTTCGATCAAACAAGCCGCGCGCAGCCGCATTTTCGCGCCAATAAGTGAATGAGCGTTCACCCGCATCATCTGTGTTTATTGCATATAGACCCGGAATTCGGTCTGCATCCATTTCGATCTGATCTATACCCAAACCTTGTGACGCAATGAAATCACGAATTCGGTCAGAAAAACTGTCACCACCCAATCGCGTGACGTAATCAATCTGCAACTCTGGTGCTGTTCGTTTCATGTAAATTGCGGTGTTCAACGTATCGCCTGCCACACCAAGTTTGGAATGGTCCGTGGCGTCAATTGACAACTCGATCATGGCCTCACCGATACAGGCTACTTTCATGTCTGGGTTCCTCTTATTTCTGCGCGTTTCCAAATGATCAAACCAGACAGGATGATGATCGCTGCGCCAATTAGGGTAAACTTATCCGGTATGTGGGCGAATACCAAATAGCTGCTGATCGTCAAATAGATCAGGAATGAATACGTATAGGGCATTAAAGTATTTGCCGTGGCGTATACGTGCGCGCGGGTCAAAAGTTCGTGCCCCAACCACCCCCAAAAACCCAGACCGATCATGACGATCAAGGCAAAAGTCGTGTCCATTGGCACCCAAGTATATATTGCAATGGGCAGCAGTAGAACGGTGCCAAGCAGCCCCATGTAAAACTGCATGGTTTCGGTGGCAACAACACCTGACAAACGACGCGTGAGAATGGAATAAAACGCCAATGAAAAGGCATTATAGACGTTCAGTAACGCTGCCCAATGGAATGTTTCGCCAAAGGGGCGAATGACGACCATCACGCCGATAAAACCTAGCAAGATTGCAAACCAGCGCCACGGGCCGACCTTTTCCCCCAGCAATGGACCAGACAAGGCACAAAGGATAATTGGTGACGAAAACATGATCGACGCAGTGATTGTTAGCGGTACATATTTCAGCGCGATAAAATTCAAAACAGTGGCGCTGACCAAAAGGAATGCACGTAAAAGCACCAACCAGAAATGTGAGGTGCCAAAACGTGACCAGCCCTGTCCGCCTCGCGCCACAAGCGCCGTCGAAATCACAAAATGGCCTACATAGCGCATAAACGCCAACTGAAAGGCATGGGCACCCAAGATTAACAACCATTTGACGGATGTATCAACAAAGGAAAAGAACAACCAAGCCAACAGCATTAAGCCAATGCCTAGGTTTGCATTATCCTGAAGTGCCCGCGCCTGAGGCCGCATTTAGCCCTTGAACCGATCAGCGTAGAAATCGACCATTTGAGATACCATTAGATCACCGCGACCCTCATCGCTGGCAGAACGCAACGCATTCAATGCACCGCCAACCATTTGGCTTTCAACATTGGCATCGCGCGCCATCTGATCGTAATAACCCAAATCTTTGGCGGCGTTTTTGATCGCGAAAGCCAATTGGTTTGGATCATTGTCAACGCCATATGCCTTAACAAAGCCCATCATGCCAGAATGCAAAGGACCCGCCGCGATCACGTCGTAAACTTTGCCGCGATCAACGCCCGCGACATCGGCCATGGCGAAAACTTCGGCCATCGCATTGGCAACTGTCATACCAAAGAAGTTGTTCATCAACTTAATTGTGTGGCCCGAGCCCAGCGCACCAAGGTGGAAAACATTTTCACCTAAGTCAGCCAAAACTGGTTTTACATTTTCAAACGCAGCCTCGTCGCCTGCCGCCATGATGTTTAACAACCCATCAACGGCGTGTGCAGGTGTACGCCCCAAAGGCGCATCAAGATATGCGCCACCAACTGCGGCAACTTCGGCGCCCAGCGCCCGTGTGGATGCTGGCAAGCTTGTGCCAAAATCAATAACAGTCGCGCCTTTGTTCAAGCCGGCAATGATGCCGTCTTCGCCGCGCATACGCGCCTCAACATTTGCAGAAGTATCGATGCAAAGCATAACAATGTCGCTGGCGGCGGCCAATTCACGAGCGTTCGAAACCTCGGTTGCGCCACGGGCAACGGCTGCATCAATTGCATCACGTGAGCGGTTTGCCATCAATGTCAGGCTGTAACCTTGGTCGATCAAACGATTTACCATTGCGGCACCCATTAGGCCTAGGCCGATAAATCCAATTGTTGGTTTGCTCACTGTTTTATTCCTTCGCTGTATCAAAAGAGCGGTTTTTTAAACCCTTTTGAATTTCATAGATTGATATTGCTACATTCGGTTGCGGCTGGGGAATTCGTACTGGAATATCCTTAAGCCGGGGATTTTTCGTGCTGCTACCACACAGCATTCGGGTATCATAGTCCTCGATACCCTCCCATCGGGTCATTGATCCCATAATTGGGAAAGCATCAGCCGCCATCATTTCATAAAACAGAATGCGACGGGCATGATCAGATGTGTTAAGGGCCGACCCATGAATGATCCGCCCATGGTGGATACTGCCCGAGACAGCCGGAGCAGTCAGTTGCACGGCATCTTGGATGTCTAAGCCATGATCTTGGGGTCGCATGGCGCCTGCAAAAACACCGTCAACGTGATGGTCATAGACAGGCCCCTTGTGCGAGCCCGGAAAAACCATAAGCGGGCCATTTTCAGCCGCCATGTCGTCGATACAGATGCCAATGGCCAGAATGTCGTCATTTGTGTGGGGGTAAAAGGCATAATCTTGATGCCATTCAACCGCCGCGCCGTAGCCTGCTGATTTCATGTTCAATTTGCTGGTGTGTAGACGCAAGTTTGGGCCGGCCAAATCACGTGCTGGGGCCAAAACATGATCCGACGTCATCAATTCATTCATGATGTCACTGATTGTATGGGGCAGTTTTACCCGTCTTAGGCGTGGCGCATCTGGTTTATGGGTATCTTCCAAATCAAGGCGATCATTACTGGCAGTCATGCCTCTTGCCTCATCTTCAAACCGTGCGATCTCTGATCTTATTTTGGCGATCCAGTCATCGGGAATTTGCTTTTCTAAAACCAAATATCCATTTTCGCCGTAAAAATCGACCTGTTCACCATTTAGTACTTCGCGATCTGAAGCCATTACATCACCGCCCCTATTTGCCATGGTACAAATTCATAGTCGCCCAGACCTTGCGCCTCGGATTTTGTTTGCTCACCTGATGCAACGCGCAAAAACATCTCGTAAATTTCACGGCCTTTTTCCTCAAGTGATTGACCGCCGTTCAGCATGGTGCCTGCATCAATATCCATATCTTCGGACATTTTGCGGGCCATTTCAGAATTGGTTGCCACCTTGATGGTCGGTGATGGTTTACTGCCAAAGGCCGATCCACGCCCCGTGGTGAAGCACACCAAATTACATCCCCCTGCAATTTGACCAGTCACACTAGCTGGATCGTAACCAGGACTGTCCATGAAGGTGAAACCGCGCGATGTAACGGCCTCTGCATATTTGAAAACACCTGTTAGCGGCGAGGTCCCCCCCTTGGCCGCAGCACCCAGTGATTTTTCAAGGATCGTTGTAAGCCCACCCTTTTTATTACCAGGAGATGGGTTGTTATCCATGCTGCCTTTGTTGCGTTTGGTGTAATCCTCCCACCAATTCACGAGACCAATCAGCTTTTGCCCAATCTCGGGCGTTTCAGCACGCCGTGTTAGCAAGTGTTCTGCGCCGTAAATTTCAGGTGTTTCCGCCAAAACGCCTGTGCCACCTTGAGCCGCAAGCAAATCACAAGCATAGCCCAGCGCCGGATTAGCGGTGATACCGGACCACGCATCAGACCCCCCACATTGCAACGCCACCATCAATTCAGAGGCAGGGCATTGAGTGCGCGAAATTTTATTGGCCTCTGGCAACATCGCGCGAATTTTTTCGACACCCATTTCCACAGTTCGTCGCAAACCCGCAACGTTTTGAATGTTCATCGTTTGAAATGTTGTGGAATGCTTTAGGCCCCACGCCTCAAGCAACCAATCGATTTGGTTCATTTCACACCCCAAGCCAACCATCAACTCACCACCATGATTGGCGTGGCGCGCATATCCCCACATCACGCGTTGCAAGGCCTCAAACCCTTCGCCGTCGCCAGCCATGCCACAGCCAGTGCCATGAACAAATGCCACAACGCCATCCACGTTTGGGTATTGCGCCATTTCTTCGGGGCCAAAGCTGTCGGCGATCATTCGTGCAGCGGTTGCCGAACAATTCACCGATGTAATTATCGCGATGTAATTACGCGTACCTACACGCCCATTTTCGCGACGATATCCCATAAAGGTATCATGCTTTTTTGGGGCTGATACGGGCCGCAGGTCATTGGCAAATTCATAAGCCTGATCAGTTGCGCGAAATTCCACGTTGTGCGTATGCACATGATCACCCGCCGCGATATCCAGACTGGCATAGCCAATCAGTTGCGCATATTTGCGCACGGCATCGCCTTTAACCATCGCTTGCGTAGCTATTTTATGACCAGAAGGTATCAACGCCGTTGTTGTTACCCCTTCAACGAGTGTACCCACCTCCATACTACGGGTGGCGGTTACTACTGTATCACTTTCGTGCAATCGGATCGTGTTCATGAAATTTCCTTAGGCACAAAAAGGTGCGTCACTTTTCCAGCGGTGAATGGGAATATGCGGTGCAGCGGCCAGTTCAGCGCGGGCGGTTTCCCACAGCGATTTCCAGACCCGCCAGTCACGCAATTCTTGTTCAGGGTTGTTTTTACTGCGCGCAACAAAAGAAGGGAAATGTTCACGCCCCGTGTCTTGCCCAGTCACGTTATATCGCAAATCAAATGACCATCGAAAATCATCCGATCGATTAATTAAACTGGAATGAGGCGTCAGTGGATGAAACATCACCATGCCCCCTGCGCCTACAGGCAAAGGCACAGCCGCGGCATCGTCAACAAACCCATCCGCAATTGCGGTCTGCACCTTTGGGCAATGGGGCAGCATTTTATCATGGGCACCCGGCATTGCCTGCAAACACCCATTTTCAACTGTTGCGTCTGAAATAGCCAACCAACACGTAATCATTTCGGTTTTGTCCGCCGCCTCTAATCCGACACCACGATCCTGATGCCAGTCAGTTGCGGTAATATGCGCGCGAATTTCATTTCCTGCCAATTGCGGTGCAGGTGGTTTGATCCGAATATGTTGAATAGGGTTTGAGGTGATTTCTTCACCCAATAAGGATTGAACGGCATCAAGAATGTTCTCGTTCACAACCATATCAAAAACGGCTGGCCCAAAATGCATCGGTGTATCCGCAGAGATCGTATCGCCGGGCAATGAAATATCAAAGGGCTGAAACCAATCACATCCGGCTTGATAGGAAATAGACAGCTTTTCGGAAAACGTTAAGCCAACTGGGGGAACCGAAACGCGACCGGCCTGATACCAATCCGCGTAAAGACGATCTAACAGACCAGAATATTCCGCCCTGATTTGCGCCAAATGCGAAGGCGACAGAACATTCGGCAACACAAGGAAACCGTCGCGATTAAAACTATCGATTTGGGTTTGGCTTAGCACGTTCTTCCCCTAGTTGATTTCTGAAACATTCGTCAAATTCAACAACACCAGCAGCGGCATCGCGCAACAAAAGATCAATCAACAGATATCTTGCCCAAACGATAGCTTTTGCCAATCAGCGCGGCAAGAAATATTTTATTTTATATTAATTTTGAGATTAATGTATTATCTCATTATTTTACTTCTATACTCCGTTAAACAGTATTTGTTTGGAAAGCGCGCTATGTCAGACCCTACAGTTGAATTCGATGTTTTCAGCAATCTACGCGATCGCCTTATTGCTGGCGCCTTTGAACATGGCGCAAAACTTAGGGCCGAGGTTTTGCGCGTTGAATATGATTGTTCTGCCAGCAACATTCGTGAAATCCTTTTTAGATTATCCATGGCAGGGTTGGTTGATTTTCAAGAACAACGTGGATTTCGCGTGCCTGTTCAATCAAAAACACGGCGTCACGAATTGGCGGAAATGCGCATATTGCTAGAGGCCGAAGGTCTTGAGCGTTCGATCATTAACGGCGGTGTTGAGTGGGAGGCGCAGTTGACGGGCGCGCATCACAAGCTGTCTCATATTGAAAGCCGTATCTCCTCTACCGGTGAGGTTGAACCACTTGCTGCCTTGTGGAGCGTTGCTGAAAAAGAATTCCATCAGACGCTGTTGGCCGCTTGCGGTTCAACCCTGATGCAAACGACACATGGTTTGATTTATGATCAATTCCGCCAACAGGTGGTGAATGCAAAAACCAATTATGGCTATTACAGCGACAACATCGTTGATCACAAAGCCATTCTTGATGCAGCTTTGGACCGAAACGCTCCTCTGGCGCGCCAAAAGGTGCACGAACATCTTGCGCGCAACCTTCGCGAAAACCACGCCGACATTGACGCCAAATAACGGGTCCTAACTGCGCCCCAGATCATCATCCATGTAAACTTGGATGATTTCTTGGAAATTACTTTCGGCCTTATACCCCAGTGAAACAGCCCTCTGTGGATCAAAATCACGGGGCCAACCCGCAACAATCTTCATCACAGCCTCGTCAGGTTTGGGTTTAATCAATGCCACTACTTTTTCGCCTGCTAGGCTGCGCAATGCCTCAATTTGTTCAGCAACGGTACATGACACGCCGGGTAGATTAAGCGCGCGACGTCCTTCTAATCGCGCTGTATCAAGTGCTGCGGAATGACAAAGGAAACCAACCGCCGAACGTGGCGAAGCATGCCAATGTCGGGTTGTATCTGACACAGGCAATATACCTTCTAACCCATTCAATGGTTCGCGAATGATGCCTGAAAAGAACGAAGATGCCGCCAAGTTCGCCTTACCTGGACGCACACAAATGGTTGGCAGGCGAATAGAAATGCCATCAATGAAACCTTTGCGGCTGAAATCAGAGACCATCAATTCGTCGATGGCTTTTTGCGCGCCATAACTTGTTTGCGGCGCACTAAGGAATGCATCGCTGATTTTCTCCTGAAATGGTGCCCCGAAAACTGCAATGGATGACGTAAAAACAAACCGCGGTACATATTGCCCATTAGTGGCCAGATGTTCTGCGCGCAATGCCTCAAGCAAAGACCACATGCTGGACATGTTCGTGGCCCAGCCTTTGTCAAAATTGGTTTCGGATTCACCAGACACAATTGCAGCCAGATGAAAAATCACATCGGGTCGTGCTGTAGCGACTTTGGCAATCAACGCAGAATCGGTAAGATTGCCCGTGTGTTGGGTATGAATAGCAGCACCATTTGGCGGAAAGCCAATATCAACGCCCGAAATTTCAAGGTCTGTGTCGCCATTTAATCCATTCGCCAACAAGTGATGTGCCAGCTTTTGCCCGACCATACCGCCGGCACCAAGAATTAAAACCTTTGTCATATGTCCATTCCATTTTGTTTCTTAAGTTCCAAATACAAGCCTGAGTGATCCATGTCCGCCCCATCCATTTCATGAACAAAATGTTCAAATCGATCGCGAATATGTTGTGTTACAGGCAAGGTTAGATCCAGCCCTGACGCCTCGGCCAATACGTTATCCAGATCTTTCAATTGGAATTTGCTAAGCCCGCCGGGGGCAAAGTTGCCTGTCGACATGCGTTCACCGTGTTGTTGTAAAATCACGCTGTCTGCAAACCCGCCCTTCAGGGCCTTTCTAAGGGCTGCGGGATCAGCACCACCCTGTTCAGCTAGCAACATTGCCTCTGCCACGGCCCCAATCGTCACGGCAACAATTGTTTGATTGGCCAGCTTTGACAGTTGTCCGGCCCCAGTTGGGCCCACGTGAACGGGTCGTCCCATTGCCGCAAAAATGGGCTCTG
>ERZ1048872.2634-NODE-2634-length-12597-cov-5.018099_pt1 | contig 12597 bp, 9 predicted proteins | sample MGYA00383100_ERZ1048872 | MGnify/ENA primary metagenome ERZ1048872 (study PRJEB29581, sample SAMEA5548370) | metagenome | biome: marine; feature: coastal; material: water | depth 50 m | study: Short-term variability in the microbial, nano- and picoplankton... | reverse complement strand
TTTGCATTAAATGCCGCAAATGCCCGATGGGGCAGCCTTTATGACGGGTTTTACGGCACTGATGTCATGGGTTCGCTTCCACAAAAAGGTGGATATGACCAAGGTCGCGGCGCGCGCGTTGTTGCACGTGCACGGGTTTTCTTGGATGAGGCCTTTCCTGTTTCCGGCACAAGCCACGCAGATGCGCGTCGTTATTCTGTGCGAAACGGTGCCCTGATGGTCGATGATTGCCCGCTAGAGCAGCCAGAAAAATTTGTTGGTTACAAGGGACATCCCAAAGCACCAAGTTCAATTTTGCTTTGCAACAATCAATTGCATGTCGAATTGGTTTTTGATCGCACGCATTTGATTGGCAGTCGGGATCAAGCAGGTCTTGCTGATGTGGTCATGGAAAGCGCGATGTCCGTCATTATGGATTGCGAAGATTCCGTCGCCTGTGTGGATGCCGAGGATAAGGTCGTGGCCTACACCAACTGGCTGGGCTTGATGAAAGGTAATCTGCAAGAAACTTTTGAAAAAAATGGCAAACAACTGACCCGTGAAATGGCGGATGACATAACGTTTGTTACCCCAGATGGCGGCAGCATGACGGTAAAGGGTCGTGCGCTGATGCTGGTGCGAAATGTTGGCCATTTGATGAGCAATCCAGCGATTTTGGATCGTGATGGAAATGAGGTTTATGAGGGCCTGATGGACGCGATGGTCACAATGTTGATCGCGAAACACGATTTGGCACGTGAGGGAGGAAACTCGGTTCATGGGTCAGCTTATGTTGTGAAACCAAAGATGCATGGCCCCGAAGAAGTTGCCTTCACAAATGATACATTCACTATGGTCGAGGGCATTTTGGGCATGCCCCAAAATACTGTCAAAATCGGCATCATGGATGAGGAACGTCGCACAACGGTTAATCTGAAAGAATGCATTCGTGCCGCAAAAAGCCGTGTAGCCTTCATTAATACAGGTTTTCTGGATCGTACGGGTGACGAAATCCATACATCTATGGAGGCAGGGCCTTTTTCGCGCAAAGACTTTATCAAACGCAAAGCTTGGATCGGTGCCTATGAGGATTGCAACGTTGATATCGGTTTGGAATGTGGCCTTTCCGGTCGCGCACAGATTGGCAAGGGCATGTGGGCCATGCCCGATATGATGGCTGCCATGTTGGAACAAAAAATCGGACATCCACAATCCGGCGCAAATTGCGCTTGGGTTCCAAGCCCGACAGCCGCCACTTTGCATGCGCTTCATTATCATAAAATTGATGTTTTTGCTGTGCAGAAAAAATTGATGGCAGGGGGGCGGCGTGCCCACGTCGAAGCCGTTTTGGAAATTCCTTTGGCGACCTACCAAAAGTGGACAGATGCACAGAAAATCCGTGAAGTGGAAAATAACGCCCAAGGCATTTTGGGATACGTTGTGCGTTGGATTGACCAAGGTGTTGGTTGTTCCAAAGTGCCAGACATTAACAACGTAGGTTTGATGGAAGATCGCGCAACGTGTCGTATTTCTAGCCAAGCATTGGCAAACTGGTTGCACCACGACGTTGTCAGCCATGAACAAGTGATGGCCAGCATGCAAAAGATGGCCGAAGTTGTAGACCAACAAAACGCCGCGGACCCAAGTTATGTGCCAATGGCGCCCAGCTTTGATGGTATTGCATTCCAAGCGGCTTGTGACTTGGTCTTTAAGGGACGTGTACAGCCGTCTGGTTATACAGAACCCGTTTTGCATGCACGCCGTTTGGAATTGAAAGCCATGCACGCTGGATCGCAACACTAACTTTATCTGTTCAAATAGCCTCTAAAATTGAGGCGATGAAAGCGACTTAAACCAGTCACTCATCGCTTCACCCCCAATCGTTTCTGGGTTAGGGTGGGAAAACCATCAAAGGAAAACTTATGTCGCGCCCTGTTATCGGTATTATTGGCAATCAATATTTGATGAACGATCAATATCCGGTTGTTGCCTCTGGTGTCATGAATTGCGATGCAATTTCACAAGTGGCAGGATGCGTGCCTTTGGTAGTGCCAGCCGACACAAACTATGCCTCTGTTGAAGAGTGGTTAGAAATTTGTGACGGTTTCTTGCTGACCGGTGGGCGCCCTAATGTGCACCCCGAAGAATACGGCGAAGAAGAAACAGAGGCGCACGGCACGTTTGATCGCCCTCGTGATGGGCTAACTTTGCCATTGATCCGCGCCTGTGTTGAACGCGGTCAGCCCTTTTTAGGTATTTGCCGTGGCTTTCAAGAAGTGAACGTTGCCATGGGCGGCACACTTTATCCAGAAATTCGCGATTTACCGGGACGACTGAACCACCGGATGCCCCCTGATGGAACGATGGAAGAAAAATTCGCCCTTAGACATAGCGTGAACTTTACCAAAGAGGGGCCGTTTGCGGCGCTTTTGGGTGAAGATGAGGTTATGACCAACACATTGCACGGGCAGGGCATTAAAGTTGCAGGTGAGCGGGTGATTGTGGATGGCATGGCACCTGACGGCACACCAGAAGCGATCCATATCAAAGATGCAGCTGGATTTACGCTATCGGTTCAGTGGCATCCTGAATGGAACGCCGATCAGGATCCGGTTTCTAAAAAGTTGTTCACTGCATTCGGTGAGGCAGCACATGCTTGGGCCAAAGCACCACAAAGACCGCTGCAAAAAATCGCCTAGTCTGTCAGTTTTAGGTGCATCCAGAAGTTGGTTAACGTGACGCCGTATCGATCCGTGCGGTTTTCTTGCACCTCTAACCAGCCTTGCCGCAAGAAAAAACGCCGTGCAAGGTGACTGGCCTCGGTATCCAATTTATGCATGTTAAGCGCACGCGCGACATAAACGATGCCGTCATGCAACATGGTGGCTACGCCTTTTCCCATGACATCCGGCAACACATAAGCAAAATCAAGATGCCCGTCATAGCCCAATGTCATAAAGCCAAGCCGTGTGCCTGCATCGTCAATGGCAACCAATGTGATTTGGTCAGATAATCGAGGTTCCCAATCAGGATTTGGCGTATCTCGTGGCGCCCAAGCACGACGTTCGTCTTCGTTGTAATGTTGTTTGGTTCCCTCATGCACTGCACGATAATAAATGTGGTGTAGGGCGACGTCATCGCCTTCTTGATAATATCGTAATTCAACCAAATTTGTTCACCATATTCTAACCGCCAGCCATTTCAATGGTTTGCCCGTTTATTGCGTCAGAACCTGGCAAGCACAGCCAAGCGGCGGCAGCACCAACTTCATCAGGATGTATAAGCTTGTTGTGGCGATTTTGGGATATCATAGTGCCCAACGCATCTTGTGCACTCATGCCTGTTCTTGAGGCAATGCCTTGCACATTTCGGCTGACAATTTCTGTATCAACATAAGCTGGACACAGCGCGTTGAACGTCAAGTTCCCTCCGAGGTATTCCGCACTTAGCCCATGGATTAGTCCCACAAGGCCATGCTTTGAAGCGGTATATGCCGTCGCCCCCTTTAGGCCGCGAACTCCGGCAATTGACGACACACCAATTACACGTCCCCAATCGGTTTTGGCCATAGATTGCATTGCGGCCTGAATAGACAGGAATGCACCTGTCAAATTGGTGTTCATGGTTCGGTTCCAATGGTCCAAACTCGTGCGCTTGAAACTTTCGCCTTCTGCAATGCCAGCGTTTGCGACCATGATTTGTATCGGGCCACAATTGGCAACAGCGGCGTCCGTTGCGACTTGAACACTGTCAGGGTCTGTGACGTCCATAACTTGGGTGTTCATGCGGCCTGCTGAAACTTGTGTTAGAATCTCGCCCCTGCGACCAGTAATTGTAACGCTTGCGCCATGGGCCAAAAGTGCCTCGGCAATTGAAAGGCCAATTCCTGTGCCGCCGCCCGTAACGAGTGCATGGCGCCCTTTTAAACAATCGGAATGTAACAATGAGTATCTCCTAATGTGTCTTGTTCTCAGTAAAGTGAACTCAATTCATTTGGGCAAGGGTGAAAAGCAACTTGTAAAAATTCCATCCAAACCGCGTAGATAAAAACTGCGTCAAAATAGCGATTTGCGTAATTTTATTTCGCGGTGTAGGAAGAAGCGTCCGCCAACGTTCCGTTATTGGCGATGAACCTTTAAAATCGGAGACTATCTTGAAAATCGGTATACCTAAAGAAATCTTTCCGGGCGAAGCACGTGTTGCGATGACCCCTGAAAGTGCAGTCCTTTTGCAAAAACTGGGCTACGAATGTTTGATCGAAACTGGCGCTGGAATTGGCGCGGGCTTTTCGGACAAATCCTATAAAGATGCAGGCGTTACGGTCAAAAAGACCGCCAATGCACTGTATAAAGATGCTGAAATCGTTGCAAAAGTGCGCCCACCAGAGGGTGATGAGGTTGCGCGTTTGAAAAAGGGTCAGGTTCTGATCAGCTTTTTCTATCCAGCTCAAAACAGTGATTTGTTGGACAGCTGTAACGACAAAGGCGCACATGTGATTGCGATGGATATGGTGCCTCGTATCAGTCGCGCGCAAAAAATGGATGCATTGTCATCTATGGCGAACATTGCCGGATATCGTTCGGTGATCGAAGCAGGCAACAACTTTGGCCGATTCTTTACGGGTCAAGTTACCGCTGCTGGTAAAGTTCCCCCTGCAAAGGTGTTGGTTGTGGGTGCTGGCGTTGCTGGTCTTGCCGCCATCGGTACGGCGACATCGCTTGGTGCGATTACCTATGCATTTGACGTACGTCCAGAAGTGGCGGAACAAATCGAATCCATGGGTGCCGAATTCGTCTATTTGGATTTTGAAGAAGCGGCCCAAGACGGTGCGGCAACGGGTGGTTATGCTGCCCCGTCCAGCCCAGAGTTTCGTGAAAAACAACTGGCCAAGTTCCGTGAATTGGCGCCAGAGGTCGATATCGTTATCACCACAGCCCTGATCCCAGGCCGTGATGCGCCAAAATTGTGGCTGGCCGATATGGTCGAAATGATGAAACCAGGTTCTGTCGTGGTCGATTTGGCTGCTGAACGTGGTGGCAACTGTGATCTGACGGTGATGGACGAAAAGATCGTCAGCGAAAATGGTGTGACCGTTGTTGGTTATACTGATTTCCCCAGCCGCATGGCTGCACAATCGAGCACGCTTTACGCCAACAATATTCGTCACATGATGACTGATTTGACCCCAGAGAAAGACGGTCAAGTTGTGCATAACATGGAAGACGATGTGATCCGTGGGGCAACAGCGTCATTTGAAGGTGATATCACCTTCCCGCCGCCGCCGCCCAAGATTAAGGCGATCGCAGCACAGCCCAAAAAGGCGGTCGTTGAGCAAACACCAGAAGAAAAACGCGCCGCGGAAATCGCTGCCTTTAAGGCCGCAACCCGTACGCAAGCCACCGTTTTGGGGGCAGGGGCATTGTTGATGTTGTTGATCGGTGCTTATGCACCAGCGTCATTCATGCAGCACTTCATCGTGTTTGTTCTGGCGTGTTTTGTTGGCTTTCAAGTTATCTGGAATGTCAGCCATTCGCTCCATACACCTTTGATGGCTGTTACGAACGCCGTTTCAGGCATCGTTGTTTTGGGCGCCTTGTTGCAAATCGGATCGGGTAATTGGTTGGTCGTCGTACTGGCGTCAATTTCGGTTCTGATCGCAACGATCAATATTGTTGGTGGATTTCTGGTGACACGCCGGATGCTCGCCATGTTCCAGCGGTCTTAAGGGGAGGATCAGATTATGAGCATAGGTATCGTTTCTGCCGCCTATATTGCGGCGGCTGTTCTTTTCATTCTGGCTTTGGGTGGTCTGTCAGGCCAAGAAAGCGCGAAACGCGCGATCTGGTACGGCATCATCGGTATGGCGGTGGCTGTTGTCGCAACCGTATTTGGGCCAGGTATTTCTAACCTTTTGATCATTTTGGTAATGGTCGCTGCCGGTTCTTACATCGGCATGATGGTGGCGGGTCGCGTTCAAATGACCGAAATGCCCCAACTTGTGGCCGCATTGCACAGCTTTGTTGGTTTGGCTGCGGTTCTGATTGGCATCAACGCTGATCTTGAATTGACCAGCGTTCAAAACCTTCTGGCATCAGGAGGTCATCAATCGTCACTTGCTGGCTTTGCCAAAAAGCTGGCGGGCAAAGACGCAGTTGAAATCGGCATCCTACGGGTCGAGGTTTTCTTGGGTGTCTTCATTGGGGCCGTGACCTTTACGGGTTCAATCATTGCCTTCATGAAATTGGCGGGCAAAGTTGATGGTAAACCGAAGAAGCTGCCAGGTGGGCATCTGTTGAATGCAGTGGCGCTTGTGGCTTCTGTGGCTTTGCTGGTTGTTTACTTTGGCGATGGTGGCTTGATGCCATTGCTGATCATGACAGTGATTGCGGGCTTTATCGGTTGGCATTTGATCATGGGTATTGGCGGCGCGGATATGCCTGTCGTTGTGTCCATGTTGAACAGCTATTCTGGTTGGGCGGCTGCCGCGATTGGTTTCACACTTGGAAATGATTTGCTGATTGTGACCGGTGCGCTGGTGGGTTCCTCAGGGGCCATTCTTTCCTACATCATGTGTAAGGCGATGAACCGTTCGTTCATCTCGGTTATTCTTGGTGGATTTGGTGGCACAACTGGCCCTGCAATGGAGGTTGAGGGCGAACAAGTTGCGATCGAGGCTGACGGCGTTGCCGCCGCCTTGGAAGATGCGGACAGCGTTGTTATCATCCCTGGTTACGGCATGGCTGTCGCGCAAGCCCAACAATCAGTTTCCGAGCTGACAAAACGTCTGCGGGCCAAAGGCAAGAACGTACGCTTTGCCATTCACCCTGTTGCGGGGCGTTTGCCTGGGCACATGAATGTTCTTTTGGCCGAGGCCAAGGTTCCTTATGACATCGTTCTTGAAATGGATGAAATCAATGATGATTTCCCATCCACTGATGTGGCGATTGTTATTGGGTCCAACGACATCGTGAACCCAGCCGCACAAGAAGACCCAAATTCACCCATCGCAGGGATGCCTGTGTTGGAGTGTTGGAAAGCCAAACAAGTGTTTGTTTCCAAACGTGGTCAAGGCACTGGTTATTCCGGCATCGAAAACCCGCTGTTTTTCAAAGAAAACACGCGGATGTTCTATGGCGACGCGAAAGCATCACTGGATAACTTGTTGAAACTGATTTCATAATTCAGTTTTAGCGCAGAGCTAAAAATTGGGTCTCGCAAGCAATTGCGGGGCCTTTTTCGTTTCCTATCGGAACTTTGTGTACAATCGCATGCTGAAAAACTGTTGAATAACAGTAACTTAATTCTTTACACATGCTGTGCAGTTGGTATTCATCATCAAAACCAGATGAAGGTTCCACATGCCCAAGCTCGCTGATCATCCCTTACGTTACCCCATGTCCAACGAGTTGCACGCGCGGCCGTTTCCGCGACTTGATGGGCCATGTGTTGCGCAATTTCTGGCGATAAAGCCAACAGCAGATGCCGCCGCGCGCGATAAGTCAAAAGATCTCGCTCATCTGATTGCATTGTTGGATCGCTTTGGGGCCAGCCACCCGTCACCCGGTGCCACGCATTACTTTGGCACGCTGGGCAAGCATGATCTTAAATGGGAACAGCACCGTGAATTTGTAACCTATACCTTCTTTTCCAAGGGTGAATATGTGCCGGCGGAAAGTGTGTTTCCTAAGGATTGGTTGTCTGATGCGCCCGGCAGTTGCATGACTTGGGCTGTGATCGAAGTGTTTAGCGGCATTGATGAAGATCATGTTTTGCAAGTCTTAGATCAGCGATTTGAAAGCGAAAGCTTGGCGACGTCATTTGTATTAGATAGATCAGCATTGGTTGCCGGTGATTTTCGCATCAATGCCAAAGGACAAACAAATTTCGTGGTTTTTGCTGACAAAACAACAGGCCCCCAACGCATTGGGCGAATTGTCCAACGGGTTTGTGAAATTGAAATTTACAAATCTATGGCGATGCTTGGTTTGGCCCGCGCCTATAAGTTAAGCCCAGAGCTGGGAATACTTGATCGTGATCTCACGCGTTTAGTTGGCAACCTTGGGGGGGCCGAAACAGAAGCTGAGGCAACTTTGGTAAAGTTGCTAAATATTTCAGCCAAACTTGAGGCACTTGTCGCACAGGCCTCTTTTAGATTTTCTGCTACCAGCGCCTATAGTTCAATAGTTACTCAACGGATTGAGGTGCTGCGCGAAGAACGCTTTCAAGGGCGCCAAACGATCTATGAGTTTATGATGCGCCGCTTTGATCCCGCAATTCGAACGGTCGCGGCCACTGATGCACAGATGTCCGCGCTTTCTGGTCGTGCTATGCGGGCGGCTGATCTGTTGCGAACACGGGTTGAGGTTGAACGCTCTGCGCAAAACCAATTCCTGTTGGAAAGCATGGATGCAAGGGCAGGCCTACAATTGCGCCTGCAGCAAACTGTCGAAGGCTTATCAGTGGTTGCCATTAGCTATTATGCCGTGAACCTGCTGACCTATCTTTTAGCCCCGCTTGCGCCGTTTATCGACAAGCCATTGGTCAAGGCAGGGTTGGTAATCCCCGTGCTCGCCCTTAGTTTTTTGATGCTGAGGCGCATCAAATCAAAGCACAGCGCGCACAAGGATTAATCGTTTAACGGCCCCGAATGCGTGGGTCCAGCGCGTCGCGCAGGCCATCGCCAAGATAGTTGATAGAAAGAACTGTCAGCGAAATTGCTAAACCTGGCCAAATAACCCGCTCAGGATATTGCTGCAGATAATCCGTGCCATCGTTTAACAAACGGCCCCATGTTGGGAAATCAGGTGGAAAACCAAGACCCAAGAATGACAGCGCACTTTCTGTGATGATTGCGGTCGCAATGCCCAATGTGGCGGAAACCATGATTGGGGACATCACGTTTGGCAAAACGTGGCGTGTGATCATGCGGCGCGGTTTGGTGCCGATTGAACGTGCCGCCAGAATGAATTCACGTTCCTTTAGGGCCAAAACATCGCCGCGAACAATACGCGCCGTGTTCATCCAACTGGTGATACCAATGGCGAAAACCATCAGAATGAAAATGCCGCCCTCTGGGCCAAACATCGCATTTAGCCGTTCGCGGAACAACAGAATGATCACCAACAACAACGGCAGCAGTGGCAACGCCAAGAATAGATCGGTAAAGCGCATTAAAAGGCCATCAAGCCATTTAAAATAACCCGCCATCACACCGATTGCGGTGCCTAAGAACAAGGACAGCAACATCGCTGTCATGCCCACGGCCATGGAAATCTGCCCACCTGCCATCATGCGCGCAAAGATATCGCGTCCCAATTGATCGGTGCCAAATGGGTGGCCCCAACTGGGGCCTTGATTGCGGGCGCGAATGTCGATGTACGTGGCATCGATGTGCCACAATAGCGGGCCGACGGTGACAAACAGTAAAATGAAAACAAAGAAGCCCGCACCAAACATCGCACCACGGTGGTGTTTGAATTGATCCCAAACATCACGCCATTGCGAACGCGCTGGTAATGTCGGCTCTAACGCATCCATCGTTAAAGGCGTTGTGGCCGCTTCTTTTACAGTATCTTGGGCTGTCTCAGTCATAGCGGATCCTTGGGTCTAGCAGGCCATAAAGAATGTCGGCGATCAAATTAAAGACCACGATCAGGATGGCGAAAATAAATGTAAGCGTCAGAACCATAGGTAAATCATTGGCCTGAATGGCGGTGATCAGCAATTGGCCGATACCGTTCACTTTGAAAACTTGTTCGGTGATGATGGCACCACCAAAGACAGCGGGGACACCTAAGGCAATAACTGTGACCACGGGGATCATCGAGTTACGCAGGACATGCACCATCACAACTTGGCTTTCGCGCAATCCTTTGGCCCGCGCTGTGCGTGTAAAATCTTGGCCTAGATTGTCCAGCATGGAGGCGCGCATATAACGGCTGACTTGGGCCGTCGTTTGCAGGGCCAATACCATCACTGGCATCACCATTTGTTTAAGTTGCACAACGAAGCTCGGCCAATCATTGACCACGTGAAGGGTGTTATAGATCGATGGGAACCAGCCAAGGTTCACGGCAAAGATAACGATCACCAAAACACCGCTGAAAAATGGCGGAACCGAAAAGCCGACCATGGAAATAAAAGTACCCGCCTGATCAAAGATTGAATATTGGCGATAGGCAGAAATAATACCAATGGGCAGGGCGATAAGAACGCCGATAATGTAAGCCATGCCAACCACCCACAATGTTTGCGGCATACGCTGAACAACGATGTCCATCACAGGTGAGCGGGTCTGCCAGCTGATGACGCGCAGTTTGCCTTCGGCAAAACCGGTGCCGGCGTAGTAATCTATCAAATTCAAAGGCTCGATCACAAAGAACTGGTTCAGCCATTTGACGTAACGAATATGAATTGGTTGTCCTAAGCCAAGCGCCTCGCGCATTTTTTCTTTGACTTCGGCAGGAACGGTGAGAGGCACTTGAGCCATCGGATCACCAGGGGCGAGTTCCAGCAATAGAAAAATCACCAGCGAGATAAACAGAAGCGTCGGGATGGAAATTACCATGCGACGGATCGTGAAATTCAGCATATCGGGGAAACTTTCTTTGCCAGGCAGATCATTGAGCAGAAGTAGTCTAGTAGTGAGAAATGTCGCCCCACACAAAACAATGCGGGGCGACAATATATTAAAGGCTAGCGATTATTTAACGCGGTGCCAATCAGCAACGTTCCACAATTCACTGTCCCAAACGTTTAGGATCACGCCACCCAAAGAATTTGCATGGGCAGATAGACGACCACGGTGAACCAGTGGGATCATCATGCCGCGCTCAACAGCCATGTCATTCAAAGCACGGCCAATTTCGGCACGGCCCGCAATGTCAGCAGTTGTTGAAAGTTTGGCGTGCAATGCATCATACTCTTCGTCACAGAAACGAGAGATGTTCTCACCTTGCCATTGTGTATCAGGGCGAGGTGCCTTGTCACAAAGACCATTGGCTAGATACGCTTGTGGATCTGTACCGTTAAAGGTGTTCGCGTACATTTCCAGATCAGCATAGAACTTTTGGAACGTGTCTGGCGAACCAGCATCACCACCAAAGAACACAGATGCGTTGATGTTACGCAATTCTGTTTCGATGCCGATTTCAGAGAACCACTGTTTGATCAGGGCTTGGAAATCTTGGCGAACAGCGTTGGTTGATGTTTGGTATAGGTACGAAAGACGAACGCCGTCTTTGGCACGTACACCGTCACCACCCATAGCCCAACCAGCGGCATCCAACATCGCGTTGGCACCAGCAATATCTTGTTGGTCACAAGTCATTGACGTTGAGTTAAACGCGTCAGGGGCTGGGATCCAGTTACAGGTAACTTTACCCGCTGGGCCATAACCAACTTCTACAAGCAATGGACGGTCGATAGCCAATGACATCGCTTTGTACACAGCAGGATCAGACAAGGATGGGTGAGGGCGAACAACTGAACGCTCATCAGGGCCCAAAGCCGGATCATTGTTGGTGTTGTTCAACATGATACGCTCAACCAATGGACCAAAGCCTGCAACGGTTGTGCCTTTGCCGCCTTTTTCCATGTTCGCAATCACGTCGGGTGCCAATTGAAGGTTCCAAGCGTAATCAAATTCGCCAGTTTCCATCACAGCACGACCAGCCGCTGTCGCATCGCCGCCACCTTTGAAGGTCAAGCTTGCAAATGCTGGCTTAGACGCATCACGGTAGTTTTCGTTTGCAACCATTGTAATTACGTCATTTGGACGGAATTCAGTGACAACAAATGGACCTGTACCAATTGGGCCGAAGTTTTCAGCAGTACATTCAGATGCTTTTGCACCAGTACAATTGGCAAATTGTGCCGCTTGAATGATGGGGCTTTCGCCACCAACGAACGGACCGTATGGAACGGGCGTTGATTTTTCGAATGTTACTTTGACAGTTAGATCATCAGGTGTTTCAACCGAAGTCACGCCCTCAAATTTGGTCAACTGCGCACAGCCACCTTCTGGGTTCATACAATAGTCGGCGGTGAATTTCACATCAGCCGATGTGAACGGTGTACCGTCTGACCACAAAAGGCCAGGTGCGATTTTCCAAGTGATGGACGATAGGTCAGCAGATACGCCGCCGTTTGCCACAGTTGGGATTTCAGCAGCCAACCATGGAACCAATTCACCTTTTTCATTGTAACGCGCCAAAGGCTCGATGATCAAAGATGCTGATTCTACGTCTTTCGTACCACCTGATAGGAAGGGGTTTAGAATCGATGGGGCTTGCCAATAAATGATGCTGACGTTGCCGTCCGCACCCCGTTCGGCCAATGCCATTGGCGCGATTGCCGCAAAGGCAACTGCACTTAGCAGGGTTTTCTTGAAATTCATTTCACTTCTCCTGTTGTGACGCACGATATTTTTTAAAAACTAAAACCAACGCTTTAGTCTATCGTATCGTCTATTGTCGGGGCCTTCAAAAGCAGTTTCAAAGCCCACGCATGCAGGTATCCCATGATAAGATGATCCAAAAAGCAAGGGTTTGTTAAAAGATTCTGGTCGGGCGATCCAATTTTTTTACCAAAAGGTCAATTTTTTCCTTTGTTCATTGA
>ERZ1048872.2624-NODE-2624-length-12636-cov-8.389715_pt1 | contig 12636 bp, 14 predicted proteins | sample MGYA00383100_ERZ1048872 | MGnify/ENA primary metagenome ERZ1048872 (study PRJEB29581, sample SAMEA5548370) | metagenome | biome: marine; feature: coastal; material: water | depth 50 m | study: Short-term variability in the microbial, nano- and picoplankton... | reverse complement strand
AAGAAATGCCAGAAGTAAAAATGATTATGCAGGTTCATGACGAACTTATATTTGAAACACCAAAGCAAAACTCTGAAGGGGTTCTGCAAGTAATGAAGAAGATGATGGAAGAGGCTGTTATGCTTGATATACCTTTAATAGCAGAAGCTGCAATAGGAGAGAATTGGAATGAAGCTCATTAATAATTCGTTACTTTATGCCATCTTAATATCACTTTTAAGCTCTGGTTTTTTGTATTCTAAAGTAGAACCCACTGAAAATACTCTCAACGAAACTAGTAAGCAATATTTTTTAGAAGTTTTTAATCATGAACAAAACATCTTCAACATATGCCTTAAAAAAGAAAGTCTTACTGGGCCTGACCAGGTAAATACAAAATGTAAAATTTCTGAAGATTTTCAAGATGCATCTTTCATCTTAAATGGAAAAAGCCTATCTAAGCTAGACTTTATAGATAAGTATGAAAGCTTTAAAAAAATAAAAACCTCATATCCTTTTTACCCAGGCAATATGCTTGGCTCAGGTCAAACGGGCTACGTTGTTATTGAATTTGATATTACAAAAAAAGGTAAAACAGTTAACCCAAAGGTTATAGAGGGATGGTGTGGAAATATGTTAAGTCCTTTTACTGAGTTTAGCCCTTGCTCATTTTTTAATAGAGAGGCTATAGCAGCTTTATTAAGATCTAAATACATGCCCGCAAAGTTTGATGGAGAAGCCATATATTCAAAAGGGGCAAAGCATAGGTTCACTTTTAAGCTAGAGTCTAATCAAAGCGCTCTAAGTACTCAAAATAATGACATGGACAAGGCTTACAGTGGATTTGGGTCTGACATGGCAGGATTTGGCTCTAGAGGGTTTCATGAAAAGGTTAAAAAAGAAATAACAGCTAAAAATTATGATAGTGCTATCGAAATCTCAAAGGAAAATATTAAATATAACAATATATTTTTATATGAAATTGCAAAAGCAAATTATTTTAAAGGTGATTACTCTCAAGCCTCATCTTTTATTTTTCAATTTATTGAGGAAAGTACAAAAAATAGAGATCCATATTCAGAAGAAATCTTATTAAGCAGCCTTTTTATTTTAATAGAGTCTCTATATTTCATTAATGACTTTAAAAAAATAATTAGCTTAGAGAAGTCCATATCAAGATATAACACTTCGTTAAATTATAGAAAAAGTTTTGCAATGACTAGCTTATATCTAGGGACGTCATATATTAATTCAGGAGACATGCATAAAGGAATATATCACTTAAGCATTGCACAGAAATATGCAGCCTCAAAGGACCAGGTTGAATATATTAACAATGTAATAGGTCAAGTAGCTAACTATTTATAGCCCCAGACCACTGTGTTGGAGAGTAATTTAACTCTTCTGACGTAAGAATATTTATACCATGAGTTTTTCTAAGATCAGATATTCTCATATTTAGGTATTCATCAGGCATTTGAAAAGGCCACTTTTTTTTCATCGTAAAAGTTCTAAAGATAACCCTCCTCTTTATGCCAGAAACATTCCAATAAAGTTTTAAAAATCCTCTTACTCCAAGCTCGGCAATGAGATGTTTTTGAATTTTCTTTATTTGTGGGAGTTTTGCATAGCCAAGAAGATACTTCCACTTGAAAGATGAGCCCCATAGAACCCAGGTATCTAATATAGCCTCTTGATCGATTGATATATCGAGGCCAAAAATTATATGAGTACAGTCATGGTCTCTTAATAGATTTCCTGATTGAAAATCATCTTCTAAAATCTCTTTTGAATCGGGAAAGGAATCGTAATAACACTCCAGTCCTTCTGATAAGGTTAGATTACAGTCTTGCTGTTGATATTTAAGCACCAGTAAATTCTAGTATTGCTCTTGAAAGCTTGTCAAATCCTACGATATCTTTTGATGAGACGGCAATAGCCTCAACCCCTTGCATTTGCCTATTTACAGCTGATATAGCTTTATATTTTTGATTATTTGATAGCTTATCGCTTTTAGTCAGAACTGGAATAAAAGCAGTATCAGACTTATTACAGAGTTCAATCATATCTCTATCACTATCTTTTAAAGGGTGTCTTATGTCCATAAATATAACTACAGCTTTCAAGGCCTGCCTCTTTGCAAAGTACTCCTCCAGCAGAGGAGCCCAATCCTTTCTTTTATGAAAGCTTGATTTAGCAAAACCATAGCCTGGCAGATCAACAAATTTTAAATTTTCATTAACTCTAAAGAAATTAATTTCAGTAGTTCTGCCGGGCGTTTTGCTTATTCTCGCTAGTTTTGGATTCTCGGTAAGGGCATTGAGCGCACTAGATTTGCCAGCATTTGATCTTCCAGCCAATAGAATTTCATCTCCCATGTCTTCTGGGAGATTCTTGAACTTAGTTACTCCAAGCATAAACTCAGATTCTTTAAAAAGGTTTTTCATTTAATAGTTTGTATCATACCAACCTATGTTTATAATACACATCACAATACACACTTAATAAGTATATGAAATCAATTTCGTTATTTTTTACATTTTTCTGTTTAGTATTTTCTTTAAATGCTGCAGAAAGCTCTTCTTCGGATAGCATGCCTCATGGCTTTATATCTGGAGATGCATCTAATGGCTCAACCTTAGTTGAATCATGCGCTGCTTGTCATGGAAGTGATGGTAATAGTATTAGTTCAGACTGGCCTAAACTAGCAGGGCAGAACCAAAGATATCTTTATGAGCAATTACAATACTTTAGAGATGGCGAAAGAAATAATGCGCTTATGATGGCAGTGATACCCTACTTAAATACATTAAAAGATGAAGAGTTGCTTGATATGGCAGCTTTTTATGAATCTAATGAAACCTCCAGAGGCCAGGCAAAAAATGATGAAGAGCTTCTGAGCCTTGGAACAAGTCTTTATAGATTTGGAAACATGAAAGAGGGCATTCCTGCATGTACGGCATGTCACTCTGTTGATGGTCAAGGCAATTATCTTGCTGGGTTCCCAAGTGTTGCAGGTCAACAAGTTGGGTATCTAACAACAACACTTAAAGCTTATAGGTCAAAAGAAAGAAATGCTGGAGAGCAATCTCTTGTGATGCAATCCATTGCTCAAAACTTAACCGATAATGACATTGATGCACTTGCTAATTACATGCATGGGCTATACAAATAATTATGAAATATATATTTAAATTTTTTGCAATTGCACTAATCTCTGTTTCTATAAACGCAGAATATAAGTTAGGTAGAGATTATCGAATGATTGATAACCCTATCCAAGTTAGGCAAGATGGTATCGTTGAGGTCACCGAAGCATTTTGGTATGGCTGTAATCATTGTTATAACTTTGAGCCTTCTATCAATGCCTGGGAAGCAAGACTTGATGATGGTGTAAGGCTGGAAAAAATGCCAATTACATGGGGCGGAATTCATCAACTCCATGCGGCCCTATACTACACAATAGAATCATTAAAATTAGATCCTTCAACTCATTCAGCTGTATTTGTAACTATCCACAAAGAGGGTAATTTTCTTCAAAATCAAAAGGCTATTGAGAGCTTCTTAGAAAAATTTGGTGTTGCCCCAGAAGTAACAACACAATATATGAACTCTTTTGGCGTTAGACAAAAAGTAAATAGAAGCATCAAATACGGAAAGCAGGTTAAGGTTACGGGTGTGCCAATGGTAATTGTAGACGGTACCTATGTAATAGAATCTAAAGGTTCCTTCGGTGATATGCTTAAAGTTGTTGATCATGTCGTAAATCTTCAAAGACCAAACTCATAGGAATTAATATGAAAAATAAGCGTTATTTATTAATTTTGCCACTATGTGCATTATTTCTTTTCAATGGTAAAAAATATGATGATTCAGTAATAGAGCGAATTCATTTAAATGTAAACATATGTATTGAAGGGCAAGACTGTGGAGCTGTTTTAGCTGAAAGTTCTGGTTCAGATGCAGGCTCAAAAGTAACAAAACTATATGCTGGCTGTGTTGCCTGTCATGGGGCTAAAGGGGAAGGCGGAATTGGGCCTTCGTTTAAAGGCAGAAAGGCTGATTACATCTCGGCTGCCTTGGTTCAATATAAAAATAAAGAAGAAAGAGGCGCTCAAAGCGCTTTAATGTATGCTCAAGCAGCTGCCTTGTCAGATAAAGATATAAAAGATCTATCAGAGTATATTATTACTTTATAGATTCTTCTAATAACTCAATTCTCTTTTCTAGCCTATCTGCAACTTCTTGCAGAGCCCTATATTTGGTTTTGTTTACGTAGCCGCTTTTTTCAATAAGGTTATTAAAATCTTTTGATAAATTATTTGCCATAGAGTTAATAATCTCTGAAGGAATAACATTGCTAAGTGCTCCAACTTCTTTCTTAAGAATACTGGCAATAGCATCTCTAATTTCTTTATCTTGCATCAATTTCCTCTATTAATTTTGTACAGTCATTCCAGTTAGAAAACTCGTCAGGCTTATCAAAAGATTGTGACCATTCATCATCTTTATTATTAAACCAAATAGCTTTAATTCCTAGATCATGAGCACCAAATACATCATTTATTTGATGGTCGCCAATATGAATAATCTCATTATAAGATATGTCTTTGTATGCATTTTTAGCAGATTCAAAATGTGGTTTATTTGGCTTATTATCTTTTACATCAAAAGAATTTTTAGAAAAATCAAAATATTTCCCAATATCATATTTATAAATATCTGCATTGCCATTGGTCAGAATTCCAAGATGATATTTTGAGGCAAGACTTTTAATCGCATCATAAACACCTTCATAAAAGGTAACTTCATGGCGCTTTTCAAGAAACATAGAGTAAGCTTTATTAATCATTTGGTCTCTCTCAGATTCATCAGGAATCAAAGCTTTTAATTTTTGTTTATAGATTTCTTTCCTAAGCAGGCTTATGTCCCATTCCAGTGAGGGAATAGTTTTTATCAGCTCCTCTCTTATTCCCAGAAAATCACTCATCGAGCCCCATTCAATTTCACCCACCTCTTTATGTAGCCATTTTCTTGTATCTTTTTCTGCTTTAATTATTACAGGTGCTATATCCCAAAATGTATCATCAAGATCAAATGTAATAAGTTTATATTTCATTTCTTTGCTCTGGGATGGGCTTTGTCATATATTTTTACCAAGTATTGATAATCTAATTTAGTATAGATCTGTGTAGTAGAAAGAGAGCTATGGCCAAGAAGTTCCTGAATGGTTCTTAAGTCGCCGCTTGATTCAAGCATGTGCGTTGCAAAGCTATGTCTTAACATATGGGGATGAATTGGAGGCAGGCCTTGTTTTATTGCCATTCTTTTAAGTCTTAACTGAATACTCCTTACAGTAAGCCTAGACCCTTTTAGGTTTATAAATAGAGCCTCTGATTCCTCACAATATTTCTGTCTTTCTTTAGTCCAGTTTTTAATTGCACTAATTGCATATCTCCCCAGTGGCACAAGTCTAGTTTTAGATCCTTTGCCAAGCACTCTTAAAAAAGACATCTCTTCTTCAAAATCATTCATATTAATATTAGCGGTCTCAGACACTCTTAACCCAGACGAGTACATAAGCTCAACAATAGCTAAATCTCTTATTTCTAGTGCATCAGCCGGCTTTAGGCTTAAAAGCTGCTCTACATCTTCAGGAGATAACACATCAGGAAGATGTTGCGGGGTTTTTGGTGCCTTCACAAGCTCAAATGGAGAAGATTCAATCACCAAGTTCTTTTTAAGAAACTTAAAGAAACCTTTTGCAGAAGACAGGTGTCTTTGAATGCTTCTTGGATTATTATTTGATGTGAACAAACTTCCTATCCACCCAGTACAGGTTTCATCTGTGATTTCTTTATACGAAGAAATACCCACAGAGTTTAAATAGTTCGATAGTTTTAATAAATCTCTTTTATAAGAATTTGCTGTATTTAATGAAAGATTTTTTACTTGAAAGATATAGTCTATATATTGAACTAGGTCTTTGGTAATAAAGTATTCCTTAGACATTCATACTTTCTGAAGCAAATCTTTTTTCTAATATATCTCTTATATATTCAATAAAAGTAGTATCCTCATCGCCTAAATATTTAGTTCTATCGTAGCTACCAAGCATAAGCAGCCCAATATTTTTACCAATAACAATTACAGCCACCGCCATAGATTGAACTTTTGAGTCTTCAAAAAGAAGTTCCATTTTTTCTATAGAATATGACCCGCAATGAATAGCTCCCTTATGAAAAGACATCCCAGTCTTTTGTTCTAAGTCATTTATCTCAGAATTATCATGAAGACTTAATACGCACTTATCTACGTTAAAGCTCTTATGGAAGTTATCTTGAACTCTTTTGATAATATCTTCTCTAGAGGATGCGCCTAAAATACTTAAAGTTAGATCTTTTGATTTATTAAAAAGGTCTTCATTTGCTGAAGCTTCTTTTACAAAAGATGACAATAAATCCATTAAGTCTTTTTGCTCATCTCTAAGTTTAATAATTTGTCTTTCTAGAAGAGATGATGCTGAGCTTGAAGAGTGCTTAAATTTAAGTTCACTAACAAGAGATTCCCTTGATTCAAAAAAATCTAGGTTATCTAACAAAAATATTTCTACATCTTTAGCATCAATTTTATTACTCATGAAAACTCCCAGAATACACAAATTTAGTAGGTCCTGACATCAAGATTCTATCATCTAACTTTGTAAATTTTATACTTCCACCTGAAGACTTAATTGTAGTCTTTTTAATTTCATTTATAAGGCAGAGATAGGCAACAGAAAAAGATGCAGAGCCACATGACAGGGTTTCGCCCACACCGTTTTCATAAGTTCTTATCCTATAAGAGCTTTTGTCTTTGGAATATATAGATAGATTGATCCCTAGAGGTCTTAATAAGGACTCCAATTTTTTGTACAAACCATTTAGATCAAATTCATCTATACTTTTCTTTTGCAGGCACAGATGAAGGTTCCCTGAATCAATCAAATTGAATGAAGTTTTAATTATTTTTGATAACTTTTTTTCTAAATCTTGGGAAATAAAGTATTTTGGTTTTTTTAGACTTACTTCAACACCTTCTTTTAAAGGCCTGCATTCAATATCTATTCTTTTTGTTTGAAATGTTAGTGTTCTTTGTGGTGCAAACTTATTATCCCAAATATATGTTGCAGCACATCTCACTCCATTGAGACACATATTAGCCTGTCCGCCATCTGCATTATAAAACTTTACAGTAAAATCTCTGTTGTCTTTTGAAGGAGCTCCAATATGAATCATTTGATCGAATCCAATTCCTAGGTTTCTGTCGCCTAGTTTTTTTATCAATGTCTTTTTTGGATTAAATTCTTTTTCTAATGAATTTACCATTACAAAATCATTCCCATTCCCATGCATCTTGGCAAACTTAATCATGGAGATTGAGTTCCATTTCTAAAATATTTTCAAGTGATTCTCTCTTTCGAATTAATGAAGTTTGATTACCATCTACAAGAATCTCACAAGCTCGAGGTCGCGTATTGTAATTTGAGGACATGACAAACCCATAAGCTCCAGCAGTCCTGACTGCCAATATGTCATCTTCTTCAGCACTTATCTTTATATTCTTAGCAAGAAAATCAGAAGATTCGCATATGGGCCCAACTATATTTCTAATAGCTTGATCACGATCAGTCTTTTCTATATTCCAAATTTCGTGCTTAGCTTGATAGAGAGAAGGTCTAAGAAGATCATTCATGGCAGCATCAACTATTAGAAACTCGTCTTTTATGTATTCAACTTTTGTTAAAAGCACTCCAGCATTGGCAGAAATACTTCTACCAGGCTCGAGTATCAGCCTTTCTTTTCTGCCATTAAACTCTAACTCTAGACAAGATATTAAATCTTCTGGACTAGGGTGAATATCACTATCATAGGAAACCCCAAGGCCCCCTCCCAAGTCTAGAAATTCAAGTTCGACTCCTAGTTTGGAGATTTGGTCAGCAAGCTCAAAGGTCTTATGTGCTGTTTCTTTATAGCTTTCTAGATCAATTATTTGAGACCCTATATGACATGCTAAGCCGACCATATTTAGATTTAGAGATTTAGAAATGTAGGTACTTAGATTTAAAATGTCTTCTATTGAAGATATTCCAAATTTATCTCCCTTCCTTCCTGTTGTAATGTAGTCATGACCTCCTGAGTCTATGTCAGGATTAAACCTTATGGAAACTGAGGCATTCATCTGCAGTTTCTTTGCAATAGCTTCAATTCTATATAGCTCAGAAACAGACTCAACATTAAAGGATAATATCTTGTTTAAAATACCTTGTTTAATTTCATCTGAAGACTTGCCAACTCCTGAAAAGATAATGCTTTTAGGATCGGCGCCAACAGATAGTGCTCTGTGCATTTCGCCACCAGAAACAACATCAAAACCACAACCAACTTCTTTTAATAGTTTTAATACTGAAAGATTGCTTAATGATTTAACAGAAAAACAGGCCATGTTATCTGAATTCGTAAATGAATTCACATACATTAAAGCATTTTCTGTGAGAGCTTTTTTTGAATAGACGTATGCAGGGGTTCCAAAGTTACTAGCTATTTCAGATAAATTAGCATCCTCGCAATGCAATTTATCCTCTTTATACTTAAAAGCATCCACTAAAAAATCTCAGCTTTTTGAATTTCTATAAGCGGTCCTTTTACGCCGCACCCACTTATACTCATGATCATAAGTATGCTTATAATAATTTTGAAAAATGTCATAGTGCGTATTATGGGCAATTACGCCCATAATTGCACAGTATTAGATTAATATTTGTAGCTTTCTTCTTTGAAAGGGCCCTCTTGAGGCACGTTAATGTAATCAGCTTGATCTTGAGTAAGTTTAGTAATAACTCCTCCAAAACCAGCAACCATCAAAGCAGCAACTTCTTCATCAAGTTTTTTCGGAAGAACTTCAACAGTAATCATTTCTGCTTTCGTATCCTCATCATTAATATTTGCAAAACCCTGCTTATACAAATGTATTTGCGCTAAAACCTGGTTAGCAAATGAGCCATCCATAATTCTACTTGGATGTCCTGTTGCATTACCTAGATTAACCAGTCGGCCTTCAGCTAAAAGAATAAGATAGTTTTTGCTAGTTTGGTCTGGGGTTCCATCAGGCTTTGTGTCTCTAAATATTCTATGAACTTGAGGCTTAATCTCATCCCAGTAGTAGTGTTCTCTCATAAATGCAGTATCAATTTCATTATCAAAGTGACCAATATTACAGACAACAGCTGTATTTTTTAATGTAGCTAACATTGCAGAGTCACAAACATTAACATTACCTGTTGTTGTTACAATTAAATCAGTGTTACCCATTACTTCCATATTGATATCGGCTTCATTTCTTGAAACAGCACCATCCTTATAACAGGACACAACCGCAAAACCATCCATACAAGCTTGCATCGCACAGATAGGATCTGATTCAACAACACTTACTATCATTCCTTCTTGAGCAAGACTGGCTGCTGATCCTTTACCAACATCACCATAACCAATAACAAGACCTCTTTTACCCATAAGCAGCATGTCAGTCCCTCTTTTTAGAGCGTCATTAAGGCTATGTCTGCAACCATACTTATTATCATTTTTTGCTTTCGTTACTGAGTCATTAACGTTAATAGCAGGTATTTTTAACTCACCTTTTTCTAACATTTCTTTAAGTCTGTGAACTCCAGTAGTGGTCTCCTCTGAAACACCATGAATAGTTTCTAGCATTTCAGGAAACCTCTCATGAACCATCGCAGTAAGATCACTTCCATCATCAAGGATCATATTGGCATCCCAAGGCTTTCCATCTTTACATATAGTTTGCTCGATACACCATTCAAACTCTTCGTCTGTTTCACCCTTCCAAGCAAAAGTTGGTATGCCTCTAGCAGCCATAGCTGCCGCAGCATGATCTTGAGTAGAGAAAATATTACATGATGACCATCTTAGTTCAGCACCAAGATCTATTAGCGTTTCCATTAAAACAGCAGTTTGAATAGTCATATGAATACAACCCATAATCTTAGCGTTAGCTAGGGGTTGCTCATCTCTATATTTGTCTCTTAGAGCCATAAGAGCCGGCATTTCATTTTCAGCAAGAGAGATCTCTCTTCTTCCAAATTCAGCTAAGTTAATATCCGCGACTTTGTAATCATTATCCATTTTTTTTCCTATTATTTATTAAAAATTCTACTGTGAAATATCTGAAGCTTTATCCGTTCTTTCCCATGAAAGGTCAATATCAGTTCTGCCAAAATGACCATAGGCTGCAGTTGGTTGGTATATTGGCCTTTTTAGGTCAAGCATATTGATTAAACTTTTTGGCCTCAGATCAAATTCTTCTTCAACTATTTTTACAATTGCTTCTTTTGATATTTTTTCACTGTTAAAAGTTTCAACGTGTATTGATGTTGGCTCAGCAACGCCTATGGCATAGGAAACTTGAATCTCACAGTAATCTGCTAGGCCTGCTGCAACAATATTTTTTGCAACATATCTTGAGGCATAAGCTGCAGATCTATCAACTTTAGAAGGGTCTTTTCCTGAGAAAGCGCCACCACCATGTCTAGCCATGCCACCATATGTATCAACGATAATTTTTCTTCCTGTTAGCCCACAATCTCCTACAGGCCCCCCAATAACAAATTTTCCAGTTGGATTAATATAGATATTAGTTGAATCTAATAGCCACTCTTCAGGAACAACTGGCTTAATTATTTTTTCCATTACTTCATTTTTAATTTCTTCTTGAGTCACATCCTCATCATGTTGAGTAGAAAGAACTACAGCTGATAGGCCTTCAATTGTTTTGCCGTCATCAGAATATATAACACTTACCTGACTTTTAGCGTCTGGTCTTAACCATTTTATTTCACCACTTTTCATAACGTCAGCTTGTTTTTTAACAAGTCTATGAGACAAATCTATTGGTAAGGGCATAAGAGAATCAGTTTCTTTACAAGCATATCCAAACATCAAGCCCTGGTCTCCAGCGCCCTGCTCTAAATTTTCACCTTCACCCTCAGTAACACCCTGCGAAATATCAGGCGATTGCTCAAATACAAGATTGGTAAATTCGCATGTATCACCATTGAATCCATACTCCTCAGAGTTGTATCCAATATCATTAATTGTTTTTCTCACCACTGGCTCAAGATCTGGACTAGCCAGCGAAGTAATCTCTCCAGCTATAAAAACCATATTGTTTTTAATCATTGTTTCGCAAGCAACTCTACTGTTTGGATCTTCTGCTAGATAAGCATCAAGAACGGCATCAGAAATTTGATCGCAAACCTTATCAGGATGTCCGCCAGATACAGACTCTGATGTAAAAATATAACTCATTTGTTTCTCCAAAAATATTTTCAAATAAGTGAGATAAAGAATTTTTTAGCAGCATAATGGTGCAAAAAATTTAAAAATCACAAGTGTGTAGATTTTACACTAATTTTTAAAATTTTTAGCTATGAATTTGTTAGTTTAAACACTATTATTAGATTTTTTATCATTATAAATAGATGAACAACTCAGAACCCACTCATGCCTTAAGGTTTCTTTCAATTGATGCTGTCCAAAAAGCAAATTCTGGTCATCCGGGAATGCCAATGGGAATGGCAGAGATCGCTACAGCCCTTTGGAAGAATCATTTAAATCACAACCCTCAAAATCCTCATTGGTTTAATAGAGATAGGTTTGTCTTATCAAATGGCCATGGCTCAATGCTTTTGTATAGTTTATTGCACTTAACAGGATACAAAATATCAATAGATGATTTAAAAGATTTTCGAGTATTCAAATCAAAAACCCCAGGGCATCCAGAATATGATTTAGATTATGGAATTGAAACAACGACTGGTCCATTGGGTCAAGGCATAGCTAATGCAGTTGGGATGTCTATTTCAGAAAAAATTCTATCAGCGCAATTTAACAAAGGTGACTGCAAGGTAATAGATCACTTTACGTATGCATTTTTAGGAGATGGCTGTCTCATGGAGGGCATATCTCATGAGGCTTGTTCATTTGCTAGCACCCATAATCTTGGTAAATTAATTTGTTTTTATGATCAAAATGGAATATCTATTGATGGAGAGATTGAAAATTGGTTCACAGACGATACTGTAAAAAGATTTAATAGCTACGGCTGGCAAACTATAAGTGTGGATGGACACAATTTAGATGAATTGAATGCTGCAATTGTTTCAGCCAAAGCCGAAACAGGCAAACCGACTATGATTTTCTGTAAAACCACCATTGGTTTTGGTTCCCCAAACAAATCAGGAACCTCTGATGCTCATGGCGCCCCTCTTGGTGATGAAGAGATTGCCAAAACAAGAGAGGCTTTAGGATGGAAACATGAACCTTTTCACGTCCCAGATTCAGTTTATGATTTTTGGGATGCGTCTAAGATTGGTGAAGAAAAAAACTCAGAATGGGCTGACATGATGGGTCTTTATAAAGAAAAATACCCAGAAGAACATGGTGAGCTTGAAAGAAGAATAGCATCTGACATGCCAAGTGATTTCGAAGAAAAATATACTAAATTTTTAAATGAGTGTAATGATAATAACTCTTCAATGGCAACAAGGAAATCTTCTCAAGTCTCTTTAGATTTTTTTGTTAAAGAACTTCCTGA
>ERZ1048872.2623-NODE-2623-length-12637-cov-10.646400_pt1 | contig 12637 bp, 14 predicted proteins | sample MGYA00383100_ERZ1048872 | MGnify/ENA primary metagenome ERZ1048872 (study PRJEB29581, sample SAMEA5548370) | metagenome | biome: marine; feature: coastal; material: water | depth 50 m | study: Short-term variability in the microbial, nano- and picoplankton... | reverse complement strand
AAAGAGCCTTCAGCTAATAAAGAGCCTTCAGCTAGCAAAGGGCCTTCGACCTCACAGACCCAAAGCACCGCCGCGATAAATGCTAAAACCAACGAGGTACTTCGCGCGACCCCGCCTCAGGACTGGCATCAGATTTATCAGCTCAATAGAGGTGTCATAAAACTTGCTGATTTTGTGCCTCCGGGTCAGACAAATCTTGCTTGGAAAACAAAACTCTCATTCGAATCACACAGTGACCTTGTCGATCTTGACCCAATCGAAATTTTACTTTCAGAGGCTAAAAAGAGCGAAGAGAAGTGCAGCTTTGTCCAACATTTCAATCTTTTCTCTGGGTTCGAAAACAACTACCCAACGTCTTTGAGACTCATCATGTGCGGTGAGAACGAAAACCTGGAAAAGGGAGAACTGAGCATGCTGAAGGTGATTAAAGGCGAGGACTTTCTTTACATCATCAGGTTCCTGAAACGAATAGAACCATTCGAGGTGAATCAACCCAACATAGAGCCATCCGAAATCGCTACTTGGTCAAACTATCTTCGAAAAATCACCCTCTGTAACATCGCGAACGTCAAACACCCCTGCTAACGAAAAGCATTCACGACCTATCCGAATTGCAGCCGCCCTCTGGCACCCTTCAACTTGCGAATGCATAGCGCATCGCTGCAAATCTAGGGACATTATCCCACACCATCAAACGCAGAGTGCGGCTATTCCAATGTTTGCAAAACATTCATCATTTCATACTGAGAATCAGCGCCACACTCGTTAGCAATCTACCGCATCCAGACCAATCTGACCTCAAAACAATCTATGAATCGAATTTTCGCTAGCCTGCTTTACAAGTTGCTTCCGGGTCGTTGTGTTATCTGCAAAGCACCTAGTCACCGCCAAATTGACCTATGTCAGGCGTGCGAGCACGAACTTCCCACTACACCGTCACCCTGCGCGCAGTGCGGTATGAGCTGCCTAGCGATATCTAACCATGATCAAATCTGCGGCACCTGCGTTGCTCACCCGCCAGAATATGATCGTACATTCTGTGCCTTTACCTATGTTTCTCCGGTCAATCTGCTCGTAAAGGAATTCAAGAATGGGCACAATCTCGTTTTCGGTAAGGTGATGTCTCAGGTTCTGGCAAAAAAATACAGAGCAACGCTGGTGAACAGACCTGCGCCGCACCTGTTACTTCCCGTTCCCCTGCATAAAAACAGGCTTAAGCTGCGAGGCTTTAATCAGGCGACGGAAATAGCGCAGGTCATCAGTGATACCTGCCGCATTAAAGTAAACACGCGTGCTTGTAGCCGGCACAAAGAGAACGTCGACCAGAAAAAACTTCCAGCTAACCAGCGTAAAAGCAATGTAGAGCAAGTGTTCACGCTCAATCGGCGCTTCAATGGCTATCGCGTGGCAATCGTGGACGATGTTATTACAACCGGCTCGACAGTGAGCGCGCTCGCGGAATTGCTCAGACAGCATGGCGCAAGTTCAATCGAAGTCATCGCGCTCGCTCGGACGCCCAAGCGGTAAATGGGCCTGTATCTCGATCCTTCTATCTGCAATTTACTATCAGCTGTGACTGCCAACCGAGGACCCGCTTATGTTAAGGTTTCGTCAATTAATTAAGGGTTAAGTGATAAATATGGACTGGGAATACATTGATTTCGTGCGTGAGTTTAATCCAGGGAACAATCCTCCCGTCAGCTGGGAAAAAAGTTTTCATATTGTCATCTCTGATGGCGAGATACTGTCAATCGAAGGCGCTCCGTGGCGCCCGCTGACTCAAGATGAATGGCAGTGGCTGGGTATAGAAGGTGTGTCCAGTCACTATCTTGGCGACGTCGCTGGCATGCCTGTTTTCGCAGAAGAGGTGCACTCTGAGTCGGACGAACCTGCTGGGCACGCTTTCGACACCCTCTGGTCATTCTTGGGGCAGGTGGACGAGCCAGTGTTCTATCTCGTCGGCCGCGCAAAACAAATTGTGGAATGGCACAGAACACACAGATTTTGTGGCGAGTGTGGTCAGGAGACGGTACTTTCCGACTCTGACAGATCAAGAAAATGTCTAGCATGCGGACACATGTATTACCCGAAACTGTCTCCTTCTATCATCGTTTTGATCACCAGAGGCGAAGAGGTGTTACTTGCTAAAAATGCCAATACACGAGCGAATTTCTATTCCACCCTTGCAGGTTTTGTTGAGCCGGGCGAATCGATAGAGGAAACCGTTCACAGAGAAGTCATGGAAGAGGTCGGTATCAAGGTTAAGAACCTCAAATACTACAGCAGTCAATCATGGCCTTTTCCAAATTCACTGATGCTTGGTTTCCATGCTGAATACGACAGCGGAGAGATTGTCATTCAGGAGGAGGAAATAGCTGATGCGCAATGGTTCCACTATAAAAACATGCCCAACAAACCGGCGATGATATCCATTTCCGGTTGGTTGGTTGACGACTACATCAAACGCTTGGAAGCAGGCGAAGTATGACGCAACATCAGTTACGGCTGGTGGTGCACAGACTTCTCAGGATCGTAGCGGCTTGTGCGGTACTGGCCTCGTTAAATGCCAACGCCAGCCCTATCAGGATAGCCGTTGCGTCCAATTTCAAACACACTCTCGAGGCAATATTACCTGCGTTTGAACAGACTTACCCTGAGACAGAGGTTCAAATAATACCCGGCTCGACAGGTGGGCTTTTTGCTCAGATAGTACACGGCGCACCTTTTGATCTTTTCCTCGCAGCGGACGCGGAACGTCCGAAGAAACTGCTCAACGCTCGCAAAGCACTGAGACTTTTCCACTATGCAACAGGACGACTGGTTTACTGGGCACCAGACTTAGATGAGAAAGTCGGACCTGCCGCTCTCATCTCAAGCGCAACACCGATAGCTATTCCCAATCATAGAACAGCGCCCTACGGTGCAGCGGCGATGCAAACTCTGACTGATCTGAATATCGTCGATAAAAAATTTGTTACAGGAAACAATGTCAGCCAGTCGTTCCAATTTATTGAAAGTGGTAACGTCACTTCAGGGTTTGTTGCTCTGTCTCAGGTGCACAACCGAATCAATGACGCGCAGTGGTGGCTCATTCCTGCACACCACCACGAGCCGATCGTTCAATACGGTGTCTTACTGCCTAACCACCAACTCAATGCCGTCCAATTTCTTGATTTTCTTATGTCAGATAAAACTCAGCAATTGATCGCTGAAAAAGGATACCTTCGATCTCAAGTGGCGAAGGCAATAGATCAATCACCTCCAACGCCTATTAACTGATATGCATCCTGACCTGCTCGCACTCACTGTGACACTGAAACTGGCTATCTCTGTCACGCTGGTTCTCGCGCTGATAGGCACACCTTTGGCGTGGTGGTTATCACAATCTACCAGCAAAGCACGGATCATTATCGAACCACTGATTGCATTACCTATCGTCTTACCACCTACCGTGCTTGGTTTTTATTTTTTGATCGCGTTTGCACCGGATCAAATGATTGGCGGCATTTGGTTAAAACTTGTTGGGACTCCGCTTGCTTTCACGTTTTCTTCTTTAGTAATCGCCAGCTGCATCTACGCCCTACCCTTTTACATTCAACCGCTTCAATTGGCCTTCGAGAGCATTAACAAAGGATTCCTCGAGGCAGCATCAACCCTAGGCGCATCTCCACTAAAACGCTTTTTTTATCTCATTGTGCCACTCTCGCGACGAGGGTTTATCACGGCAGGAAGTTTGGCATTTGCCCATACTATCGGTGAATTCGGTATTATTTTGATGATTGGTGGCAGCATTCCTGGAGAAACCAGAGTGCTATCGATCGCATTGTTCGACCACGTCGAGTCACTAAATTATCAAAATGCGCACGTATTAGCGCTAGGACTTGTCGTCTTTTCATTCATGCTTCTGCTCGCGATATACACGCTGAATCGCTCGCCACAGCAAAAAAATATGGGAATGCACTAACATGTTCCTTGAGGCGAGTATCAATATAAAGCGACCTTCGGGATTCCAGCTGCAGGCCCAAATCGACATCCCTGATCACGGCGTGACGGCGTTGTTTGGCCCTTCTGGTTCCGGCAAGAGCACGTTGCTTCGATTGTTAGCAGGTCTCGAGCGTGGTGTTGACTCGGATGCAATCACTATTATGTCTAGGGGCGCGATTTGGCAAGACAAGTCCGCATTTGTCCCGCCGCATCAAAGGTCAATCGGGTTTGTCTCACAGCAACCCCAATTGTTTCCGCACACGACAGTGATGGGTAACCTAAAGCTCGCGCAAAAATTTCGACCCACACAGGGCGGGACAGTATTGGCAGACGTGATTTCGTGGCTTGAACTTGAACCATTGCTTGACGCACGTTCGCAGCATCTCTCCGGAGGCGAGGCGCAAAGAGTTTCACTGGCGCGGGCACTCATCGGTACAACTTCCTGTCTGCTAATGGACGAACCCCTAGCATCCATTGATACCGCGTCAAAAACGACGCTACTTGAATATATCCACCGTTTATCAACGACGCTTTCTATACCCATCATATACGTCAGTCATTCGCTTCAGGAAATCCAGTTTCTGGCAGACCGAATATATCTTTTACAAAACGGCAGCATCGTATCCAGTGGCTCTATGCTCGATCTCGGCAACTCACTATTACTGAACAAAGATCAAGGGGATAATGCCGGTTCAATGCTAACCTGTGAAACGCTGGATCTTGATGCACAATACGGTTTGACGCGCCTCGCCATTGATCAGCAACGCTTGTATGTCACAGGGCAAAAACTCACAACCAATACCCACGCGCGGATAAGCGTGCCTGCGAGAGATGTGAGCATTACCTTGCAACGTCCACAACAGTCGAGCATTCTGAATATTCTGGAAGCTACCGTCGTTGGTATAGAGCAGCCAACCAATGCACCATCGGTCCTTGTTTCTCTCAAACTTGAGCAACAAATACTGCTCGCACGGATCACACGAAAATCGCTGGCTCATCTATCACTCAACGTGGGGCAGCGAGTCTTCGCACAGATAAAAAGTATTTCTTTGCTTAATGAAAACCTGCTGAGCGAAGACTAGAAACACCCTCACCCAAAATAGAGATGCCCATGAACCATAACCAAGACACCGTCGAGCCTCCGTCGCATCCCTATTCGGAATTGACTCCCGATCTCGTGATGGATGCGGTAGAAAGTACAGGTCGCCGCTGCGACGCCAGAATTCTTGAACTCAACAGCTACGAGAATCGCGTTTACCAAATAGGCATCGAAGATGACGAACCGGTTATCGGAAAGTTTTATCGGCATAACCGCTGGTCTGATGCGCAAATTCTTGAAGAGCACAATTTTACCCTGGAGCTTGCCAGAGAGGATGTCTCGGTAGTGCCGCCTCTATACATCTCTGGCGAAACCACACTGTCTTCCCATGAGGGTTTTCGATTTGCGCTTTACCCTCGTAGAGGCGGCAGACCACCTGCGGTGGACGACCTTGCCAGCTTGACCATACTTGGCCGCCACATTGCACGAATCCATTCCGTTGGTGGCACCGCCGACTTTACGACCCGCCCCTCGATTGACATACAAAGCTTTGGCCACGATTCAAGAACATTTCTGATCGAAAACAACTTTATTTCGCCCGAGTTACTGCCAGCCTATGAATCCGTAACTGAGCACCTGCTCGCACAAATCACAGACATCTTTGGTTTACTTGAAACAAGATCTATTCGACTTCACGGAGATTGCCATATGGGCAATGTACTTTGGAGAAACGACTTACCCCATTTTGTAGATTTCGATGATGCAAGAATGGGACCACCCATTCAGGATCTATGGATGATGCTCTCCGGAGACAGAGAGGATCAACAAAAGCAGTTAAGCAAGATTCTTGAGGGCTACCAGGACTTTTGCCACTTTGATGCTCGCCAGGTGAGATTAATTGAACCGTTACGCAGTTTGCGCTTGATGTATCACTCGGCATGGATTGCACGCCGTTGGCAAGACCCGGCTTTCCCGAGAGCATTTCCTTTCTTTAACACAGAACGATACTGGTCAGATCACATCCTCGATTTACGAGAGCAATGGTCAAAACTCTCCGAACCAACGTTGGAGATATACATTTAGCCTGTGAAATTATCGGTCACTATGATGACTTGTAAGGCGCTATATTCTTCGCGCCGTTGTTAAATTTGTTAGCCAGCGGGTTGGCGTACATTGTTAACCAAGTAATTCTCAGACTTTCTGGACAACTTTCCAGCCTCGCTTCAAACGCTGCCACGTTAGACAGATCAACCAACTGCTTTACTTGTAACCAGACATGCGCATAACGCGCGTTTACATTCTCATCTTCATTCGCTGCAAGAATCGAGAGCGCCCAATAGTTAATAGTGAACATCTGAAGATTATCTAATACCTGACGGTCTATTTCCTTAGCGACCGACTCTGGCGTGTCGTAGCCTTCTCCTAGCGGTTCGCCGAACTTTAAACACACAGTGCCTTTAAATTCTCCCAGTCCTTTGGCGAGGCTCACCAAGTCTTCACCGGGTGGTTTCTGATAACTTCCAATTCGTGCAACGCTTTCAAGCTCTTTCGCTTTAAGCTGATCACAAGGGTCAAATTCGTAGGCAATTGAAACTGGCACTATCTTCAGATCTTTTATCACCTCGCTTAGCGCATCTTTTCGCCTTGCAAGCGCAAACATTTTAAGAATAGCCGGGTCGGTAGCATCAATACCGTCTTTCGCCCGACCCTCACTCTGGGCGATCCAAATCGAATTCCCTGTTCTAAGCGACTCATGAATAAATTCTGACGATGCCAGCAGTGCCGCATATATTTTCTTCGCTCCTTCTTCGGACCGCTTGATAAAGAAACTCTTATTGAGTTTCATAAGATCCGTCGCAAATTGCTTCTGAACCAGATTATCTCCAACTGCGATCCTTACTGTCTCGTGCCCGCTCAAGTGCAACGCATAATCAACGAGCATTGAATCACCGGCAATATCCCGATGATTACCTACAAAAAGATACGCTTTATCCTTCTCAAGATGCTCGATGCCGGCATAATCAAAGCCTGTCATTGTGTTTGAAACCAATCGTGTTGCGTACGCCGCCACGGCGTTCTGGAAATCGCCGATGCTGGCAATACCAACCGTTTGCTTTTTTACGAGCAGGTGCACGAAATAACGTGCCAAGGGTGGAATAATCTTTCCTACTTTTGGAAAAAGGTGCAGGGTCAGGAAACCGAGGAATTCACGGTCATTGATCAGACGTTTGAGTACACCGATCACTTCGTTGTCTTCATAGGGTCTTATATCGTCAAATTTACCCATCTACTTCAGTTTCCCTGATATTTTCGGTTCTTGATCGGTCTGCGGTCCAATTATCTCACAGCTAGCTAGAAGAAATAGGTGCTATTTCACGACGAGAAATGCCCCAACAAGCATTAACAAGAGGAACGTAAACTTCCGAAGTGCAGTGTCTGGTAAATACCTGCCGAGTTTAACACTCAACAATGTTGCGATCAGCACAACTGGCAAACACAACAATGTCAGACCGAGCACTGAACTACTCAAACCTCCACCCGCACCTACCAGGATGGTACGGGCCAGCGTTGAGATAGCAAAGAGTGCCAACAAAGTCGCCCGCACATGATTAAAATCAAGCGGTTGCCGATACAAAAGATAAGCAAGAGGCGCTCCGCCGGCGCCATATGTTCCAGCCATAACACCGCCGAGTGCACCAATGAGACCCTGCGTAGCGCTTCGCGAAATTGTCGGATAAGGCTTGGGTTTGAGAAACAATAATATACCGGCAGCAATAATCATCACTCCCAAGGACATCCTGAGCAAGTCGTTCAATGTCGTTGACATGTACTCCAGAATCAAAAGACCCGCAAATACTGCTGGTACCATACCAATACTCATCGTCTTCAGTAATCGGTAATCAATCAGGCGAAAGTTATAACGTAATGCAAGCGCCGCATTAAACAGCGACAAAATACTGACTACTGCAGCAGTCTCGCTGATACCTGCCAAGCCTAAAGCAGCAACGCCGCCGAGTATAATCAACGCCATAGCGAAACCTGTGAGAGATTGCACCACCGCGCCAACGAATACTAGAATCAGGAATAAGACACTATTTTGATCGATAGGCATCATTAGTTTCGTCATCAATGGATGGGTTGGACCACAACGGGTTATTATACCTAACATTTACCTGTTTCTATTCAGGAAAACCTCAATCAGGATGGCATTCATGCTTTGGATTAAAACCTTTCACATTCTTTTCGTCATGGCTTGGATGGCGGGTTTATTCTATTTGCCAAGGATAATTGTTCATTTTGTGGAAGGGAAAGCTGCTGCAGAGGATGTCCAACGACTCATCATCATGGCAACAAAATTATTTCGATTCTCTTCTTTGATGGGACTGCTGGCATTGGGTCTGGGTACCTGGTTGTGGTTAGGGTACGGTTTTGGCGGTAATTGGCTCATTGCAAAACTGGGCTTCGTCGTCTTGCTGCTTGCTTATCACTATCAGTCCTGGCGCTATGTCATTTTAATGCAGAGAGATCATACGATACACACGTCGTTGTTCTTCCGACTATACAACGAGGGTGCTTTGATCATTGTGATCCCTATTCTGATTCTCGTTGTGGTAAAACCTTTTTAAAATGTACAGACGATCGTAAAAACAGCGACAACCAAAGATATTCGCGACAATAAGAAATTCTTTTTGATCGTCCGACGGGTTTTAAGGGGCAAGGCGTATGAGTATAGGAAGTAACGCTACTTAAGCTATTGACGCTACAGAGGACGTAAAAAGATGCAGACCCGGATACTACTTAAAACCTTCACCTTGCTGCTTGTTTCATCAAGCCTTTCTACTCTGGCCATGGCAAAAAATGACGGCGCTCGGGGCGAGAGATTTATTGACCATCTGGACGTAGATGGTGATGGACAGGTTTCTGTCGATGAATTTCAACCTCGTCGGCGATCGCCTTTTCGCGACACTGATGCAAACAACGATGGCATCGTGACCCTTGCGGAAATCGAAGAGCATATGAGCTCGAGGCAAGCGCAACGCGAAGCGGAAATAGAGAACAGAATGACGAAACGTAAAGCGAGGCTAACAGAGCACTTCAGCGCAATGGATACTAACGGTGACGGTGGCTTATCACAGGACGAGATGAGACTTGGCGCTTTCAACCGAATGGATGAAAACCAAGACGGTTACATTAGCGCCAATGAAGTGAGACCCCGACGCGGTATGGGCAAACGAGGTGGTCGTGGCATTCACCGGAATTTTGATTAGGAGTTCTGATTGGTCCAGAAGTCTGAGGCAGCACTGGTCAAACTGGTTGAAAGAAAGAACCAGGCTGCTTTCAAAAAATTATTGGATATCCATCTCTCTGGCATTAACCGATACACCGTCAGAATGATAGGTAATGCCACCAACGCCGAGGACATAACTCAGGAAGTATTTCTCAGGTTGTGGACGCGTGCAGAAAGTTACAAGCCAGAGTCATCAAAGCTATCAACTTGGCTGCACAACATCGCTCACAATCTATGTATTGACTATTTCCGGAAGAATAACCGGTTTGTACAAGATCCGTCTGAGAATTATCAATCAGATGATAGCCCCCTCGTTGCCTCAATGTCTGCTCACACAAACAGCGCCGCAACGTCGGGAGGTGCAGAACCGGATCAGGAGTTGGCAAAAAGCACTCAACAACGTGATGTAAAACAGGCACTGATGGCGCTGCCTGAACGTCAGCGCAGCGCCATCATCATGTGTCACTACCAAGGTATTTCAAATAAGGATGCTGCCCACATCATGGAAATTAGCGTAGACGCGCTTGAATCCTTGCTCTCCCGAGGCCGGCTAAAACTGCGAAAACTATTGACCGAAGATGGTAAATCTTAATATGAACATTCAAAGGTTCAAAAAGCTGATAGAAGCATACGGCACCGAGAGCGAGCGCTGGCCGGAAGCTGACAGGCACGCCGCTCTGATATTTCTTGACAGTAATCTCGATGCTAACGAAGTTATTAGAGAAATGCGTAGTCTCGATGAAGCGCTGGACGCTGATCTCGTGACGCAACCAACGAACCTGAAGGTTGATATTCTCAGCAAAATCTCAATGACACCCAACCATTCTGCGAGAAAGCATGGGGACGATCTGTTTGCCAAACTGTGGCACTGGCTAAGGCCCTATGTGAATGGACCTTTTATCATTTGGCGGCCGGCGATCGCCGCTTGTTTCCCTCTACTCGCGGGCATCTATCTTGGCACCGTAATGGACATCGGCTCAGAGGATCATCTTCTTGAGTGGGAAGAGGACGTTTATGTCATGGGCCTGATATCAGAAAATGAGGAACAGGAATAATGGATGAGAACCTACCGGTAACGAAAAAAAAGAACCGCTCGATCATTTTTGTGCTGGTTTTTTCTCTGGCGTTAAATCTGTTGTTTATTGGTGGGTTGATTGGCAGATCTGTTTTTGGCGGACCACCAAAGCACTTGCCAAACCATATGGGCTGGATGTTGCGAAATCTGAGCGATGAAAAACGAGAAGCACTGCGCCCTCAATTAAAAGAACGCGCCGGATCACTCCTTATTGTTCGCCAGGAAATGCGTCAAGCCAGACAAAGGCTCTCCGCCGCGATTAGAGAAGAACCGCTCGATGAAAGGGCACTGCAGCTTGCATTAAAGGATCTCAGATCTGCCTCAAACAAGTTTCAGGTCGTCACTCACGAAAACATGAGTACGATATTGAAGGAGATGAGCCTTGAGGACAGGGAAAAAGCGCTGAAATTTCTCTCTCGGCGGGAGAAACACCGCGGAAATTTCGACGACCGTAGGGGCCGAAAAGAATCCAAAGAAAAGGAAACGAACACGCCCTAATCAAAAAGCGCCTGATGAAATTTCAATGCAGTAACAAAAACCGGACGCATAAACTGTTATAGTGCGTTTTTCTTCTCTACCACACTAACTTCTCATGGGTTCAATTCAACTGGCGCTCTCCGAGCTCATCGACAATGCGCTTCGGCTCACCGACGAGGGTGTTTTTTATGCCGAGTATGATCAAGAGTGGCGCTCACCGTGCGAATTACCGGCATTTGAAAATAAAAATCGGACTCAAGCACCCGAGCTCGTTGCATGGAGACCCGTTCCGCAAACCCCACCAGTCAATTTTTCCGGGCTAGAAAATGCGCTTGAAACGACGATTCATCCCGATATTGTTGAGTACTTCTCGAGTTTCTGGTCCAGCACAATCGAAGCAAAATCCATAGAGGGGCACGCAAGCCTTATTCAATTGTGGAATCAAGGAGACTTCGATCGTCTAGTTGAAAACTTCATCGGCCACGCGCTTGCTAAACGACAACTTAAAGAACCCCTCACACTTTTTATCGCCACCACTGAGGCAGATTCGGAGTACTTTCTGAGCATTAACAATGCAACCGGCGCCGTTTTACTCGAGGAGCCGGGACGCCCGCCACTTCGGCAGGTAGAAGATAGCCTTGAGACTTTTTTGCGGAGGCTGACACCGTCTACCTCACAACCGGTAGTATTCTGATGGACCAAATAGTTATCGAACCAATCAAGTATTTCTCCGGCTCGGTAAACCTGCCGGGTTCTAAAAGCCTCAGCAATAGAGCATTACTCCTCGCGGCGCTCGCAGAGGGAGAAACTCATCTTGAAAACTTGTTACTCAGCGAAGATACGGAACGAATGCTTAACGCGCTGAGTCAATTTGGCATCACTATCAACTTCATCGATGAAATATCCGGATTGAAGTCCGACCAGCCTACAACCCAATGTATCGTAACAGGAAACGGCAAGCTGTTTACGCCACCCAACGACGGACACTTTTCACTTGGGAATGCTGGGACCGCAATTCGTCCGCTCACAAGCATACTCAGTTTGTGTCCGGGCAGCTTCACAATTGACGGCGATCAATACATGAGAGAGAGACCGATCGCCCATCTCGCGGAAGCACTGGTAAAACTCGGTGCCCGGATTTCTTATTTGGGGAAGCAGGGATGCCCACCGATTAGGGTAGAAGGGGGTAGAATAACCGGCGGGCCTGTGAGTGTCCGCGGAGATATCTCTAGCCAGTACCTCACATCATTACTCATGTCATTACCGCTCGCACCAAAGGACAGTGAGATTTCGATCATCGGAGATCAGGTATCAAAACCCTATCTTGATATCACATTAGACATCATGCAAAAGTTTGGTGTTCACGCAAGCCACAGCAATTACCAGATATTCAACATCGCAGGCGGGCAACAGTATCAGTCTCCCGGCAAGTATCTGATAGAGGGCGACGCGTCCTCGGCATCATACTTCTACGCGGCAGGAGCAATAGGCGGCAGACCCGTTGAAGTGACCGGACTGGGCAGTGAGTCGGTACAGGGTGATATCGCTTTTCTGGATGTGATTTCAGCGATGGGTGCAGAGGTTAAAAAGACCGAACATGCCGTAACTGTCAGTGGTGGGAAACTCCAAGGGGTCGATATGGATTTGAATCATATTCCCGATGCAGCCATGACTATCGCGGCAATGGCACTTTTTGCCGAGGGGCCCACCCGAATTCGCAATATCTACAACTGGCGCGTCAAAGAAACTGATCGACTGCATGCGATGTCGACCG
>ERZ1048872.2611-NODE-2611-length-12676-cov-5.172728_pt1 | contig 12676 bp, 7 predicted proteins | sample MGYA00383100_ERZ1048872 | MGnify/ENA primary metagenome ERZ1048872 (study PRJEB29581, sample SAMEA5548370) | metagenome | biome: marine; feature: coastal; material: water | depth 50 m | study: Short-term variability in the microbial, nano- and picoplankton... | reverse complement strand
AAGATCGTCCGTTTCAAACACAGACTGACCCCAACGATCATAGATTACAAGCTTGGTTTCTATTATTCCGATTGTATGAATGATGAAGACATCATTATTGTTGTCTTGCCCAGGCGTGAAAGCATTTGGAGCATAAATGATGGGATAGCAATCTCCTTCAACCAAAACACTGTCATAATTGAAACAACCATTCATGTCTTGTACCTCAAGGGTGTATACTCTGTTCTCTGGTTCAATCACATACGGATTAGGGCCGTATGGATCGCTTAATCCCCCTTCTGGTGTCCATCTGTAGCTCAGTGTTGGGTCAATAACCAAGGTCGATCCTAGATAAACGACATCAACATCACAATTCTCAATATCCTCCCCTGCATTCGCCTCTGGTAATTGGAACACGCGCACATTTGCCATGTCTGATGACTTACATCCGTTTGAATCAGTCACCATTACTGTAAAATCAGTTGTTACCAAAGGATACGCTTTGGTCGAACCTACATTCGAACTTGCATTGCTCAGCAACGCACCATTGTCCCAATCATACAAGACTCCGCCTGAAGCAAACAGCGTTACCGAGTCTTCGGCACACATCTCTTTATCATCTCCAGCAACCGCCTTCGGCAACTGCCAAACGGTAATATTAACTGTGTCTACGTTTTGACATCCGAAATCATTTATGACGGTGAGTATGTACCGCCTATTTTTTGTCGGACTGAACGACACTCTGTTACTGTCCTGACCGAGAATTCCTTCAATCGGAGCCCATGAATAGGACATGAAGCCATTTGTTACTCTCGCCGATGTAGTGTCTCCCAGACAAATTGGACTTGGACTGTCCAAAATCTTTACAATCGGTAAGGTATCTACAACGACCTCCATTTCCGCTGAATCTTGGCACCCAAATGTTGTCGTACCGATCACTTTATAAATCGTCGTTTGATCGGGGGATGATTTTGGGTTTCTAATAGTCGAGTCCGTCAGACCGACTGACGGGATCCAAGTGTACGTCGCACTAGATGGCCCCGTTGGCGAACCTCCGATTTTCACAGTTTGACCAATACACATTCTCTTATCCGCGCCCGCACTGATATTCGGTAATGGCTTGACCACGACCGTTATCTGATCTGAATTCTCACACGTATTTGCGTCAGTAACTGTGACCGTGAAGGTCTCCGTCACGAGAGGGAATACCTGCGGATTCGCGGTTGAACCATTGAGCAGGAAAACCGATGAGTTCCATTGATAAATGACTCCGCCCGTTGCGGTAAGAATGATCGAATCTTGTTGACATAAGAAGGTGTCTGGTCCAGCGTCGGCCGCATTCGGTGGATACACATCTAGGGTATCACTGATGCTTGCTTCACAACCATTGACATCTGTGACCGTAACCGTGTACAATGTTGTATCACCCGGAAAAGCATAACTCGAATCGGAGGTTGGACTTTCCAAGGAAGAAGATGGAAACCATTGATATGATAGACCACCACTTGCCCAAACCAGAAGACTATCTCCGTCACAAATGGTCGTGTCCTGAATGTTTATCATGGGAACTGGCAGCACATTAACCGTCAAATCCATGTCATCCGAACTCGAACACATGTTTTGATCTGTCACTGTCACCTCTATCGTGAACGTGCCTACAGTATTTCCATAGTATTGCGGATTGGCCAATGTGTCAAAATTGACCGATGTCGTATTCCAACTGAAGGATGAACCGATCGGCCCCGTTGGACTACCTCCTATTTGAATCGAATCTCCAAAGCAAATAGCTTCATCAGAGCCTGCGTTCGCTTGAGGCAAGACATTGACAAAAATCGTGACCGTGTCAGTGGATTTGCACCCGTTTACATCTGTTCCTTCTACCACATAGGTTTGAGTAGAATTCGGGCTTGCCAGTGGATTAGCTATGGCTGTCCCCGAAAGACCGGTGCCCGGTGACCACACATAGTTCTGCGCTCCAGTCGCAACCAATGGAGCTGAATTACCATCACAAATCGTATCGTCACCCCCTGCACCTACAACAGGTAGAGGCCAATAAGGAACTGTAATCTGCGTCGAATCAGAACAGCCATTGGCATCCGTAACGGTCAAGCCTACGATTGAAGTTGCTGGAAAGAATGCAAATGGGTTTGAGATACTGTCATCGCTTAAAAAAGTCGAATTGCCCCAAGCATACGAGACTCCTCCAGTCGCTACCAGCTGAGTCGAATCCTCCAAACAAGAAGTATCAGGTACGAGATCAACTACTGGAACTGGAAGTGAATCGGCCACCACCATTTGCGAGTCGATTGACTGGCATCCATTCCCATCAGTTACGGTTACAAAAAACAAAGTGTCCTGAGTCGGAGATCCAAGGGGATTTGCCAATGTTGAGTCACTTAGTATTCCCGAATATGACCATGAGAATGAAACTCCGCTAGGACCTGTTTGTGAACCTCCTAGAGCAATCGAATCGTCCAAGCAAACACTGAGATTCGGACCTGCCTCAACTTGGGGTAACGTATCCACAACTAAAAAGATCGTGTCAAAATTGCTGCAATTGTTTACCAACTCTGTGGTCGTCAACAAGATTGTATCCGAGATCGAGGCAGTAAGAAGAGGGTTAAACAACGCGGCTCCAGACAGCGTATTGTTACTTGTCCAAAGCACCGTATTCCCAATTCCTGTCGTAGGGTTACCGCCAATAGTTATCGTGTCTGCACCACATATTGTGAGATTCGCAAATCCTGCATCTGCCACCGGCAATGGATGAATGGTAATTACTGCTGTGTCAAACCGGGAACAGCCAGTTAAAGTGTCAGTAACCTCAACGATGAGCAAAGTATCGCTCAGCACAAGTGCCATAGGATTTGCTGCATTTGGGTTGGAGAACAATGGAGAAGGCGACCAATTATAAATAGAGTTGATTCCTCCTGTTGGTGAGCCCCCAACCATAAAGCTATCGTAGGCACAAAGTAGAGTGTCTGGCCCTGCGTCAGCACTCGGTAATGCAACCGGAGTTACTTCAACTGAGTCGGTGTGCGAGCAATTGTTGGTATCAAATAGAACGATAGTGTAAACAGTAGGAACAGTAGGCGCTGCTTCAGGGTTTGGAACTGTGTCAAAGTTGAGTGATGCCGAAGGCGTCCATACAATTGAACTAAAATTTGAGGCAGTAGGAGAACCGCCGAGGGTTACGCTGTCCCCTATACAAACTCCCATACTGTCTCCGGCATTCAGCCCAGGATTTGAGGAAGAGAATATATTTACAGTATCGAGATAATCACAACCAAAGGTGTCAGATACGGTGAGCGTAAAAATCTGTGTGATTGGGATAAACGCCATTGGGTTAAAGGCATTACTGTCACTCAACTGCGAACCGTTCGACCACAAAACAGTACTCGGTGAGATTGTTGTTGGTGCACCTCCGATTTGAACAGAATCGCCAATGCAAACGGTTGTGTCCGGTCCAGCGTCAATGATGGGAATGGGATGGACCGTGATACTAACCGTATCATAGTTAAAACAACCATTTGAATCTTCAACGAAGAGCGTGTAAATAAAACTCCCACTTTGTGTAAAATAGCCTATCGGGTTCGCTATGGTGGTGTCGTTTACATAATTATTCGGGCTCCAGATATAGGATGTCGCATAGTTACTTGTTGGGCTACCACCAAGGGTGTATGCATTTAACCCACATATGGTCGTATCCGGTCCGGCTTCCGCTGTAGCCGGAGAAAATATTGTTACAATCAATTCTGCGGTGTCATTTGTGTTGAAGGTATCGGCCAGATTATTAGGCATACTCGAATAAATTCGAATCGTATCTCCGGTTGTGAGACTGCTGGTGCCAAGACAGATAAGAGTATCTGAGCCTGCGGTCAACGTATCATCAAAGGCAAACGGGCTATTGAAAGGGACACCATTAATCGTCGTAAAAATGGTCACAGTGTCTATATCGATGATGCCGGCATTGCTCAATCGGAAACATATGTTGCTCGGAACATTACCACAAAACCCAGTGGATGAATAAATTGAATCTATGCCTGCGTCCAATGTTTGTTCCCCTAAGAAAGCAAAGTCATCCAAACCAAAATCGCTGAACTGGTTGTTGGTCATCCATATCCATCTCAACTTTACACTCATACCGACGAAACTCGCTAGACTGAAAGAATCGGCCAACCATTCATTGGCGGTATCTTGATCAGGTCCGGTATGAACTACATTCCAAGTCGTTCCAGAGTCCGTAGTGATCTCGACGTAGAAAGTATCAGTGCCCATCGGAGCTCCAAATGCACCATCGTACTGATGATACCAAAATCGAACTCTTGGATTTACCACAGAACTCAGATCAACATAGGGCGTTTCAAGGATAGCTGTGTCGGCATTACAAGCTCCAGACGACTCAACGTAGGTATATCTACCTGAGATAGTACCGGGATTATGATCGATCGGTGGACCAGTCACACCAGTCGGCGTTCCGTTCGTGTCTGTTACAAACTCTGCCGTTCCTTGATTTGTCCACCCACTTCCAGGCGTACAGGCCACACCACAGTTAGTATTGCAAGTATCCCAAGTCTCGAGGTCTTCAAAATGTGGAAACGTTGTAATTGTTTGCGAAAAGGACGCTTGGTCAATGGTCAAAAAACCAAGGAGAGCGAGAATGATTTTGAACGTCCATTTCATAGGCTAAAAGACGTGCAAAAATACAAAGCGTTGCGGTCTAACCTGCGAGGCCAGACGAATTTGATTTTGGCTTTGAAGATATTAGCTTTTGCGCTGCGGCTGTGATCGCTGCTGCATCGTAATCACATTCTGCCCACAACTGCGGCTGTGAACCGTGTTCGATAATTTCATCCGGCATGCCAAGACGCAGGACATTGGCTTGATATTGATGGTCGGCCATGAACTCCAAGACTGCACTTCCGAATCCCCCTTGAATGCATCCATCTTCAACAGTAATGACGCTATCAAACTTTCCGAAAACCTCATGCAGAAGAACCTCATCAACCGGTTTCACGAATCTCATATCGTAGTGGGCGACGGACGCTCCACTTGATTCGAGTTCTTCAATGGCCTTTGAAACCTCGTTTCCGATATGTCCGATAGATAGAATAGCCACCTCAGAACCACTTTTGAGCTTGCGGCCAGTGCCAACTTTTAGTTTTTTGAATGGTGTCTTCCACTCAGGCATTACTCCTTGTCCTCTTGGGTAACGAATCACAAATGGGTGATTCAACTCTTTGAGCTGAGCTGTGTACATCAAGTTTCGAAGTTCTTCTTCGTTCATTGGTGCACTAACCACCAAATTGGGAATGCATCTCATGTATGCAATGTCGTATGCCCCATGATGCGTTGGGCCGTCTGCACCGGCAACTCCTGCCCGATCTAAACAAAATATAACCGGAAGGTTTTGAATAGCAACATCGTGAACTACTTGATCATATGCCCTCTGCATAAATGACGAGTAGATATTACAAAATGGCCTGAGTCCTTGGGTAGCTAATCCTGCTGAGAAGGTCACGGCATGTTGTTCTGCAATACCAACATCAAATGCCCGATCCGGCATCGCCTTCATCATAATGTTCAATGAACTACCGGTTGGCATCGCTGGAGTTACTCCTCGCACCTTGTCATTCTTCTCTGCAAGTTCAACGATGGTATGGCCAAAGACATCTTGATACTTAGGAGGTTGCGGACTGTTCGGAGTGACTTTTACAATCTCGCCCGTGTCCTTATTGAATATGCCTGGTGCATGCCACTTCGTGGGGGAACCCTTTTCCGCTGGTTCGTATCCTTTGCCTTTTGTGGTTATGCAGTGTAAAATTTTAGGCCCGGGAATGTCCTTCAAATCTTCAAGCACTTTGGCGACGTGGATGACGTCATGCCCATCGATTGGACCGAAATAGCGAAAATTCAAACTCTCAAAAAGGTTTGAATGCTGAAGCAGAGTTGACTTGATGCTGTTTTCAACCTTCTGAACAATTTCTCGTGCATCTTGCCCGAACTTGCTCATTTTACCCAGAAGGTGCCACACTTCATCCTTTACCCTATTGTAGGTATGGGATGTGGCAATATCAGTGAGGTATTCCTTGAGCGCACCGACATTTGGATCGATACTCATGCAATTATCATTGAGAACGACAATTAAATTGGTGTTCTCAACGCCAGCATGATTTAAGCCTTCAAAAGCCAAGCCAGCGGTCATCGCGCCATCGCCAATTATCGCAATGTGCTGTTGGTCTTTGTTTCCTTTTGAATGATTGGCGACGGCCATTCCTAACGCTGCGGAAATCGATGTTGAGGAATGCCCTACACCAAACGTATCGTAATCGCTTTCCTTGATTTTCGGAAAACCGCTAATTCCCTCATACTTTCTGTTGGTATGAAAAATCTCTCTTCGACCCGTTAGAATCTTGTGTCCATATGCTTGGTGTCCAACATCCCATACCAATCTGTCTTCAGGTGTGTTGAAGACGTAATGCAGTGCAACGGTCAGTTCAACAACTCCAAGGCTCGCGCCAAAATGTCCTCCTTTTTGGGAGACCACATCAATAATGAATTCGCGCAGTTCGTCGCTTACCTGTGGAAGGTCTTCGATCGAAAACTTCTCCCTCAAGTCTCTAGGAAACTCAATTTGTTTGAGAAATTCTCCTGTTTCGAACTGTGATTCTTTCATGGCAGCAATTTCAATACTAGCAACTTTCGCTGGATAATCCTAACAGTCAAAGCCTTCACTAAGTTCATCACTTCAGAGAAAAGAAGTTAAACGAGAACTTCATTTAGAATTGATTCGAACAGCTTCTTGCCATCCTCATTTTTGAGATTCGGGTCTGCCGCCCGCTCCGGATGAGGCATCATGCCGAAGACATTTCGATTCGAATTACAGATGCCCGCGATGTTGTTTATCGATCCATTTGGATTTGCATCATCCGTTATCTGTCCATTTTCGTCACAGTATCGAAAAAGGACTTGATCGTTGTCTTCAATCCCTTTTAACACATCGCTAGGTGCAAAGAATTTTCCTTCGCCGTGAGCGATAGGAACATTTAGTACAGCTCCTTTGTCTATGGATCTCGTGACCAAAGAATCCGAAGTCTCTGTGCGGAGGTGCACATTTTTACAGACAAATTTTTGGTTGTTGTTGTGTTGTAGCGTTCCTTCTACAAGGCCCGACTCACAAAGAATTTGAAATCCGTTGCAGACTCCAAATACATATCCGCCCTTATTGGCGAACTCAATAACTTCCGTCATGATTGGAGAAAACCGTGCAATTGCGCCGGAACGTAGATAATCTCCGTATGAAAAGCCTCCAGGTAACACTACAAAATCACACCCTTGAAGGTCATGATCTTTATGCCACAGTCTGGCGATTTCCTGATCCATGATCGATTCTAAAACATAGATCATGTCTTGATCACAATTCGAGCCGGGGAAGGTTACAACACCAAATTTCATAGTACAAAATTACCTGGCAAAAGTAGTAATACTGGCCACCTTCTACTGGTCAATTTTGAAGAGATATATCAATCCGAGTATCAATATAAAATAGAGCTCCGCAAGCCATTTGTTCTTTATAAACAGGATGGCTCTGGCCAGTGCGATGGAAACAGGAACACATATCGTAAATAGCCAATAGCCATAGTTGAATGAGAGTATGGAGAAGGCCCCAATTAGAATTGACAGGCTAATAAGTGACCATCTTCTCTTCTCACGCATTGTCGCTTTTGATAGCTGGGCTCTACTTTGAAAAAACGCGATCCCCATCACTATGAGAAGTAGAACAGCCTTTGTGAATTCGAACGTATCATCGAACCCCCAATCAGCAATAGCGGAAAATGAAAAGAAAAGTAGATCCTCTTCAATTATGTAAAGAAATCCATTCAAAAAGTAGAGTGGGATCATCATTGCAACCAGCACCACCAACGCCTTTTTTAGATCGAACCGAGCACTCAGAACCATTGCTCTCACAGAAATTAAATAGTATGCTAGAAAAGATGGATTAAATATTCCGAGACCTCCGATTGTCAGGCCTTGATTAAAGATCTCGTAGGAAATCTTTTCCCCGCTAAAAATGTTCAGCGTCTGCCGAATTAGTAGAATTTGAAACATGCAGCCAATCCAGAAAATCGGATGATTGTATTCTAACGGTAGTATGAAGAATAGTAGGCTAATGACAAAGAAGGGCATATTGCTTATCCCTCCTAACAGGGATTCGGATTGAACCAGTCGATTCAGAAATATAGCGACCCCGAGCGCAGATAGAGCGGCCAAAATTTGAACCACCCAAAATGGTCCAAGGTTCATCCATCGAAACAGCGAGGAATTACTGAAAAAGCCAAGGCTTACTTCTGAGCCCACCATAGAGTTCAGTATCATCCCCGCAAGAATGACAAGCGTACAGAGTATCGGCAGGAGAGAATCATATTTAAGAAGAAGCTTGACCACAATTATTTTTCTCGAAACAAACTTAGCTATGAGTTACTGGAACCTATCGGTTTTATAGATTTGCGCAAACTTTTATCCTATGAGACTAAACGAATTGATGGATTGGTTAGCGGTTATTTTTGAATGGACATTTGGCATTTTAACTAGCCTAGGTAATGGATTCAACGTTTTTATCATCATCATGATGAGCATTCTCGGCGTTATTTGGATAAAGAAGATGGGCGATTTCAATAAAGAAGCGCGTCAGAATAACACCTTGAAGTAACCTTAGAGGTCGAAGCCTAGGTCCTTTCGGTAGTAAACCCCTTCAAAATCGATATTTCGAGCATTTGCATAGGACTTCTCCAATGCATCATTCATCGATTCTCCAAACGAAGTAACAGCGATTACTCTTCCTCCGTTTGTCTCTAGTTTACCTTCATTCAACGTGGTTCCCGCATGGAACAATAGTGATCCTTCAATTCCATCAAGTCCATGCATCTCCTTGCCTTTTTCATACGCTTCGGGATATCCACCAGACACTAGCATTACACATGCGGCGCTTCTCTCATCAATGTCTAATTGAAGCTTTTTTAGCTCGCCTTTCGAACAACTGTGTAGAATTGGTAGAAGGTCAGACTTAATTCGTGGAATTACGCTTTCCGTTTCTGGATCTCCCATCCTGCAGTTGTACTCTATGACAAATGGTTCGCCATCGACACTCATTAATCCAACGAATAGAAACCCATTGTACTGAATCGAATCCTGTTGCAAACCCTGGATTGTTGGATCCACAATTCTATCAATCACCTTCTTCATGAACGCGTCATCTGCGAATGGCACAGGTGAAATAGATCCCATTCCTCCAGTGTTCAGTCCGGTATCGCCTTCTCCAATTCTTTTGTAATCCTTGGCTTCCGGCAGCAGAATATATTCAGTGCCGTCGGTCAGGACAAACACGGATAGTTCTATTCCTTTTAGAAATTCTTCGATGACGACCTTAGAACCCGCATCTCCAAACTTTCCACCTTCGAGCATGTCCCTCAAAGCCTCTGCTGCCTCGTTTCGGTCATCGAGAATTAGGACTCCTTTTCCAGCTGCCAACCCATCTGCTTTCAGCACATAAGGAGGATTTACATCATCGAGGTAATTGATTGCCTCTTGCAATTGATTTGAATCGAACTCGTTGTAGGCGGCCGTTGGAATCCCATGTCGTTCCATGAAGGCTTTCGAGAAACTCTTGCTTCCTTCCATCTGAGCACCAACTTGCCCGGGTCCAACAACACCAACTCCCATTAATTCAGGATCAGATTCGATGAATTCTCGAACTCCCTTTACGAGAGGTGCTTCTGGCCCAACAATCACCAATGTGATTTGATGTTCCAAGATGGCTTCTCTCATTGCGGGAAAATCAGAGTCTGAAAATGGGAGATTGGTTCCCATGTCACTTGTTCCACCATTTCCCGGTGCTATGTAGAGCTGAGAGAGGAGAGGACTTTGAGCCAATTTCCAAGCAATCGTGTGCTCTCTACCGCCTCCTCCAAGTAAAAGTACATTCATAGAAATGTCAACTTAGTTGCATGCAAATAAAGAAAGCTTGATGAGACTACACCAACAAAAAAAGGCCCTCCATAATGGAAGGCCTTCGATTAAATTAAAGCTTCTTTTAAGGTGCTAATCTCTTAATGCTACAACCTACAGATTTAGTTGTACTCGGATTGATTGACTCACCCGCAACCATGTTTCCGATCGCATCCGTCAAATAATGATTGGATACATCATCCTTGTTTTCGCCGTTGTCGTCAATCAAGCCTCGGTATGCAAGTTTCGCATCGCGATCAAATAAGAATACGTGAGGCGTTGTTCGAGCTCCAAATGCATCTGCGATTTCATGATTTTCATCCACCACATAATTCATTTTGTAACCTTCAGCTTTAGCCTTGGCCTTCATTTTGGCCATAGAATCATCACCTTGTCTTTTGGCCTCATTGCTATTAACCAACACCATTCCGATATTATTCTTCGAACACTCGGCGTATAACTCATTGTAACGGTCCTCCCACTGCAATACAAATGGGCAAGTGTTGCAAGAAAATATCACGAGCAACCCATTTTCCGAATGCAACTCTCTAAGGTGCGTAGTCTCACCAGAGATGTCCACTACTTCCTGACCCATCATGGGCAGCATGTCACCAATTTCCAATACGCCGTTTCCGCTAGGCGTGGATGCCATCATTGCCACCATAGCGATGGTGAGCATCATTGTTCTTGAAAGTGTCTTCAATATTTTCATAGTCTCTGCATTTTTCCGTCTAAAGAATGACGATAAAAGTACCACAAGTTGCCTATTCCACGTAGCCACTTCTAATTGCGTAGCGAATTAAGCCCGCAATATTGTGAACATCCAGTTTTTTCATCAGGTTGGTTCGGTGGGTATCGACGGTTCGGTGGGAGATAAACAAACGATCTCCAATCTCCTTGTTTGAAAACCCTTGCGCTATCAATTTGAGTATCTCGATCTCTCGATCAGTCAGTTGATTCTCCAAAATTGGATTCTGATTAATCAACGTTCATCTCTTGCCCTTCTCGGTGAAGCTTCGTGTCGAGTTCTTCACTAAAAACTTCTCCTCCCGAATGCACATTTCGAATGGCTTCAACTAGGTCCTCTTGATCTATGTTCTTCAGCAAGTAGCCTTTTGCACCACTCGCCATCACCTTCCTCATCATGCTTGGGTCGTTGTGCATCGTTCGGGCGATACACCGAACGTGGTCATGTTGTTTGGCAATTTCTTTGATGGCTTGAAGACCATTCATTATCGGCATGTCAATGTCAACCAAGGCAATATCGAGGGTGAGACTGTTTACAATATCTACCAGTCTTTTACCATCGGTAGCCTCAGCAACAAATTCAAAATCATCCACCTCCTTAATAAGGGATTTCAAACCATCCAAGACAAGTTGGTGGTCATCGGCTAAGGCAAGTCGAATCATGTGATAAAATTAAGCATCCTCGTAAATTAAACCAACAGTCTGTGCACAATGGCAGTTTAGTTTTTGGCAGCACAGCAATCAACTAATTTCGCGTTTGATTCCTAATCACAACAATTGCTTCGTATTAAACCTTACCTGATCTTGACTTTGGCATTTACAGCTTGTCTGTGGATACTCTATGGTTCATCGCTCACGCTATGGATGGATCAGCTCCCGGGAGGAGGAGAAGACGGAGCTAAAAACTTTTACACGCTGGCATACCACGCGCAGCATGATGATAGCTCTCTCTGGTTCGATGGGATGAACTATCCATATGGTGAGCACGTCAGCTATACCGATAACCAACCGATCTTCTCTATTGCCCTGCAGTGGTTGAATAAAATTCTCCCTATTTCAGATCATCTTACCTTCCTCTTCGTGTGGATGATGATGCTCTCCTCTCTTCTGGGAGCATTTTTCATATTCGATATTCTCAAAAAACTTGGCGTGAGCGCTTGGTTGGCGATCATTGGTGCCGTTTTAATTATATTCCTAAATCCCCAATGGCTGAGGCTTTCAGGTCACTATTCATTGGCACATTCATTCATTATTCCATGGTATTTGTGGATGCTGCTGAATTATTTTTCGAATGGAAATCGCTCCCTCATATTTCTCATACTTATACCTCTCCTTGGAGGATTAGTCCATCCTTATTTCTTGGTCATGCTAGCCCTATTCGGTGGCACAGCGTTGTTCATTCAATATTGGTCAAATCGCGATCTCATCAATTTGAAAAGCATAATGCATATCGCGCTGGTCGCTCTAGCTCCGATCCTTCTGTTCCAACTTTTCATGAGCCTAACAGATCCCGTGTTGGATCGCAGCGCTTCGCCATACGGGTTCCTTGTATATCGTGCGACCTTATCGTCAGTCTTTTTACCAGTAAGTCTTCCCCACGGAGCTTTTCTCGATAATTTAATCCCTGGTTGGTTCAGACAATCAGAAGAAGGGGGATTCTATATTGGATTATTGGCTCTGGTCGGCATTGCAGCTGGATTGCTTGGCATTGTACGAAAGTTGGTAAACCGAGACAGCGTCTTTCATAGCTTAGGACGATCCCATATTTTTCTATTGGCTTCTATTCCCGTTTTGTTACTGGCGTTGGGGTTGCCATTCATCATCATTGGACAGAGTTATCTTCTTGAATATACCGGGCCTCTTCAACAGTTCCGTGGAATCGGCCGATTCTCCTTTGTTTTCTTTTTCGTGGTCAATATTTACGCGTTGGTCCTGGTTAATAAAT
>ERZ1048872.2610-NODE-2610-length-12677-cov-23.796783_pt1 | contig 12677 bp, 15 predicted proteins | sample MGYA00383100_ERZ1048872 | MGnify/ENA primary metagenome ERZ1048872 (study PRJEB29581, sample SAMEA5548370) | metagenome | biome: marine; feature: coastal; material: water | depth 50 m | study: Short-term variability in the microbial, nano- and picoplankton... | reverse complement strand
TACTGGGCAGAATAAGAGAGGCGTCTGCGAAGAACATTCGCGTTCATCCGGGTGACGCACGCCACTTGTTTGACGTGTTGCCCGAGGCGTCGATTTCAAAGGCATTTCTTCTTTATCCCGATCCTTGGCCAAAAAAGCGCCACCACCGCAGGCGGTTTGTAACTCAAGAGCATCTTGAGCCCTTGGCGCGTGTTTTAAAGCCGGGAGCGATCTTTCGTGTCGCAACGGATATCCCCGATTATGTCCGTCAGACATTGGAGGAAGTTCCTAAGGCAGGGTTTGAGTGGCTGGCTGAAGGCCCCTCCGATTGGCGAGAGCCTTGGGGAGATTGGATATCCACGCGGTACGAGCAAAAAGCCTTTCGTGAAGAGCGTACACCCCATTATCTGACGTTTCGCCGTTTGGCTGGCTGAGATTTTGAGTATTTGTGCAAAGATAAAGCAGCGGTGATGGACCCTGCCTTTTGGTTGCGCTATCAGGATTTGACCAAGATTTTGAAGGACAGCATATGTCAGGCCACGGCACCCCTATTCCGATGACTTCCCGCCCGTGTGGGCCGCTAAAGGGTGAGGCCAACGTGCCCGGCGATAAGTCCATTTCGCATCGCTCGTTGATCCTTGGGGCGCTGGCTGTTGGTGAGACGCATATTACCGGACTGCTGGAAGGCGAAGACGTTCTGGATACTGGCAAGGCGATGCAAGCGTTCGGAGCTGAGGTAATCAATCACGGTGGCGGAGAATGGAGCGTTCACGGCGTTGGCGTCGGCGGGTTTGCAGAACCGGATCAAGTGATCAATTGCGGGAATTCTGGCACAGGCGTTCGTTTGATCATGGGCACGATGGCAACATCCCCTATCTCTGTGACGTTTACGGGCGACGCTTCGTTGAATTCGCGTCCTATGGCGCGGGTGACTGGTCCGTTGGCGTTGTTTGGGACGCAAACTGTGGGCCGTACGGGTGGTCGTTTACCGATGACTTTGGTTGGCGCGACTGAGCCGTTGCCAGTGCGCTATGAGGTGCCGATGCCTTCGGCACAGGTGAAGTCTGCGGTTCTGCTGGCGGGGCTAAATGCGCCGGGTGAGACTGTGGTGATTGAGAAAGAAGCCACTCGCGATCATACGGAGCGTATGCTGGCAGGGTTTGGCGCTGATATCTCGACTGAAGAAACCGAAGAAGGCCGCGTGATCACGTTGCAGGGTCAGCCAGAGCTGAAGCCACAGACCATTGTCGTGCCACGTGATCCAAGCTCTGCAGCTTTCCCTGTGTGTGCGGCGTTGATTGTTCCGGGTTCTGACGTGTTGGTGCCCAACATCGGCCTGAACCCGACCCGCGCTGGATTGTACTTCACATTGCAGGACATGGGTGCTGATCTGACGTTTGAGAACATGCGAGAAGAAGGTGGCGAGCCGGTTGCTGATTTGCGCGCCAAGTTTTCACCTGACCTTAAAGGTATCAATGTACCGCCAGAACGCGCGGCTTCGATGATTGACGAATATCCGGTGCTGTCTGCGGTGGCCTCATATGCTGCTGGTGACACGGTGATGACTGGTGTCAAAGAGCTGCGCGTTAAAGAAAGCGACCGTATCGATGCGATGGCCCGTGGTCTGCGTGCCAACGGTGTTGAGGTTGACGAGGGCGATGACTGGTGGACGGTCAAAGGGCTGGGTCACGGCAATGTGCCGGGTGGTGCAACCTGCGAAAGCTTCCTCGATCACCGGATCGCGATGAGTTTCATGGTGATGGGCATGGCTGCACAAAAACCTGTCAGCGTTGACGATGGTGGTCCGATTGCCACGTCCTTCCCCATTTTTGAGGGGCTGATGGCGTCGCTTGGAGCCCAGTTGGTCCGGTCGAACAGCTGATGAGCAAGCTGCGCCTTCTTACGATTGTTACGGCTGTGAATTACGCGGCATTGATCGGCGTTGGCGTGGTCAAGGTGATGCCGGCGACCCGCGGATTGAAACCTTTTGATCTGCGGTATTTTGGCTATTCGTATGAAGACGCGTTGACCTATTTGACTGCGCTTACATTCGACACCGCCGCGTTGCTGATTGGACCTGTGCGCTGGTTGGATACAAGCTTTCCGCTGTTGTTCGCGGCGACGCTCATCGGGTGGGGCTGGTTGTTGGCGAAGCAGGCACCAGACCATATCAAAGGCTTAACGGTTCTTTTACCTTTGGGGTATCTATCGCTCGATTATGTGGAGAACCACTTGGTCGCCAAGATGATCTCGGGCGCGTTGCCAAGCGCGGAACAAGTTCAGATGGCGTCATCCGTCACTGTCGGGAAGTTCCTGTTCGTGGTGGCTTGTGTCCTGTTGCTGGCCGTTCTGGGCTACCGAGATTTCAGCAAAAAAGAATAGGGTTCAAATGGCGTTTACGGTCGCAATTGACGGTCCTGCAGCTGCAGGCAAAGGCACGATTTCCAAGGCAGTTGCAGCGGCTCTCGGGTTTGCGCATCTTGATACCGGCTTGCTTTATCGCGCCGTGGGTGCGCGGCATTTACTGGGCGAAGACCCGTTGCAGGCGGCGCAATCGCTTAGTGCCGACGATCTTGCGAACCCAAATTTGCGCACCGCTGATGTGGCACAAGCGGCGTCGAAGGTGGCTGTGCTGCCAGATGTGCGTACTGCCTTGGTGGATTTTCAACGAGCATTTGCGCGGCGCGATGCGGGGGCCGTATTGGATGGGCGCGATATTGGCACGGTGATTTGCCCGGATGCCGAGGCCAAACTGTTTGTCACTGCCAGCGCAGAAATCCGCGCCGAAAGACGTTTCAACGAACTGAGCGCGAACGGACAGACGACGGATTATGAAACCGTCTTGGCAGATGTGAAAGAGCGGGACCGCCGTGACAGTGAGCGCGCAACCGCGCCGTTAAAGCCTGCGGATGACGCGATTGTTATCGATACGTCCGAATTAGATATCGAGGCCGCAATAACAGCGGCCATCGATGCGATTTCGGCCATTCGTGGCGCCCAATAAGCGCCCGAACTGATACCTTCAGCCTTTTATCAAACCTAGGTCAGTCATGTTTTGCACCATGCCCTGAATAGATTGCTCAACCGGCATATAGGTCAGACCAAGTTCGCGAATGGCCTTTGAGTTGTCGCCGCGCCATGCGTGACCGACATTTTGACTGACCCAATTTCGGCTAAAAGCAGAATTGACCATCGGACCCAACAGCCAGATCAGCCATTTTGGCATTTCACGTGATGGTAGGGGAAGATCAGCGCGCTTCTCGCTAATGGCATTACAGATTTCTAAGAACGACATTGAGCGGTTGAAGACGATGTTTCGGCCGTTCGCCTCTTCTATGAAGGCGGCGTTTACATGAGCTGTTGCCACATCGCGCACGTCGACCACCCCAACTTCTATATGTGGAACGCCGCTTTTCATGGCGCCGTCTGTCATTTGTTTAAAGATCGAGAACACATCGGAAGTGGGCGTGCCACCTAGCAACGGTCCGGTGATGAGTGCGGGATTGATAACCACCAGTTTCCAACGGTTTTGGGCATCCGCCATTTCCCAAGCAGCTTTTTCTGCAAGTGTCTTTGAGTAGGAATACGGATTCTCCGTCAGTGACGACGAAGGGTTCCACTCGGCTTCGGTCAACTTGCCTGTCGGCGCCTTTGTTGTCTCGCTGGAATGCCCGTAGATTGCGGCGCATGATGAGGTCAGCACAACACGTGTGACGCTTTCGATATTGTTGGCCGAGTTCAAAACGGTGCGAGTTCCGTTGACTGCAGGATCAACCAGTTCCGCCTGTGCGTCTTTGAAGTCAGATGTAAACGGAGAGGCTGTGTGAAAGACGACCCCGCAGCCTTGCATGGCCTCCTCATATGATCCGTCTTGTAGTAAGTCAGCTTTGAAGAATTTGATACTGCCGGAAGAAGTCTCGGCCAGTTTTGTAAGATGGGCGACTTTGTCTTTGTTTTTTGGGTCGCGGACGGCCGCGTGGACGGTAAAGCCTTGATCCAGCAAGTCTTTGACGATCCAGCCCGCTAGAAAGCCAGTAGCGCCGGTTACAAGAACAGGTTTTGAGGTGTCGTAGATTGGATTTGGCATGTTCAGTCCTTCGACGTCGTTTTTTGTTGCGAGTGAGTAATCAAGTGATTACATATAGGGTAGCGCGCGAAAGTCAACAGGTGATTACAAAATGAATATTGAGACCGATGTTCCGCGTAAAAGAAACGCTGATGCGACGCGGGCTGCGATTATCGAGGCCGCGGAATTTGTCTTTACCGACAAAGGCTTTGATCAGGCTGGAACGCGAGAAATCGCAGAACGGGCAGGGGTGAACGTCGCGCTTATAAATCGGTACTTCGGTTCAAAAGAAGGGCTTTTTCGGGAAACAGTGCTACCGGCTTTGTCGGTGTCTCGGGAACAGTTAAGCGAAACGAATAATCTGGCCGGTGTGCTGACGAATATGTTGATGAACAAACCGGATGAAGTGCGCTTTGATCCGATCATCGCCATGCTACGTTCAGCAAGCAGTGAGACCGTCGGGCCGTTATTGCAAAAGACTGTGGACCAACAAATCATCCAACCTATTGCAGGCCACTTAAGTAGCCCCGATGGACGCGAGCGTGCCAGCATCGCGTTGGCGATTTTCTACGGCTACGATGTTTTGGTGCGGATGATGCGGCTAAGGCCCTACAACGACCCAGATCGCCAAGCCCTTGAAGCGCGGTTGAGGGCTGTGTTTGACGCGGCCCTGTGCCCGCCTAACTAAGTGTCGATCTGAGCTAGATACTCATTGCCAGTATAGATCCGCGACTTGCGCTCTGCCGCCATATCTACGTGCACGATCCGGCGCGTTTCGTTTCCAGTGCCGATGCGGCGGAAATAGAACTCACGATCCGAGAAGTTCCCCGGAACCATCAACCACCGGCCGATCCCACGCATCATGCCACCGTAAGGGGCAAGGATATCGATAATCCAGCGATGCGGACCAGAGTTCCAGTCATTCGGTTGTAGGGGTTCCCCTGTTAACAAGCGGCGCTCGGCCTCGGCGCCTAAATGGGCCCACGTGAACATCGCACGCGGAATGTCGGAAACACGGATCACCCTGAAATTACCCATAAGAATAGGCGGCTCAAGATAGGTGCGTAGTTCGGCGGTCGTCATTGATTGGTGCCGTTGGCTTCGCATCGCTAGGAATAACGCGTCGCCATAGACCCGCAACCGTTTCTCAGAAGGCGTTTCACTGGGCGGTAAAATCTGCCCCAAACTGTCCTTCATGTGGCTCATGCCGCGGCAACCTCGTCCGCGACGGTAGCAATTGGTTCGGGTCGAAGAACTTGTCCTTCTGTCGGTGTCAGGCAAAGACGGGCCGCAGCGCCGTAACCATCTTCTTCAAGCAGCGCTGGAAAAAGGTCTAACAGCTCAAAACGGGCTTCCGGCGAAAGCATTCTAAGGCTGTATGGGCCGGGGAAGAAGCTTTCGGTCGGGGCGCCATCGGTCCAAATAATCTGATGGCTTTCACACAAAAGGTGAAAGTATTCGGTGTTCGAAACCGTCATGTCTTGCACGATGTTTGCGTTGTTCACCAACGCCTTTGCAGGCACCAGAACCTCGTTTTCGCTGAATAGCAATTGCGCACGCCAATCGCGAACAAGGACATTGTGATTTGGAGAAACGAACAGATCGCGCGTCGGCACGCCGTGCTCAAGTGCGTTTTTCGATATTCTAATCGGCCGCAACTCAGGGCGTATGGCCAGTTCGTAGGACGAAATCTTGCGACTTCCGATCCATTGCAATGGCATAGGCTCCCCGTCTGCAGTCGATACCAAATCCCCAACCCGCAAGTTTTCAACGCGACGTGGTCCCTCTGGTGTATCGACCATCGTCCCGCGGCAAAGGCAAATCAGGATGTTGATTGTAACGCTGTCGTCGTCAGAATCCCCACCATCAAAGCCTTCAATCGTGAACTCAAAGGCTTGATCAGTGCCATCATCAAGCACGGCCTGACGGTCTAGGTAAAACACCCATGATCCGTCTGTCGTATTGCCCACGATGTAGCCGTAGGTCGTGTCGGTGACTGTATACGTATACCCGTCCGGTGCCTCGCCTTGAGACACGCCACTGTCCAGGTCGACCTCATCAAAGTCACCTGTGACGGTGTCGACATGATCCCAAAGATCAATCTCGAAAATCCAACCGTCCGGACCGCCCCCGACACTATTGCCGCTGACGTCCTCAATATTATAAATATTAAAACCCATTAGAAAGCCTGCTATGCCTCGGGTACTTTTGTTTTTATATAGTATTAGTAGCAAATTTGGTTGAATCGCACCAGATGTATTCTCTGCGTGAAGCTGAACTGTGCTTCTGAGCTCTCAGCAAGCCTTGCCTGTCAAAGAGAATCCGTATAGGTGCGCGCGTGTCGATGTACCGTGATGTCTGAGCAGGACATGAAGCAGGGTCGGATCCTCCGGCCCTTCTTGTATTCGGGGCATCGTCCAAAACCAAACCCCAAGACCGGCGGAGACAACCGCGCGGCCCGTAAAAACGTTAGTAAAGGAATCTGAGACCACATGGCTCAAAACGTATCAATGGAAGACTTCGAAGCCCTTCTTCAGGAAAGCTTCGAAATGGACACACCGAACGAAGGTTCAGTTGTCAAAGGCAAGATCATCGCTATCGAAGCTGGTCAGGCCATCATCGACGTAGGCTACAAAATGGAAGGCCGCGTTGACATTAAAGAATTCGCAAATCCAGGCGAAGCCCCAGAAATCGCTGTTGGCGACGAAGTAGAGGTTTTCCTCCGCGCCGCTGAAAACGCACGTGGCGAAGCTGTTATCTCTCGTGAGATGGCGCGCCGCGAAGAAGCATGGGACCGTTTGGAAAAAGCATATGCTGGCGACGCTCGCGTCGAAGGCGCGATCTTCGGTCGTGTCAAAGGCGGCTTCACTGTTGATCTAGGCGGCGCAGTTGCGTTCCTTCCAGGCTCGCAGGTTGACGTTCGTCCAGTACGCGATGCTGGCCCTCTGATGGGTCTTAAGCAGCCGTTCCAAATTCTGAAAATGGACCGTCGCCGTGGCAACATCGTTGTTTCACGTCGTGCAATCCTTGAAGAGTCTCGCGCTGAGCAGCGTGCAGAAGTCATCGGTAACTTGGCTGAAGGTCAAGCTGTTGAAGGCGTCGTCAAGAACATCACAGAATACGGCGCATTCGTCGATTTGGGCGGTGTTGACGGTCTATTGCACGTCACGGACATGGCATGGCGCCGCGTGAACCATCCTTCGGAAATCTTGACAATTGGCCAAACCGTTCAGGTTCAGGTCGTCAAGATCAACAAAGAGACTCACCGCATCAGCCTTGGCATGAAGCAGTTGCAGGACGATCCTTGGACAACAGTTGCCAACCAGTACCCACTGGAATCAACTCACACTGGTCGCGTTACCAACATCACTGATTACGGTGCATTCGTTGAACTTGAGCCAGGCGTTGAAGGTCTGGTGCACGTTTCGGAAATGTCGTGGACGAAGAAGAACGTTCACCCAGGCAAAATCGTTTCTACTTCGCAAGAAGTCGAAGTTATGGTTCTGGAAATCGACGAGTCCAAACGCCGTGTTAGCCTTGGCCTTAAGCAGACTATGCGCAACCCATGGGACGTTTTCGCAGAAAGCAACCCAGAGGGCACGCAGGTCGAAGGCGAAGTCAAGAACATCACCGAGTTCGGTTTGTTCATCGGTCTCGAAGGCGAAATCGACGGCATGGTTCACCTTTCGGACCTTTCATGGGACGAACGTGGCGAAGACGTTATCGGCAGCTACACCAAGGGCGACATCGTCCAGGCTGTTGTCTCGGAAGTCGACGTCGAGAAAGAGCGTATCTCGCTCTCAATCAAAGCTCTCGGTGGCGACAAGTTCGCTGAAGCCGTTGGCGGCGTGAAGCGCGGTTCGATCATCACTGTCGAAGTGACTGCAATCGAAGACGGCGGAATCGAAGTTGACTATGAAGGTGCAAAATCCTTCATCCGTCGTTCGGATCTGTCACGTGACCGTGCCGAGCAGCGCCCAGAGCGTTTCGGCGTAGGCGACAAGGTCGACGTTCGCGTCACCAACATCGACAACAAAACACGTCGCATGGGTCTTTCGATCAAAGCACGCGAGATCGCAGAAGAGAAAGAAGCAGTACAGCAGTACGGTTCTTCTGACTCCGGTGCATCGTTGGGTGATATCCTTGGCGCAGCGCTCAAGCAGGACGACTAAGCTTTTCGATCCGCTAAAAATTTCAGAAAGCCCCGGCATTGTTCGGGGCTTTTTGCGTTCGAATCGGTTGTGATGAAATCTAGCGAATGAGCCAAAAATAGACTGCCCAGTTTGGAAACGATCAATCAGTCACCGACTTTCTATCCAAGAAAGCGCCTTTTGGGGAAAATTTTCCCAGTGTTTTGCAACGGATAGCTGGATTTTGAGATAAAACCACAGCATGATGTCTCAAAATTAAGCTCATAAGAGTTATTCAGGGAGATGGGGATGATCCGTTCGGAATTGGTCCAGAAGATTTTTGACGACAACCAAGAATTGCCAGCAGAACGGCGCCTCTCGCAACGCGATGTTGAACGCATCGTGAACACCATCTTTGATGAAGTTTCCGAAGCCCTGTCACGCGGTGACCGGGTTGAGCTTCGCGGCTTCGGCGCGTTCTCGGTTAAAAAGCGCGACGCGCGCGTTGGCCGAAATCCGCGCACCGGCGAAACGGTCGAGGTTGAAGAAAAGCATGTTCCGTTCTTTAAGACGGGTAAGCTTTTACGGGACCGTCTGAACGGAAAATAACATGCGTACAATTCGCTTTGCATTTCTGGCCATCCTTGCGTTGGCCCTCATAGCTGTTGCCTTTGGAAATCGCGACATCGTCACTCTGAGGATTTTGCCTTCAGAGCTCGATGCGATCGTCGGATCCTCATGGACCATCAGCCTGCCTATGTTCATCGTCGTATTCGCCAGCATTATTGCGGGCCTCATCATCGGGTTCATCTGGGAATGGATCCGCGAAAGCACCCTTCGCTCATCCGCTGCCAAGCATAAGTCCGAAGCACACGAGCTTAAACGCGAAGTCCGCAAACTGAAGACTGAGCCGACAGAACCCAAAGATGAAGTTCTGATGCTGCTAGAAGACGCCAAGTAGATATGACTGAAATAGCTGTCAAAATTTGTGGTCTCACGACAAGTGAAGACCTAGCCGCGGCTGTTGAGGCTGGAACTCGTTATGTTGGTTTTAACTTCTTTCCGAAATCGCCGCGCTATGTCGATATCGCAACAGCCACCAAGCTTGCTGGCGAAGTGCCTTTTGGCGTCGCAAAGGTGGCTCTGGTCGTTGATGAGACGGACGCGTTCCTTGACGAACTAACTGCGACTGTAGCGATAGATATGCTTCAGTTGCACGGCAAAGAAACGCCTGAGCGGGTGACAGAAATCAAAGCGCGCTATGGCCTACCGGTGATCAAAGCTATCGGGATCGCAGGCCCCGAGGAAGTTAGCAAAATTGACCTCTATTCGCGCGTGGCCGATCAATTGCTGATCGACGCCAAAGCCCCTAAAGGTGCCGACCTTCCGGGTGGAAACGGTGTCCCTTTCGACTGGCGATTATTGGCGGATAAGAAATACTGGACCGTGCCGTGGATGCTGGCAGGTGGCCTAACAGTTGACAATGTCGCCGAGGCGATACGCCTGACGGGTGCCAAGCAGGTAGATCTAGCGTCCGCCGTCGAATCCTCTCCCGGTCGCAAGGACCCCGCGAAAATGCGTGCGTTTGTCAAAGCCGCACAAGCCAAGGCATGATCGTCTCGATTGGTGGCATTACGTTGAAAAGCAAAAGCGCATCACTGCGGTTCTTTTGGTACGCATTGAAGACCCTGCGCATTGCAAAAAAGTCCAGAGGCTGCCTCCACGCCTCCATTTTTCAAGAGAGCAACGTCTATTTTGCCCTGTCTGTTTGGAACACCCCCGAAGACATGCACGCCTATGGTCGATCTGAAAGCCATGTTTCGGCCGTTCGCAAAACCGGAAAGCTCGTCGTAAGCGCAACCAATCACAGTTACGAAACTAGCGCCCTTCCTGAGCGTAGCGATGTAATAGCCGCTTGGCGTACCTCAACGTGTTAAGTAACTAAGACAAAGTGGCTTTTTTTGTCTTCAAATATCCAAATCGCCAGCTTACAGCCCGTCGAACTCGCAGAGGATGTGTACATCCATGCCCATATTCTCGAGTAGCGCCCGACCTCCAAGCTCGGGCAGGTCGACGATAAAGGCACAGCCGAGGATTTTTCCACCGAGCCTCTCGATCAAACTGATTCCAGCCTCAGCGGTTCCGCCCGTTGCAAGCAGATCATCCACCAGAAGGATCGTTTCTCCGGCTTGAATGGCGTCATCGTGGATCTCAACAATAGCCTCACCGTATTCCAGCTTGTAGTCCTGACTGATCACCGTTCCGGGCAGTTTGCCCTTCTTGCGGATCGGCACGAACCCCGTGCCAAGCTGATGCGCAATAGCCCCGCCGAGGATAAATCCCCGTGCCTCTAGCCCCACGACCTTATCAATGCGTTGCCCCGCATAAGGGTGCAACATCTGATCAATCGCCATCCGAAACCCACGAGGATCAGCAAACAAGGTCGTCACGTCGCGAAACATGATCCCCTCATGGGGAAAATCAACGATGGTGCGGATATAGTCTTTGACGGTTTTCATCGGTGGTTCGGCCCCTTGATTATTCGACCCCTCCCTATCAGGCCACAAGACAGGGGCAAAGCTCAATCCCGCCGAATAATCCCAGTGATAGCTGCGGCCCCGAGAGCGGTTAGAAACCAGCCGAAAGACTTGAAGACAAAGGTGGTTATAAAGACCAGCCACCCTGCAGAATTGGCGGTTGTCGCGGTCCAAGCCGTTTCCTGCCCAAAGTCGATAAGCGGGATAAACACATCCGCCGCATAGAAGGCGGAATAGAAGGTTTCGTAATGCTTGCCGATTGCGGTGGCCGCCCAAAGCGGGCCAGGGGCGGATGCATTTTCCTTCAACACATCTGCCCAAGTTTGGGAATTTAGCACCACGGGCGAATTGGGCACAAAGCCGCCCATCTGCCAAAGTGCGAAATACCAGACAGTCAGAAAAGCCAAGCACCCGAGTAGCCAGTAAAAGGCATATTGCGGCGCGTAACCATAGCCGACCAAACGGCGGGCTGTGCCGTTCCCCAATTTGAACGCGGTTCGGCGCAACCAATGCCAGCCGATATAGCCTTGTTCGCCTTGGGTTCCAGCACGAAGGGCCTGCGCCTTTGCCCTATCTTTCTGGATTTGCTCATCCGCCAATAGTTTCTCTTTGTGGATCAGAACAGTACGCGCTTCACGTTCGTGCCCCATTTCACGCAGGACCTTGGCAAGTTGGTTGTAGGGTTGAGGGAAGAATTCTCCGTCCCAATATGCGCCCTTTCTCAGCCATTACAGCCGCTGCGGCGCGTCGGTGAACGCAGCACAGATCCGGTCATATGTGAAACCATCAAGAATTAATCGGCCTGCCACTGGCCAATTGTGCGGGTCATCGCACAGATCGCCGATATGGGCGGCGGCAAGAACAACGCTCCCTTGTTCAACGGTTACGCCCACAAAAAAGAAGCTCTCAGCGACATGCATCCGTTGAAGGTTTAGCGCCTTCCCGCCTTCATTGGAAAAGCATCCGTTGCTACAGTCAAGCTGCCCGCCGATGTTGGCCCCTGACAGGTTTACCTCGCCCGTGGCCTCAAACCCGTCGCGCAGGAAAACGCCTCCCTTCACTTCGGCCCCTTGGGCGTTTAGCGCATCCCCGTCTTCATTGGAAAAGCATCCGTTGCTACAGTCAAGATGCCCGCCGATACTGGCCCCTGACAGGCTCACTTCGCCCGTGGCCTCAAACCCGTCGGGCAGGAAGACGCCTCCCTTCACTTCGGCCCCTTGGGCGTTTAGCGCATCCCCGTCTTCATTGGAAAAGCATCCGTTGCTACAGTCAAGATGCCCGCCGATACTGGCCCCTGACAGGCTCACCTCGCCCGTGGCCTCAAACCCGTCGCGCAGGAAGACGTCCCCCTTCACCTCAGCCCCTTGTGCGTTCAGGCTTGGCAGCGAACTGTCTGCGAGGTTGAGAAGTTCAAATCGAGTTTGAAGCGCTTCAATTGATTTGGAAAATCGGCAACGGGTAAGAAGAGTCAGTCCTTTGGCCGTTGCAAAGCTGACATCCAATTGTCCGGTAATATAGGCCCCAACAAGCTGCACACCCTGCTCATGCGTCATGCAATTTGCACAGCCGCACACGATCAACCATCGCAGCAGATCGGCGCGGATGTTGCGTTCTGGGTCAGGTCCCTCTGGCCGTTTTCCATCGCCCAGCTTGCAAACCTTTCCGTCCCGACAGGCGGCGATCAGCTTGTGTTCAGGGGCGGTCAGCGCAGCGTCGCCCGTCAGGGCCTCCCATTCGGCCAATGTGTTGGGATGTGTCATGCCCGCCTCCGCGTCTCGGAATGAGAATGCAGAAGCAGGCGAGATCGCGCAAGGCTTGTATTGGGGATTACCCCAAAACCCTCCCCGCAACTGCGCTAAGCTTTTCCACAATTGCGGGATCGCGTTTGTCGGGTGCGGTTAGCACTGCGTATTCCAGTGCGCGGTCGCAGCCGTGGTCGCAGAGCGCGCGGTTGTTGCCTAGCAG
>ERZ1048872.2609-NODE-2609-length-12680-cov-6.817743_pt1 | contig 12680 bp, 13 predicted proteins | sample MGYA00383100_ERZ1048872 | MGnify/ENA primary metagenome ERZ1048872 (study PRJEB29581, sample SAMEA5548370) | metagenome | biome: marine; feature: coastal; material: water | depth 50 m | study: Short-term variability in the microbial, nano- and picoplankton... | reverse complement strand
CTGGTGCGCCAAAGAACGCAACTCATCAACAATCTGCGCGGTTTGGTTGCCGAGTAAGACCCATATTTCGTGAAATTTCTGCACCGCTAACCCCACGTTGCAATAGTTCTAGGACAGCAACAAGCTTTTCTCTATCGTAACTTGGCTTGCGCCCTCTGTACTTGTGGGGTTTGTTTTTCGCCAATGCAATTCCCGCAGTTTGCACCTCTTTTGTGACTTCCGCCTGCGATTGCGCCGAGGCCGCCATGAACCCGATCACAGCATCTCGGACCGCCATTTGGATCGGGTCCTTGGTCAAGCCATCAAAAGTCATTGAGTTGATGACCGTCTTGATCGTTACCCCCAATTCCATGAACTCACGAATGACGCTTGTCACGTCATTGTAGTCACGCCCTAGGCGATCGACCCAACGCACCACCAACGTGTCGCCACTTCTTAACTTGTCGAAAAGGCGTCTTCCTTGAGGTCTTTCAGCCAATTTCGTGGAGACACCAGATAGGCCTGGATCAGACAGAATTTCGTCGATCTTGAACCCAGCTTGCCTAGCCTGGTCGGCTTGGTGCTCGATGATTTGTTCTGCTGTGGACGTCCGACAGTAAAGAATAGCGGCGATGCTTCCCACCCGACCTGCGGGTGAACCCGGGCGTTACAAGTGCAGAACGAATGTCCAAATTGGGGCTGACTGCAGTCGTTGCCCTCAAAAGGGAGAGCGGCAGCAATGTCCGGTGGGTTCAATAGGTCGACGCAACACTTCAACTTGGAAGCAAGGATGGAGTGTTGGAATGGGCTATCGACGTCGGATCTATTTTACCGAGAAGCAGAAGGCTGAGATTTGGGATCGCTGGCAGCGCGGGGAGTCGATGAGTTCGATCGGCCGGCTGTTCGATCGGAACTCGTCATCGGTTTATCCTCTGCTTGCACGGACGGGTGGCATTCGCCCGCCGAAGCGCAGGCGATCGCGGCTTGCGCTGACGCTGTCTGAACGGGAGGAAGTCTCCCGGGGCATGAGAGCCGGGGTGTCCTTGCGCACGATTGCCGGCAGCTGAAGCGGGCGCCATCGACAATCAGCCGCGAGGTACGGCGCAACGGGGGACGGCGGCACTATCGAGCGACACAGTCTGATCAGGCGGCTTGGGAGCGCGCCCGTCGGCCAAAGCCCTGCAAGCTGGCGTGCAAGCCAACACTCTGCCACACAATATCTGTGCAGCTCGAACGCAAGTGGTCGCCACAGCAGATCGCCGGGTGGCTGAAGCGCGAGCATCCTGATGATGAGGGCGCCCGTGTGTCCCACGAGACGATCTATCGAAGCCTGTTTATCCAGACACGCGGTGTACTTAAGAAGGAGTTACTAGCGCATCTGCGGGCGACGCGATCCATACGTCGAGTCCGTCATGCCACTCTAAAACGTAAGGGACTGGGTAAGTTCAACGATGCAGTTTCGATCCGTGACAAACCAGCTGATGTCGAAGATCGGGCCGTACCAGGTCACTGGGAAGGAGACCTGATCGCAGGTTCTGGCAACAGCTTCATTGCTACGTTAGTTGAACGCCATACGCGTTTTGTGATGTTGGCAAAAGTAAGCAACAAAGACAGTCGCAGCGTTATTCAGGCGTTGATCAAACAGTCACGCAAGTTGCCTAAAGAACTTTATCGCTCGCTGACTTGGGACCGTGGATGTGAGATGGCCGGACACAAGACCTTCACCTTGGCGACCGATATCGATGTCTTCTTGTGCGAGCCTCACAGCCCATGGCAACGCGGTTCGAACGAAAATACCAATCGCTTGCTGCGACAGTACTTTCCAAAGGGCACGAATTTGTCCATACATAGCCAAGCAAAGCTGAGGGCCGTCGCGAGACAACTCAATGAACGACCTCGAAAGACGCTCGATTACGAAACACCAGCCGAGCGTTTCAATGCATGTGTTGCGTCGATCAGTTGAGACCGCCGGACAAAGCTGCCCTTTGATGGAATACTTTGAATGTCCGTTCTTGCGCGAAATCTTAGTCGGGAAATGTGACGAGAGTTAATACGGTACTTCAAGCGCCCAAACGTTCATATCATTCAGTCGCAAATTACGTGAAACTTGGTAAACACTAGTTAAGGCTATACCTAGCTTTGCGATCCAATTAGGTTAACAAAAAGGGCGATAAAGGGAACTTTGATATGTCGAGTCAGTACGGTGGGAAACCGATCTTCGGCGCCACTTTAGGCATATTGATGCTTGAGGCGCGTTTCCCACGCATTCGTGGGGATATTGGCAACGCCATGACTTGGCCGTTTCCAGTACAGTATCGTGTTATAAAAGGCGCGAGCCCTGACAAAATCGTGCGGCATGACCCCATGGATATGGTAGACCGTTTTATCGAGGCGGCAAAAGACCTGGTTGAATCCGGCTGTGACGGGATCACCACCAATTGCGGCTTCCTTGCCCTCACACAGGAACGGATTTCCAGCGCGCTGTCAGTGCCAGTAGCCACGTCATCGCTCATGCAAATCCCAATGGTTCAAGCGTTGCTGCCGCCAAATAAGAAGGTTGCTGTTCTTACGATTTCAAAGAAATCACTAACGGATGATCATCTGCGCGCTGCAGGAATTTCAGACCCTAGATCTGTCCCAATATTTGGGACTGATAATGGGCGTGCGTTCACCAGATGCATTCTGGACGACTACGAAGAGATCAACTTTGAGCATTGCCGGCTAGATATGCTGGACGCCGCCCGTGAAATTGTTGAAACGGACCGTGAGATTGGAGCCATTGTTTTGGAATGCACCAATATGACGCCCTACGCATATGACGTTAGGAAGATGACGGGGTTGCCTGTCTTTTCGATCTATTCATTCTTAAAGTGGTTTCACGAAGGCCTCGTGCCGGACCGATTTCAGTTGGAATTGGATGACCCGCGTGCCGGGCTTTTCTAAGGTCAATCCACCGTTTTACTCAAAATAGGGTATGTTTTTTTCCTTCGCCGCGCGCACCCAATTGGGCACAAAGGGCACAATCTGATCCTGCGATGGCACCACGACCTCGATAAAGTTTGCGCCTGGATTGTTGATTGCTTCGCCAAGTATCGTCTCAATGCCGCTTTCCGAAGTGATGCGCGCAGTTTTGAAACCAAAGCCCTCCGCAACCTTAACGTAATCGACAGCTCCGAAATCAGTACTCCATGGTTCGTCCACCTCATCCAGCAGGATCGCTTCGCCACGAATCCAGCCAAATGTATCGTTGCGGCACAAGATAATGGTGACGTTCTTTTCGCTCCGCTTGATCGTTTCCATATCTCCAATGACAAAACCGAACGAGCCGTCCCCTGTGAAAGAAATGATTGGGCCGTCAGATGCAAATGAGGCGCCAATCCCTGCTGGTACGGAATATCCAAGCGCGCCCATGGAATAGTTGGTGATGTAGCGCCGGCCTGGTTCTTTGATGGTCAGCAAGGCCGAAGGGTAAATAGCACTGACACCCGGTTCCGAAGTCACAATAGCGTCCTTGGGTAAAATCTGGTCCAGAACTTGGGAAAGTTTCACCGGGGAAATTGTCCCTTTCGGCATCGGAATGTTGGATTTGAACACCTTTTCCAATGCGGTTTTCTTAACCGGGTTAAGGTCGACTTGTTGCCGGTTCAACGAGGGTTGTTCTGTTTTGATAATTTCAACCATATATTCAAGGCTCGCCCGCGCGTCGCCGACCATGCCAACGGCCAATGGGAAATTGTTCCCCAAGTGGGCTTCGGCAATATCCAGATGAAGAAACGTCTTTGACATTGGATCGCCGTACAGTTTCCAATGGTCCGTTGCCGCGCTGTCTGTGTTAGACCCCACAAAGAAGATTGTATCGGCATCCCGTACATAGGCGTTAGAATACCCCATTCCGCCACGGCCGCCGACGACCCTAAGGGCTAGTGGATGATTTTCGGGGATGGTCCCTTTGCCTGGTGTGGTCGTACCGACAGGGATTTGCAGCAACTCGGCCAATGCGAGAACCGCATTTGTAGCCCTGGAAATCAGCACGCCTTGACCACAAACGATGACCGGCTTTTCGGCCTTAATCAGCAGGTCGATCGCGCGCCTGATTTTGCTGTGATCGGCCACCGGTCGGTGGGCTGGGTATCTACTATAATCTAACTCAGCGTAAAGATCATCAATTTCCGCACTTTCCTCAAAAATGTTAATTGGAACTCGGATGTGAACCGGCGCGGGTCGCCCGCTGGTGGCCACCCGAAACGCGCGGCGCATAAGGAACGGGATTTCTTTAACATTTGTCAGCGTGAAAGATTCTTTGCAGATACTGTCATAAAGAGCAGTCTGATCAATTCCAGTTAGCCCGTGCTTTTTGTCTTGATTGATCGGTATATCCGAACTGAAATAGATCACCGGTACAGAACTTAAGAAGGCCTCTGTAATGCCAGGGGTGCAATGCGTAACCCCGGGACTAGGGGCTTCCAAAACGCAAGGTCGTCCGGTGATTTTTGCGTAAGCTTCGGCGGCATAGGAAGCGGTTCTTTCGTCTCTGGTCAGAACAAACTCAATATCTGAGCTTTCGCGCCAATATTTGTACCAACCAATTGTCGTTTCACCAGGCAGCCCGAACACATGTTTGACTTCATGGAGTTCCAGCATCCTTAGGATGATCTGCGCTCCGTTAAGTGTTTCAATGTTTTTTGAACTCATGATTACCTCTGTCTTAGATTGATGGCGTCACCCACTTGGTTCGTCTGGTGATCTGAATTGCGATCCCTTATGATGACCATTGGTTTGGCGCTGTTTTGTCTTCTGGGGCCGGGTTGGACTTTTGTGACAAGGCTCGCCGCATTATCAAGGGGGTCAAATACATCGGTATCTGGTAGCACCCAATAAACAACATCGCCTGCTGCATAATATCTTCTTGCAGCGCGATCAAGAACAGCGCTATGTTGCGGTTCCCGGCAATAACGGAAACTGAAACTGTTTCTTTGATCTGCAACTTTCGGAAAAGCGTCAGGGCGCCAAACTGCAAACTTAGGTTCAATGCCATAACAGCAGCGACCCAAATCAGCGTTGTTCCAATCGACGACCTTAAGAGCGGTCCAAAGTCCGACATCAGTCCAATTACTACGATGAACAAAAGCAGCGATGATAACCCGTCACACCGGGTGTTTAGTGAAACGCTGTCAAATCTGGTGCTAAATATCCGTCGCGCGACAGCGCCGGCAACAACAACCAGCAAGATAGTTGCTGCCAGGCGTATCGTTGCCGACAGCGCTTCTGGTGCGTCAATCTCGGGCATGGCCCAAAGCACGACCAGCGCGGTCAGCGGGAAAAACAATGTTCCAACCACCAGGATGCGCACCGCATCTGTCGGGTCGCGCCCGACCATCGAAACGAAATTTGGGGCCCCTGTTAGGGCTGGTGCTGACATCATCAGGACGGCTGCGAAGGCAAAGGGTGTCACAGTGGTTCCTGTCAGCGTGACCACCCCAAGCGCACAGAGTGGCAACACGAGTTGAAGTGATATAACAATCGCTGCGGTTCTTGCGAGACTACCCGTAAGGCTTTTCTTGATCCGTTCGCCCGTACGAAATGCATTCAGGAACAACAACGCCGCAACTAGATATCCAACCATCGGCAATATTTTTGCGGCCAGATTGGGCAAGCCAGCACCGGCAATCAATCCGGCGACCAGTACGAACCGACCATTTTGAGCGAGCTTGCTTAGCATTGTTTGCCGTCAACCGGGACCTTGTCGTATATTATTAGGCAGCCAGGTCGCGATGTCCGGGAACAGGATCAGGACGAACACCATCAGGACCATGATCAAAAACATCGGAATGGCCGCTTTGGCGATGAAAGACATTTCGTGATTTGTCATCCCTTGCAAAACAAACAGATTGAACCCAATCGGCGGGGTGATCTGGGCCATTTCAACAACCACAACGATGAAGATGCCGAACCAGATAAGGTCGATGCCGGCCTCACGGATCATCGGTTCAACCACGGCCATGGTCAAAACAACCGAAGAAATCCCGTCCAGAAAGCACCCCAGAATTATATAGAAAACAAGCAGCACCATCAGCAATTCAAAACGGGTCAGTTGCCATTGCGCGATCAGGTCCGCAAGACCGCGCGGCAGACCGGTAAAGCCCATGGAAAGCGAAAGAAAGGCCGCACCAGCAAGGATAAGCGCAATCATAGCGCTTGTGCGTGTTGCGCCCATCAGGCTTTGGGAAAACGTCGACCAAGAAAGGCTGCCTTGTGTTGCTGCCAACAATAGGCTGCCAATAACACCAAATGCGGCCGCCTCGGTTGCAGTAGCAAATCCAAGATACATGGACCCAATGACCACCGTAATCAGCAGAAGAACCGGGATCAAAAACCGCGAATTTTTCAGTTTTTCGCTAAAGGGCATGCGTGGCTCTTCTTCGGGCTCCCATTTTGAAGATACCCGGGAATAGATCGCAACATACCCCATAAACATGGCGGCCAGGATCAATCCCGGCAAAATGCCCGCGAAAAACAGCTTGGTGATGCTTTCGTTTATGGTGACCCCGTAGACAATCAGTGTTAGCGATGGCGGGATCATCAGCCCAAGGGTGGCGGCGCCCGCAAGCGTGCCAATTATCATCGTTTCAGGATACTTTCGACGTCGCAATTCCGGGATCGACATCTTGCCAACGGTGGTCAACGTCGCCGCGGATGATCCGGAAACGGCCGCAAAAACGGTACAACCAACGATGTTGGTATGGACCAGACCACCCGGCAGCCGCGCCATCCAGGGACTAAGACCACGGAACATATCCTCAGACAGTCGCGTTCGAAACAGGATTTCTCCCATCCAAATGAACAACGGCAATGCGGTCAATGTCCAACTTGAGGACGCCGACCAAATCGTCGTCAACATCACATCTCCCACAGGGCGCGTCGTGAAAAGCTCCATCCCCACCCAGGCAACGCCCATAAGAGCCAGCCCTACCCAAACGCCAGTGCCAAGCAGCGTGAAAAGCACAAAGAGGAAAAGGATTATTATCGAGAGGTTTTCCATGCACCTACTCCCCGTGGTTTTGGTCGGCGAGATCGCGCGTAATGCGGTGATCCCCTTTTAGAATTATGTGGATCAGGTGATCGGTTAGGGCGATCGCTAGGATGACAGCGCCAACCAACATGGCAGTTTGGGGGATCCAAAGCGGAGTTTTATCCTGTCCTTGACTGATATCGTTGAATTTGTACGACCAGTAAACGAACCGATAGGCGTAATAGACAAAGTACCACATCACCGCTGTACCAATGCCGAAACACCAAACCTCAAGCACCCGCCGAACACTTGGTGGCACAGCATTCAAAACGATTGATACCCTGATATGGCTTCCCCTGTTCAGCGCATTGGCGAATGCAAGAAAGCTGGCCGCTGCCATAAAGTAACCGGCATATTCAGGGATTCCGGGGGCAACTTCGCCGGTCCATCGGGCTAGCATCTGCAAGACGATCAAAAGGAGGATCATAACAAGACAAAGCGAAGCTGCGATGCCGGCCAAAAGATAAATGTTATCAAGTGCTCGACGAAACCAGTGTTGCTTGGTCATTGCGTCCCCCGGGGTTTGCAGGTTGGGTCTGCCCCACAGAATTTGCAGGACAGACCGTGTTTAGGTTCCAGCCGCGCTGGGGCGACCGGTGTTGATTTTTACTGCATTGCCTTGAAGGCATCGACGATGGCTGCGCCTTCGTCTCCTGCGGCTTCGAGCCATTCATTGGTCATCGTCGCGCCGATTTCCTTAAGTTCACCGACCATCTGGTCAGACGCCGGTCCAACAGTCATACCGCCATCGCGCAGACCTTGCAGGGTAAAGCCGGTGTATTCCTTGGAGCGCCAGTTGCCTGCATATTCAGCAAGCGAGGCACAGCCGCGGATCACGCCCTTGTTGGCGTCTGAAACACCATCCCAAACGCCCGAGTTCACCATAACATAGTTCCGAGGCAGCCATGCATCGACTTCGTAAAAGTAATTCAGGCTTTCCCAAACCTTGCGGTCGTATCCTGTTGAGCCAGACGAAACCATGGAATCTGCCACGCCAGTCGCGAACGCTTGGCTGATTTCAGCCGCTTCAATGGTCACTGGAAGCATGCCTGTCAACTCTGCCAAACGCGAGGTTGCGTTGTTGTAGCTTCGGAATTTGATGCCTTTCATGTCGGCAACCGATGTAACTTCGTTTTTAAAGTACAGCCCCTGGGGCGGCCATGGCACGGCATATAGCAGGGTCAAACCTTGACCCGCCAAAAGATTGGTGATTGGGCCCTTCGCTGCATCCCAAAGTTTCGCACTGTCATCGAACGAAGTTGCAAGGAACGGAATACTATCAAATCCGAACAGTGCGTTTTCGTTCTGGTGGCCAGACAGCAGACGTTCACCAATCGGAACTTGCCCGGTCTGGATTGCCCGTTTGATTTGGGCGCCAGGAAATAGCGATCCACCGGAGTGGGTCACGATCTCAATATCGCCGCCAGTCCCAGTTGTGACACAAGACGCAAATTCAGCGCCCACAGCGGAATGGAAGTTCGATGCAGAATACGCCATTGGCATATCCCATTTTTCAGCCGTCGCGGCTGTTCCGACCACTGTCAAAGCAGTGGCGGCAAGAAATGTACTTAGTGTCTTCATGGGTTCCTCCCAGTTGCAAAAAAATTCTGCCCCGTTTCGGGGTCCATTATTGTTCAACTGCCCGTAAAACGTGCAGGCGAATACGGGCTCATGTCAATGTTTGGCTGGCGCTGGCTGATAAGTTGAGAAATCAACCGCCCCGTTTTTGGCCCACCCGTTAGGCCAACGTGATCATGCCCGAAGGCAAGAAATGCTCCTTTCACCGCTGGGGCCTCACCGATAATCGGCGTTGAATCTGCCAAAGCTGGCCGATGCCCCATCCATTCTGTTTTTTCTTTCCATGTGATGCCCGGTAGGGTCGCGCGAATGTTCTTTTCCAACAACTCAAACGGTGCGCGCGACGGTGGCGCATCCAAGCCTCCGAATTCAACGACCCCGGCAAGCCGCAAACGTCCGTCCATTGGGGTTGCGACAAATTTTCCGCTGGCCACCATGGCAGGGGATCGCGGCATAACGTTCGGTTCCCACAACTCCAGGTGATAACCGCGTTCGCTTTCTAACGGCACTTTAACGCCAAGCTTTTTGGCCAGCGGCCCAGACCAAACGCCGGTCGCAAGTATGGTGGTATCACATTCAACAGTTTCGCCACCGACGCGAACGCCGATTACTTGGCCGTTTTCTCGCGCGATGTCTGATACTTCACCCTTCAGGAACGTGCCGCCTTTCGCTTCAAAATGCGCTGCTAGAGCGTTGACGTAAGCGCCCGGATCGGAGATGCGCCCGTGATCCGGACAAAGGGCTGCGCAATTCAGCGACGGCGCAAACGCCGGGTCATAGTCATGAAATTCCCGACCCTCAAGCATGTTCCAGTTGAACCCAAGTTCCTTTCGCAGCCCCCATCCAAAAGCATCAGCGTCGTAATGCGCGCGGTCGCGGTAGATGAATAAATAATCCGAAGGCACGATGTATTTTTCCGCCCCCGTTCCCGTTGCAAGTGCCTGATGATCGTTGACGCTGTCGCCAATAATTTGGGTCATTGCGGCGGCGCGGACCCGGGCCGCATCAGCATTGGCGTTGCCAAGAAATTTCAACAGATAAGGCGCCAGTTTCGGCAGATACCCCCATTTCAAGAACAGGGGTTGGTTCCGATCAAACAGCATCCGAGGCGCTGAACGCATCAGGCCGGGGGTCGAAACGGGGACAATTGAACAAGACGCCAGAACACCGCCGTTGCCATAGGATGTTCCGGCTGCCGGACCCTCGCGGTCGATCAGGATCACTTTGTGCCCGTCCCGCTGCGCCCAAATTGCCGCGGATACGCCGACAATCCCTGCTCCAATAATTGCGACGGTCTTTGTCATGTCGCCCGCGCCATTTGGCTCAGCCGGTCAACATCCGGTGTCAAACCTAAACCCGGTGCGCTTGGAACAACAACGCGGCCATTCTTAACTGGAAACGGATCGCTCAGGATGTCCTGCTTTACGTAGTAAGTTGCGTGATAAAATTCGCAGCCAAGCATAATTTCGGGCGTCGCTGCAACCATATGTGTTCCAGCCAAATGGGCCAGTCCGGTTTCATGCATGTCCCCGCCGTACGCCATCCAACCATGGCTCTTGGCCATTTTCGCAGTTGCTTGAGCGCGGGTTAGACCGCCGGATTTCATGATCTTTATCGAAACCCCGTCTGCGATCCCCTCGTGCGCCGCCCGCACCATATCCTCGGGTCCAAATACGCTTTCGTCAGCCAGTAATGGTACTGGGCAGACAGACCGAATTTTGGTCATCAGTTCGAAGTGGTGCGCACGAACCGGCTGTTCAATGAAATCCGGTTGAAACGCCGCTAGGTCCAACACCCGTTGGATCGCCTCGTCAATTTCAAGGCCTTGGTTGTAGTCAACTCGAAGCGAAAACTCAGGAAAATCATTTCGAATTTTTTCACAGCGCATCATGTCAAACGCGTGGTCCTTGAAACCTGTTTTTAGTTTAACCATTCGGACTCCGTCGTCGCGAATGCGTTCCATTAGTGCGATATCATCATCGACCTCCGGGTTGGCAATTGAGACAGACAGCGCAACGTCGTCACGAACTTTCCCGCCCAGCAACGCCCAAACAGGCAAACAAGCAATACGACCCTCAAGGTCTAGAAGGGCGGATTCCAGCGCTGACTTTGCTTCGGTTGCGTGCGCGACCACGTACTTGGCGGCCTCCATAATTGATCCGCGTTGAGAAATCCTTTTCCCGACAACGATGGGCCGTAAATATCGGTCAAGCGCTGCAACGCTGGCCTCGGGCGATCCGGTGAAAACCGACCAACATGACGCCTCGCCCCATCCTTGGGTCCCGTCTTCTGTCGTCAACCGCAGGACGACAACCTCAAAGCCACCTTCGATGGCGCCAATGCCGTGATCGCGCCGCGAAACAACAGGCACATCCAAGTGCCAGATGTCATATCCAACTATTTTTTGATCGATATCTGCCAACACGCCTCCCGGATAACCATAGCTTGACAGGGCAGCATTATCATTTCAAATACAAATAATTGGCAATATCATTATAAAAAGTGATATCTTTGGTTCATGTCACTACGCTTTCGTCAACTCCAAGCCTTTCACGCCATTGTCGAATTGGGCACGGTCACAAAGGCTGCAAATCACCTCGGAATTTCACAGCCCGGTATCTCAAATCTGATTGCGCAACTTGAACGCTCAAACAACCTAAGGTTGTTTGAGCGTCACGCTGGCCGCTTGGTCCCAACACCCGAGGCGGAGATTCTGTTTCGCGAAGTTGACACAGTTGTGCGCGGGCTAGATCACGTTCAACAGGCGGTCACCGATTTGCAGAACAAACAGGCGGGACAGCTTCAAGTTGCCTCGCCGCACTTATTGTCGTTTGGTTTCATGCCTGACTTAATCGCACGGTTTGCAGCAGATCGACCAAATATGTCGGTGTCCTATCAGTCGAATTATTCGACCAAAGTTCAGGAATGGATCGTGGCCGGTGTTTTTGAAATTGGCATCACCGAAACACCAATTTTGCACGCTTCATTTGATGTGAGGTCCTATCAATTTGAACTGGCACTAACGATGAGCGCAGAAAATCCACTGACCCGTTATGATGTTTTGACTCCAGAATTATTGGCCCAAGAACCCTTCGTTGTTATGGGGCCAGCGCATATGACGTACCAGCGAACACTGGCGGCATTTCAAGCCGCCGGTGTGCCTTGGGTTACCAAAGTTCATACGCATTTGTTCGAAAATGTCCTGTCCTTCGTGAAACAAGGGATGGGCGTAGCCTTGTTGGATCCGTTCACGGTCGGCTTCAAAAAGGACGCGGGCATAACGATCCGTCCTTTTCTTCCGTCAATCTTCATCGATGTGGCCGTCATACGATCCCGGCATCGGCCGCTTTCCTCAGTGGGTAAGGCTTTTTATGAACAACTAAATTCCGAAATATCCGCCTATGCGTCTAATTCTCTAACTGGCCCGACAAGTTCATGAAATAGCGGAGAAGCATGTGGTTAATTCTAGATCGAAGTTTACCATAAAACTGCTTGTGACCGGCACCACACATCCAATTTCGCTGTGCGAAAAGCTGACATTCGTGCACAGCGCAGCATCAAGCACTTTGGAGCCGATTGTGTTGAAAAACTATTCCTTGATCGTAGGACAGGCTGCTGATTCAATCTGTGTATTGGACAGGGGGATTTGCGATGTTGGGACCAAGGCAGGAGGCACAGGCAGCACTGTTTTATGAGTTTTCGCTGGAAGATCACGTTCCCCAAAACCACCTGTTGCGTTCGATTGATCGGTTCGTTGATCTGAGTAGTATTCGTGCGCATCTTGCCGAGTTTTACAGCCACACTGGTCGCCCATCCATTGATCCTGAATTGATGATCCGGATGTTGCTTGTAGGCTATTGCTCTGGCATCCGATCCGAACGCCGCTTGTGCGAGGAGGTTCATCTGAATCTGGCCTATCGCTGGTTCTGCCGCCTGGACCTGAGTGACCGCATCCCGGATCATTCGACGTTTTCCAAGAACCGCCACGGACGCTTTCGCGAGAGTGACCTTCTGCGCCATGTATTTGAGACGACTGTTGCGCGCTGCATGGAAG
>ERZ1048872.2605-NODE-2605-length-12697-cov-9.091679_pt1 | contig 12697 bp, 6 predicted proteins | sample MGYA00383100_ERZ1048872 | MGnify/ENA primary metagenome ERZ1048872 (study PRJEB29581, sample SAMEA5548370) | metagenome | biome: marine; feature: coastal; material: water | depth 50 m | study: Short-term variability in the microbial, nano- and picoplankton... | reverse complement strand
AGCGAAGGATGCCTGCAACAATATCACCATGCACGTCTGTGAGTCGAAACTGTCGACCCTGATATCGATATGTCAGGCGAGTGTGATCAATGCCGAGCAGATGCATGAGAGTCGCCTGCATATCGTGAACATGAACGGGGTTGGATGTGACATTCCACGCATACTCGTCTGTTGCGCCATGAACATGACCGCTCTTCACTCCGCCACCTGCAAGCCACCATGAAAAAGCCTTTCCAAAATGGTCACGGCCCTTTGGGTTGACTGGATCACCTTGTCCAAACGGTGTCCGACCAAATTCACCACCCCAGGCGACAAGCGTATCTTCTAAGAGTCCACGTTCTTTAAGATCTTGGACCAGTGCTGCAGATGGTCCTTGTGTGTCACGGCATTGAACTTCGAGTTGACTGTACAAGTTGCTGTGTTGGTCCCAACCAGCATGCATTAATTGGACAAATCGAGTCCCACGTTCCAATAGTCTTCTCGCTACGAGACAGTTGAATGCGAATGATCCCTTCACATGCACATCAGGTCCGTACCGATCAAGTATATATTTTGGTTCATTTGAGAAGTCAATGAGATCTGGCACGCTTGATTGCATTTGGAAGGCCATCTCATAGGACGCGATTCGAGTTTCAATCTCAGGGTCGCCATAGTCTGCCAGGTGCTTGGCGTTCATGACGGCAAGGTCATCCAACAAGGCTCGACGGGCAGCACGACTGATACCAGGTGGGTTCGCAAGATATGGAACAGGCTCTCCTGTGTTTCGAAATTTTACTCCTTGATAGCGGCTGGGTAGAAAGCCAGAACCCCAGTAATAATCAAAAAAAAGCTGTCCACAACTCTTTGCTTTATCAGCTGATGTCATGACAACAAAAGCCGGCAACTCTTCAGTTTCGCATCCAAGTCCATATGAAAGCCATGCACCGAGACTTGGACGTCCTGGAACTTGGCTTCCAGTGAGAAAAAATGTGACACCAGGTGCATGATTGACAGCTTCTGTATGAAGGCTGCGGACAAGACATAGATCATCAGCAAGGTTACCAATGGATGGAAGCATTTCACTCAGTTCCATTCCACACTGACCATATCGTCTGAATTTTTTGATTGGTGCAACAACTGGCCATTTGGAATATCCACTCGACATTGTTGAAAGACGAGTGGTTCCTCGAACACTGTCTGGAACATTTTCTCCAGAACGTTTGAAGAGTGCATCTTTCGGATCGAAGAGATCAACATGAGAAGGTCCGCCTCCTTGCCAGAGCATCACCATTCGTTTCGCAAGCGGAGCATGATGTGGAAGGTCAACGAGTCCGGGTACGCTTGCTGTACAATCATTGTCACGTTGAAAGAGCGATGCCAGAGCAGTAAGTCCGATTCCCTGTCTAGCTGATCCAAAGAGCTGACGGCGTGTAACACGCTTTAAATTTTCATTGAATAATTCATGCATGACTACAGCCTTTTCATCCAAATTCTGATTTCATCAAGACAGATGGGGTTTTCACAGCAGCTATTCACGAGTAAGTGCTTCATCAAGATTCAAAATTGCCAGACAGACATTCGCCAAGGTAGCGAGTGCCACTGGGTCTTTGGATTTCTCTGTTGAACGTGTGTCTTTGCCAAGTAATGTATGTGCTGATTTAATAGTTATGTGAGATTGTTGGTGTGCGTACATATCTGCAAGAATGGCCCGTTCTGAAGAGGTTGGCTGTCGGCTCATAACAGTGCGAAATGCAAGAATAATTTGCTCATCAAGCGTCTTCCTGCTTGCAATGCACAGCTCCGCAAGAGAGCGGGCTGCTTCAACCCATGTTGGGTCATTAAGAGTTGTCAGTGCATGCAGTGGTGTACATGTCTGGTTAAGACGAACGGTGCATGTTCGCCGGTTTGCAGAATCGAACATGTTGGCCGGTGCAACCGTTCGTCGCCAAAAGGTGTAGATGCTTCGGCGGTATAGGTCTGTTCCTGTTGATTGTGGGTAGGTGAAATCGCGTTCTTTTGTAATTGCCAACGATTCCCAGATCTGGTCAGGTTGATATGGATAAACTGGAGGCCCTCCAACGGTTCGGTTGAGCAGACCGCTACAGTCAAGTGCCCAATCACGTAATACCATTGCAGTCATTCGAAAACGACTGGCACGTCCATGAAGTCGGTTTTCGGGATCTTTTGTGAGATGGTCGGCGTTTATCTTACTCGTTTGTCGATATGTCGCGCTCATAACCAACAGTTTATGCATGGACTTCTGGCTCCAGCTTTTTTTCTGGAATTCAATTGCAAGCCAATCAAGAAGAGCAAGGTGCCTTGGGTATTCACTTTGCACACCCATGTCTTCCGTTGTCTTGACAAGACCTGTTTCAAAAAAGTGCTGCCACATCCGATTGACCTGAACGCGCGCTGTGAGAGGATGCTCTGGAAGAAAAAGCCATTTCGCCAGTCCAAGTCGATTTTTCGGAAGGGTTTCAGGCAAAGGCGGCAGGGTTGCCGGCGGCGCGAAAACAAGAGCATTACCGAGTGGTGAGAGATAATCTCCTCGATCAAGGACGCGCGTTTCACGTGGCTTGTTATCACTCATTACCATAATGCGTGGAATCTTATCACCACTAAAGGCATCATGAGCCTGCTTGGCTTCTTCATACTCAGTAACGATTGATAAATTTTTCGTGACGGACTGCCTCACTTTGCTATCGAAAAATTTCCGCAGACCGTTTTCGATTTTCTTCTTTTCAGCATCGGATTGAGTATCTTTTGGCTTTCGAAGTAATGGTGTGAGTGATCGTGGAAGGTCTTTGCCGTCTGCAGCCTGCCCGTCAGAAAACAATCCTGATTTCCACGCCTCATAAGCAACATCAATAATGGGCTTCGCTTTTTTCTCAAGCTGTCTCATGTTTTGTTTTAAGCGTGAGAGTTCTTTTTTTTGATCAGCAGTTACAACTTCTAGAAAAGGTGGGGCAATACGGATACGAGATGATTGTCGACCGGGTCGGCCGGTCTCGGGCACTTGATTGAAGACGTGTAGCAATCGGTAATAATCAGCCTGCGTTAAAGGATCGTACTTATGATCATGGCACTGAGCGCATGCCATGGTGAGACCAAGCCACGTAGTGCTTGTCGTATCAACGCGATCAAATAGATTGTTGAATCGCTGTTCTTCAGCAATCGCACCACCTTCACCGTTTAAGAGATGATTGCGATTAAAGGCAGTGGCAATGTGTTGCGGTTGTGTAGCATCTGGTAATAAGTCCCCTGCAAGCTGCTCGATTGAAAAGCGATCAAAGGGCATGTCACGATTGAGGGCTTCGATCACCCAATCTCGCCAGATCCATTGCCATGTGTCACCATCTTGTTGAAAACCATTGCTATCTGCAAAGCGAGCAGCGTCAAGCCAAGCGAGTGCCATGCGCTCACCATAGTGCTGACTCGCCAGCAATTGATCGACTAGCTTTTCATACGCACTTGGTGATTGATTGGCTAGAAACTCGTCTACCTCTTTGGGTGATGGAGGAAGTCCAATAAGATCTGCATAGAGACGGCGAATTAATGTTTCTTTGTCTGCTTCCGGCGACGGGACGAGGCCGATCTTTTCCAGTTCAGCCAAAATAAACATATCAATTGGGTTTCGGGGCCAAGGTTTTAGCGACGGATTCTTTATTGTGGGTGGATCGTTTTGAATCGGAGTCACAAACGACCAGTGTGCCTGATATGGCGCACCTTCTTGAATCCAACGAGAAAGAGTTTTTTTTTCACTTGGGGAAAGATGCCGGTTTGAATCTGGCGGTGGCATAAGGTATTCGCTGTCACTGGAGTCGATACGCTCAAGGATCAGGCTTTCCGAAGGATCGATAGCTCCGGCATCTAATGCTGATTGTCGTTGATCGAGCCGAAGGTCGGCTTCTCGTTTGTTTGGGTCCGGCCCATGGCAGTAAAAACATTTTTCAGCAAGGATAGGCCGAATGTCGCGATTAAATTCGAGAGGCTGCAGAGTTGTGTCTTCAGTCCCAGCCGCGATATTGCTGAGGATCAGAAAAAGGAAAAACAAAATCGAATACAACGAAGAAATCACTCCGTGTATTCTGTTTGGTCCTTTTTTTGTCATGCGATTGCTCAAATAAGTAGGTGTCAAAGACTAAAAACTATGTCGAGTATCTTTATTGTTTGCTTAGAAAAACATTGCTGCAAGAAGAAGTAAAACGGCGAGCATCCAATGTATGCCTGTCGGTGTCATCGGGCAACGCAATATTACGCATCCTCACTACGCTACTTTATAAGGAAACGATTTGTTGTGTCACTCTGCTAGACAAGCCATGTGATTCAACATGCCCCTGTTATGTACGGATTAAAAAACGGAATATAAGATGCCGCATAAATACAAAAAAAATTTGCAATTGTGCCACGAAGCGGTTGTTGATGTCGCAATCGTTGGTGCAGGTGCGGCAGGACTTTTTGCTGCAATTTGGGCAGGGAAAAAAGTAGAAGGACAATCTGTTCAGATCGCGGTTCTCGATAGTGCAAGAAAACTCGGTGCAAAAATTCTGGTGGCTGGTGGTGGGCGGTGTAATGTCACTCACTGCCGGGTGACAGAACATGATTTTGCAGGAAGCAGTCCGGCTGCAATACGTAAGGTATTGCGACGCTTTTCGGTGGAGCAGACAGTTCAGTTTTTTGCTGACGCAGGTGTCGAACTAAAAAAAGAAGAAACAGGAAAACTGTTTCCAGTAAGCGACTCGGCGAGGACTATTCTTCAGGCATTACTAGATCAGGTACAATCGGTAGACGCATCTATTACACACCCTGCACGTGTTACTGATATTGATCAACTTCCGTGCAATGTCCTAACAAAAGGATGTGATAAAGAGCCACGGCTTCGAGTGGTATCAGAAGATGGTGTGCTGTTGGCTCGACATGTCATTGTATGTACGGGTGGGAAGTCATTACCAAAGAGCGGGTCCGATGGAAGTGGCTATCGACTGATAGAAAAATTAGGGCATACGATTTCAAAGCCATTAGTTCCTGCTTTGGTTCCACTGACTTTGGCAGACAGTCACTGGATAAGAGGCTTATCAGGTGTGACCGTTCCCGCGGCAGTTACACTTTCAAAAGCATCAGGAAAAAAGATTTGTACCTACTCAGGAAGCACGTTGTGTACGCATCTTGGGCTTTCAGGTCCATCTATTCTCGATATCAGTCGTCATTGGCTGGTTGAACGGGATGCAGACTCGAATGTTCGTTTGAATATCAACTGGTTGCCCGAATATAGTGAAAATTTCCTTGATGATTTGCTTCAGGACCAGCGTGTTGGTGCCTTTGGAGTATTGCGTCGATGGCTCCCTGATAGGTTAGCTCGGCAATTGTGTATAGAGTCTGGGGCACCATGTGCTGGAGACTTGACCAGAAGCATTCGAAAAAAACTGGTGCAAAGTGTGATAGCGACACCTTTGCCAGTCCAAGGTGACCGAGGTTTTGCTGTGGCAGAGGCAACGGCCGGTGGTGTCCCTCTTGAAGAGGTTCAGCTTGAAACCATGGAAAGTAGAAAGTGCCCCGGTCTATATTTAGCGGGCGAAGTCCTTGATGTAGACGGACGTATTGGTGGCTTTAATTTTCAGTGGGCGTGGTCGAGTGGTTTTGTAGCAGGTTCTGCTGTCGCAAAGTCGGTGACGGAAGTCAACAATTGATTGACAGAGGTGCTATCGTGCAAACCCAACAAAAAAGCTGAAGAGTTGCTGGCTGTCAAAATCAGCGTATGAGACAGGCACTGCAAAATCGAGTGCAATCGGAGCGGGTCCAAGTGCTGGCATGGTGATTCGGAGGCCGAATCCAGGAGCGACTCGCATGTTTTTAATTGTCACGTTGGATTCAACGGTACCAAAGTCAGTAAAGACGACACCACGCAGTGAATCATCGGCTGTAATTGGAAACATATATTCAACAGTGTTTAACCATTCAAATGGACCACCAACAATGGCCTCTTGTCCAGGATTGGTTGTGCTTTGTTGCCGAGGGCTTGCACCACGAAAGACAAAGCCACGTAACGTGTTGTAACCACCAGCATAAAAGTTGTCATACGATGGGGTGTCTGGTCCAGAGAATCCTAAAACAGTACCCAATGACAAGACATGTCGACCTGAACCGTCTGGGCGTTGATTGAGAAGGAAGTATTGACGAGCTTCAAAAACACCTCTTGGATAAATGAATGTTCCAATTACCTGTTCGAATTCAACGGTGGCAAGATGACCTTCTGTCGGAAGGAATGGGCTGTCACGAGTATCGTGTATTAGTCCGCCACTAAATCCATAAACGGAATTTGTTCCAGTCATATTTTCGATATCAGGAACACCTGGAACGCGAGGGTTAAAGACGTCAACACTCTCACCGCGGAACCCAGTATTCACTGAGAAATCCGGGGCAAAGACGAACTGATATCCAAGACCAACGCGGCCTCCTACACGACCTTCGGCCCAATCGTAGAAGTAGCGAGTGAAATACGAGGCACTGGTTGAAAGGCCTACGCGAGTATCGAAAAGATAAGGTTCTTGAAACGTGGCGGTGTATCGCTGTAATTCAGTACCAGGCGCTGCCTCGAGTCGAAATCTCTGGCCCGCACCACGAAAGGCAGTCCCGTTTCGTATGTCATCCCAACTTGTTGGAAGCCGAGTGATATCAAAGTTCTGCTCATCAACCACAATATTACCAACCAAGCCTGCATTTGAATTGACGCCCGCCCCGATCATGAGTCGACCGGTCTGCGTTTCCTCTGCATTCACATCAACGACGACATACGGTTCATTTCCTGGAAACACTTGGACTGGGGGTTGCGTAAAGCCTTGCGGTGGCAGGCCTGGTTGACCCATTCCTGGGACATTTGGAAGCGGGTCAAACCCAGAGGGATCTGAAAAACCAGGTTGTCCAAAACCGGATTGAGCGTAGCCAGACGGCGCCGTAGCTGGTGCGGCCGTGATAGCTTGGGGCTGTCCGACAGGTTGCTGGGTCACTCTTTGAGTTGGTGCTGGATTCGCAGGGGGGATTCGTCCGTAGTCAATGGCACCCGGACTTGTTGCCCCTATTGCAGAGCCACCCCAAGCGGCGGCGTTTTGACTTTGGACGGTCGATGGACCGGGAACATATGGTTGAGTCGTAGGTGGGGTCTGCTGACTTACTGATTGTCTGTATGGCGGGGGACTCGTAGCGGTCGCCGGAGTTGTGGTGGCAGGTGGTTGATAGCCATATGCTGGACTCTGTCCTCGCCATTGTGGCTGTTCACCGAGAGAGACCGACGGGGTTGAATTTTCAGCATCTCCGTTGGATTCTTGATTATTTTTTGCAGACTCTTGCTCGTTTGGTGATGGCGCCAGTTCACCGTGGAGGACAAGGTCAAGAACTGCCTCATCGTCGTCTGGACTCTGACCACGAAACCCTTTTTGACTTGGATCACGAGCAATTAATTCACGTGATGGATCAGGTTTACTAAACACGATTCGAGGCCCCTCGCCCCGTGCAGGTTCGTTAAGGAAAAGACCACTTGAGGCAATTCGTCGTTCGTCAGCTCGTAGTTTTCGAATGTCAAGAATGTCACCCGGTCGTAGAGACAGCCGATTCAATATGACGCTATGACGAGTGTGAGGGTTTTCACCACCGATACGAACGTTGATTTGTCCAACCCGATACCGCTGCCCCTCAGCAACTTTGTACACCAAATCAAGTTCACCAGGTTCTTCAAGGAATCGAGGGTCGGCTTGTATATCAGCAAACACGAATCCACGGCCACCATAGATATCACGAATAAGACCTAAGTCAGTATTCATATTACCTTGATGGAAGAACTCCCCACTTTTAAGTTTGAGATCACGTTCAAGAAATTCTCCCTTAAAGCGGCTATTGCCAAGGAATGACACATTTCGAACCTTGTAGCGAGGCCCTTCTTTAATGACAAATGTAAGCAGCGCCCAGTCTCGTCCGAGGCCATGTATGACCTGCACTTCGCGGCCAACACGTGCTTGGAAAAAACCAAGGCTTCGGTAATAGGCTGTAAGAGTATCAACGTCGGCATCAATTTTCTCGTGGTCAACGTCGCCACCTAAGAACCAGAAAAATCCTGGCTTTGATTTGATTTGTGTGAGAAGTCGAGCATCACTGGCAATGCTGTTACCCACAAAAGTAGTCCAAAAAGATTTTCGACTGCGGCCTTCGTCGATGAGAAAGACGGCTCCCTTATCACTCGATTTGGTTCCTTCAACGGTTGTCACGCGGGCCGTGTCATAACCTTTTTCGTGGTAATAACTTTCAAGTTTACGGCGGGCTTCCTCAATGCCATAGGTATCAATGGAATCACCAATGTCGATTTCTGCTTTTTTGCGTAGTGTGCGTGTCGTTATTCGTTGGTTACCGACGAACTTTACATAGCGTAGTGTCGGACGTTCTACCACGGTAAAAACAACCACAACGCCCTCGCGTACTCGTACATATTTTGGCAAGACGTCAATAAATTTTCGTGTTCGATGAAGTGTGCGCACATCTTCCTCGATGGCTCCCGGATCAAAAATCTGCCCAGCTCGTGTATTGAGTTGCGGTAGTTTTGAGATTTCAACAGTTTCATTTCCTTCAATCCGAACCTCAACAATGCGTTCGTCTTGTTCTGAAGCCGTTGGGACAGTCGATGGAAGTGGTTCAATAGACTTAGATTGAGCAAAAGCATCGTTTGAAATGAGGAGCAATCCAACCAGGCCAGTCATGCAGAATAGACGGAAACTCTCCACAAACGTGGAGAGTTGAGAGGCCCCGACGATGCAATTTTTGAATATACGGGTGTTCGGCATAGGTGATTCGGCTCAATCAATTGGTCAATCAGCGTCTTGATTAATCAAGCCCGGTGAACGAGAGATCGATTTATCAAGTCGCTGAGAAATACCGAAGCAACTCTGTTCTCCACAAGGTGAAAAGTCTCTTTTGTTGAAAACTACGGGTTATTTTCTGGCAAAAAAGAACTCATTCCCTAAGACAACGGTTGAAGTTTGCTTACCCAGTCTGCGATGCTTAACTGATCGATGTAGCCTCCACACTCAATATGAGTGCTTACGGAGCGAATGAGGATTTGCTCAGAGGCTGCGGGTCCACATGACTCATAATGAAAATATGCCACCGACTGTAATCAATTTAAATGAGTCTGAAGATATACGTGATGTGGTACATCGCGTTGTACAATCGCTTGCTGAAGGAAGCATTGTCGGGGTTCCAACTGAATCAAACTATTGTTTTGTTGCTGCTGGTACCTGTCAGGCGGCTGTTGAGAGAGCCTGTGCTTTAGCCGATGATTATCACAACGAGCCCAAATTAACGATTGCTATTAAAAGTTGCGACGAAGCAACTGACTGGGTTCCGGATATGCGACCACTTGCAAAACGGTTTGCCAGACAATGTTGGCCAGGCCCGTTGGCAATGGTATTAGCTGATAATCATCCAGATGGTCTCGTAAAGCAACTACCGTTGTCGACCCAACCATATGTTTTGCGTGATGCCAGAATTCGATTACGGGCACCTCGACATAGGATATTGCAGGACTGTATGCGACTGTTTGCTGGCCCAGTCGTACTCGCAGAGTTTGGTGGTGGTCCAGATTCTCCTACTACAGTCATGGACCTCATGAGTCGTTGTGAAGAGCAAGATAAGTCGATGCTCTTTTTAGATGATGGCATTCAGCCGCTTTATGAACCAGTTTCAACAATTGAGATTTGTGATACAGGCTATCGTGTGATTCGCGGCAATACCTTGAGTCATGAAGATATTCAACGTTTTGCAAGATTAAAAATCTTATTTATCTGTACAGGAAATACCTGCCGTAGTCCCATGGCTGAGGCATTGTTTCGAAAACATGTAGCTCAACAATTACATTGTTCAGTGAATGACATCGAAAAATTTGGTGTTGAAGTCCAAAGCGCAGGTATCTCTGCTTGGGGAGGAAGCCCAGCAAGCGATAAGGCGATTCATGCAATGCAGCAAATAGGAATCGATTTATATGGTCACACAAGCCAACCACTCACTGAAAAATTACTTCAGGAGGCTGAAATCGTCTGGACGATGACAGCATCTCATCGCTCTACAATTCTCGCTCAGTTCCCGAATTTTACTGATCGAGTGCACATGCTTGCACCTAGAAATCAGGACGTGTTAGACCCATTTGGAGGCACGCAGGAAGCCTATAACCAGTGTGCTCAACAAATCCGTGAGCATCTTGACGCTCGAATCGATATACTAGACCTCGGTAATTCATCACAGATCACGTAGTGGATTGTACGTAGTCGTGTGTACAACTTTTGGTTTTACGTGCGGGAGCCATGGCCTGCAGCCTGGATTTATTGAATGAAAATAGCGATCGGAAGCGATCATCGAGGTGTTGATGCCCGCCGTCGTCTGATCGGATTCTTGGAACGTCATGGTCATTCTGTTACTGACTGTGGTAGCCATGATGAGACAGCAGTTGATTATCCAGATGTCGCTGCCAATGTTTCTCGGCAGGTTGCTGATGGAACAGCTGACCGAGGTATTCTGCTCTGCTGTACTGGTGTAGGGATGGCCATTGCTGCGAATAAAATTCCCGGTGTTCGCGCTGCGACGTGCCATGATGAGGTTGCTGCTGAAATGAGCCGACGCCACAACGATCTGAATGTTCTTTGTCTGGCTGCAGAAATGGTAGGTGCAGAACAGCAAGAGAAAATGACAGAAATCTGGCTTAATACGGATTTTGAAGGTGGACGTCACGAACGGCGATTAAGCAAAATTTCGGCTCTTGAGGAAACGGCGTGTGAACAGCGGAACACCTGAACGCATCCTGTATTCCGTATATCCTGCCCAAAACGGTAGCACCCGGCAATAGACGCGCCCTCGTGGTAACGTCGGTGAAATATGCTGATTTTAGAGGCCGGCGAAGACTTGTCATGTCGTAACGGTTGCGCCGAAACACAGAGTAATTTTTTAAGAAAAAATACTTCTCAATTCGTTGCGTCAACGAATCACGTTGGTAATGTCGGAAGTATGGAATCCATGCGTTTATGGGTTTTTGCCAAACACTTATTTAAATCGCCGCCTTGGTGAAGGTTGCACTATGAATTTTACAAATACACCGAGTCCTGAAGAAGTGTCATGCCTGTTGCAGAATGCAGCATTGCGTGATGCAATTGAACCATTTTTTGAGGATGATACTTTTGGTGACATCGATTTTTTTGAAATGCCTACCGAAGTAGAAAATCGTTATCTGGAATCGATGTTGGCTTGGGAACAAGCGCCAGTTTTACCCGTAGGTCGTTGGTTCAATCCACCGATTATATTGGAGCCAGCCTGTAATCTTTGTGGCGAACAGCTACGGGAAGAGTTGTGGGCAGTAATTGAGAGGCTCTACGAGGGTCGTGTTGTACTAGACTTTACTGACCATCTCTCAGATCGTGAACTCTACAATCTCATTCGACGGGAAATTCTTCCAACGTCTGTCAAACGTGTTGATTTACCAGAAAATTATTTTCACTGGGATTGCAGTGTTGCTGGTAGAGGACCTGTAATTTCTGCTGATGATTGGTATCCCGAAGCGGTGGCCGAGTCATTAATTTGGCTGACCTATTACGCCGATAATGCAGAGCGAAGTGAATGGGAAGCTGAGTATTGCATCGATCTTCCACCCTGTGAGATTCCGCCGTTCCCACGAGCGATGCCGTCTGCCCCGGTATGAGTGGTGTATTGGTATAAACCAGTTTTGCTCAACGCATTGTTCGCTGTAGAATAACGTGAACAAGTGCCTCATTATTGAGGTGCAAAGGCGATGTAAATTCTGTGTACCCAATGTGACAAGTGAGAACACTCATGGTTTTTTACCGATTGTTTCTTATCACTCTTTTCTTTTTATCAATTTGCTGTGTTGCTGCCGGACAAACTTCTACGGTGACAACACCAAAGGAAATAAAAAATGCTATTACAAAAGCATCCTCTTTTTTGAGAGATTATGGACAACAGCCGGATGGAAGTTTCTCGCCGCAGAGTGGTCCGGCAATTACAGCACTTGTAGTTAAGGCACTCGTTCGGAATGGAATGTCTACTCGTGATCCAATGGTGGAGCGGGGTATCGAATATGTTCTTACATTTCAACAGACTGATGGTGGAATCTATCAGCAAGAATCGCTCGTTGCTAATTATGAAACATCAATTGCCATACTTGCTCTCAAAGCATGTAATGCCTCAGGGCAATATCGGGAGATAATACAAAAAGCCGAACAATTCATTACAGCAATTCAATGGGATGAAAGCGAGGGCAATGTTCCTGCTGATCCTGAGTATGGTGGTGCTGGATATGGTCGGCACGAGCGTCCAGATTTATCAAATACAGCATTTCTTATTGACGCACTGCATGGGATTGGTACAGGTCCCGATAATGCTGCTATTAAGCGGGCGTTGATTTTTGTATCGCGATCACAAAACCTAGAAGGCGTCCACAATTCGCTCCCTTTCGCAATAAAAAATCCTGATGGAGGTTTTTATTACACGCCAGCGAATGGTGGTGAAAGTCAAGCTGGTAAAACAGCAACCGGTGGTCTTCGAAGTTATGGATCAATGACATATGCTGGGCTGAAGAGCATGATCTACGCTGGCGTTTCATCCGACGATCCACGAGTGTTGGCTGCGCAGGACTGGCTGCGAAGACACTACACATTTAAAGAGAATCCGGGTA
>ERZ1048872.2603-NODE-2603-length-12703-cov-13.743042_pt1 | contig 12703 bp, 11 predicted proteins | sample MGYA00383100_ERZ1048872 | MGnify/ENA primary metagenome ERZ1048872 (study PRJEB29581, sample SAMEA5548370) | metagenome | biome: marine; feature: coastal; material: water | depth 50 m | study: Short-term variability in the microbial, nano- and picoplankton... | reverse complement strand
CTTCTTCAGTCGCTTCTTCAGTCGCTGAAACCTCAACTGCTTCATCAGTTGTTTCTTCTACTTGGTCAGTCGCTGGAACTTCTTCTTCAACCTCCTCTTCAGGAGCAGCATCAGCTATACGCTGTTCATTTACTGCTTTCTCTGCAGCTAAAGCTTCTGCTTTCACCTTTGCCTCCGCATCATTTAATTTTGAACGCTTAGCTTCGACTTCTTTGTTTTTACCTTCTAACCAGGCATTGAATTTTTCTTCAGCTTGTTCTTCAGTAAAAGCGCCTTTTCTAACTCCTCCAGCTAAATGTTTTTTTAGCATCACACCTTTATACGACAGAATAGCTCTTGCTGTGTCTGTTGGTTGTGCTCCGTTATCTAGCCATTGTACAGCACCGTCAACATCTAAGTTGATTTCTGCTGGGTTAACATTAGGGTTATAGGTTCCTAATTTCTCTAGGTACTTTCCATCTCTTTTTGAGCGACTATCAGCGGCTACAATCCAATAAAAAGGTTTTCCTTTTTTTCCGTGTCTTTGTAATCTTATTTTTACGGGCATATCTATTAATTTTTGAGGTTCCCGACCTCGGTTCATAATTTAAGTTTGCAAAGATAATCTTTTTTTGTTTTGAAATTCAATAGTTTGAACTTTTTATTTACATTTGTGAAAACCCAAATTTACCTAATAACGCCATGAAAAATCTAACAGTTCTGTATTTAGTATCTATTATGATTATCAGCTGTCAGAAAATAGAAACAAATTCTCCAGCCTTTCAAGCCAATATTGATAATGTTTTTTTTAAAGCAAGTTTAATAGAGGCAAATTATATTGAAAACGAAGATTATTATATCGTTCAAGGAAAAAATAATAATGAGATAATAACACTAAGAGGCACTAATTTAGTGGAGGGAGCTGTTGTTGATTTTGGAGAGGATTCTGAAAATTTTGCGGTCTACCAAGACATTAATGGGATGGTTTATTCAACTAGTTTTTCTGGTGGAGAAGGCAGAATGAAAGTAAATGAAATTTCATCAGAAGATCAGACGCTAACAGGTGAATTTAATTTTAGAGCAATTTCTATTAGTCAAGATACTTTAGAAGTAAAAAGAGGTATTTTTTATGAAGTAACTTACGGAAATGAAACAGAAAGTGGTAATAATGCAGGTGCTTTTTCTGCAGAACTTAATGGAAACCTATTTTTACCTCTAGACACTTATGCTATTGATAATGGAATTGATATATCCATAAAAGGAGTTATTAATTCAGATGAAATAATCATAGTAATTCCTAACGAAACCGAACTGGGCAGCTACGAGTTACCCATGGAAGGTTTTTCCGCTAGAGTTAAAGATGGAGCTACTACAGAAAACGCTATCAGTGGAGCAATCAATATTTTATCTTTTGATACCACTACAAAAACAATATCTGGGACTTTTCAGTTTCAAACTCCTTTAAACACAGTTAGTGTTGGGCAATTTGACATGACCTACCAATAACAAAAAAGTTTTTTAATAGTAAGCTATAATTTCCAAAGTAAAAAGTTAACAACTCTTCGTAAGTTTTTACTTATTTAAAAAGTGATTTTTATATTTTTAAGGCACTATACAGTTGTATAAATAAACACAAATAAATCTGCTTACTTTTTTATGTTTTTAATATTTGACACCGAAACTACGGGACTGCCTAAGCGCTGGAATGCACCACTTTCCGATGCGGATAATTGGCCAAGATGTATACAAATTGCTTGGCAGTTACATGATAAAAATGGTGTTTTAGTTGAACATGAGGATTATTTAATACAGCCTGAAGGATTTAATGTTCCTTTTGACGCTGAAAAAATTCATGGAATATCTACAGAATTAGCTTCAAAAAGCGGAATCTCTATGAAAGCTGTAATTGATAGGTTTCTAAAAGCACTTTCAAAAACAAAATTTATTGTTGGTCAGAATTTAGGGTTCGACAAAAACATCATGGGTGCTGAGTTTTTAAGATTGGGAATGGAGAACCCCTTACCTAATTATCGAGTATTGGACACATGCACTGAAACGACAGCACAATTGTGCCAGCTTCCAGGAGGTAGAGGAGGCAAATTTAAACTTCCAACTCTTTCAGAGCTACATTCTTTTCTTTTTAATCACCCATTTAGTGAGGCGCACAACGCTACTGCCGATGTAGAGGCTACTACTCGTTGTTTTTTGGAGTTAATTAGAAGAAAAATATACACTCCAGACGAATTAGAAGTTGATTCAGATTATTTTGAAAGTTTTAATAAACTTAATCCAGAACCTTTCAAATTAATTGGGTTAAAGCATATTAATTTAAAAAAAGCTTCTGAAAAAATACGAAAGGAAATAGCATCTATTTCAAATAAAGAAGAGTTATCATCAGAGACTATAGAGAAAAATATTGCCGGATTAGAAGAGGTTTCTTTTGCTCATTTGCACAACCATTCTCAATTTTCAATATTACAATCTACCTCCAGTACTCAAAATTTAATTAGGGCTACAGCCGATAATAATATGCCTGCCGTAGCATTGACCGATTCTGGGAATATGATGGGAGCTTTTCACTTTGTAATGCAAGTTAATAATTACAATAAAACACTGAGTGAGGAGGATTCTTCAAAAAAGATAAAAGCCATTGTGGGTTGTGAGTTTTTTGTTTGTGAAGATCATTTAAATAAAAATCATAAAGATAATGGCTATCAAATTGTTTTATTGGCAAAAAATAAAAACGGCTATCACAATTTAGCAAAAATGTCGTCTATTGCCTTCACAGACGGGTTTTACTATGTGCCAAGAATTGATAAAAAAATTATTGAAAAATACAAAGAAGACATTATGGTGCTCTCAGGCAGTCTTTATGGAGAGATTCCTAATAAGCTTTTAAATATTGGCGAGAAGCAAGCAGAGGAAGCGTTGGTTTGGTGGAAAAAAACATTTGGAGAAGATTTCTACGTGGAAGTATCAAGACACCAGCAAGAAGATGAAAAAAGAGTAAACGCGGTATTAATTCCGATGGCAAAAAAACACCATGTAAAATTGGTAGCCACAAATAACACCTATTACATAGATAAAAAAGATGCGAATGCCCACGACATTCTACTATGTGTAAAAGATGGAGAAAAACAAGCCACGCCAATTGGAAGAGGTCGTGGATACCGCTATGGATTGCCTAACCAGGAATATTATTTTAAGTCGCAATCTGAGATGAAGACTTTATTCAAAGATCTTCCTGAGGCCATAAAAAATATTTCAGAGATTATTGAAAAAGTAACTCCTTTTAGCTTGAAAAGAGACGTTCTTCTTCCAAAATTTGATATTCCTAAAGAATTTCAGAATCAAGAAGATGATGCCGACGGGGGCAAAAGAGGAGAAAATGCATTTTTGAAGGCATTAACCTACAAAGGCGCAAAAAAACGCTATGGTGAACTGTCAAATGAATTGACCGAGCGACTCGACTTTGAATTAGAAGTAATTGCAAATACGGGGTATCCTGGATATTTTTTAATTGTTCAAGATTTTATAGCAGAGGCCAGAAAAATGGACGTGTCTGTTGGACCAGGTAGGGGTTCTGCAGCAGGATCCGTGGTCGCATATTGTCTATGGATTACTAACATTGATCCCATAAAGTATAATTTGCTTTTTGAGCGCTTTTTAAATCCGGAACGTGTAAGTATGCCAGATATTGATATTGATTTTGACGATGAAGGCCGAGGTCGAGTGTTGGATTATGTGATCGAAAAGTACGGAACTAATCAAGTAGCACAAATTATAACCTATGGTACTATGGCTGCTAAATCCTCAATTAGAGATACGGCTAGGGTATTGGACTTGCCTTTAAATTCCGCAGATCGAATTTCTAAGTTAATTCCAAATATGACTAAACTTAAAAAGATATTTGGATATACCGATTCTGAAATTAGAAATAATTTTAGAAACGATGAAGTGCCAAAAGTAAATGAATTATTAGTGTTGGCTGAGGGGAATGATTTAGAGGCTCAAACTGTAAATCAGGCAAGGATACTAGAGGGTTCAGTTCGTAATGTTGGGACTCATGCATGTGGAGTTATCATTACACCAGATGACATAACAAATTTTGTTCCTGTTGCAACCGCAAAGGATTCTGATATGTTTGTTACCCAATTTGATAACTCTGTAGTGGAAAGTGCAGGTCTATTAAAAATGGATTTTTTAGGGTTAAAAACATTAACCTTAATTAAAGACACTGTTAAACTAGTAAAGTTAAAACATCAAGTAGCACTTGATCCTGATTCTTTTCCGCTCGATGATGAGTTAACCTTTGAATTATTTCAAAAAGGAGAAACAGTTGGAATATTTCAATACGAATCTGCAGGAATGCAAAAGTATTTGAAAGATTTAAAACCCACTGTTTTTGATGATTTAATTGCGATGAACGCTCTATACAGACCAGGTCCTATAGAATATATTCCAAGTTTTGTAAATCGTAAAAATGGTGATGAAGATATTTTATATGATCTACCTGCCATGGAAGAGTATTTGAAAGAAACCTACGGAATTACAGTTTATCAAGAACAGGTAATGCTACTTTCTCAAAAGCTTGCAAATTTTACAAAAGGAGAGGCAGATGTATTGCGTAAAGCAATGGGTAAAAAACTTATCGCTGTTCTAGATAAAATGAAACCTAAGTTTATAACTCAGGCAAAAGAAAATGGTCACGACGAAGAAAAGCTAGAAAAAATATGGAAAGATTGGGAAGCTTTTGCAAGCTATGCATTTAATAAGTCCCACTCCACTTGTTACGCATGGATTGCTTATCAGACCGCTTACTTAAAGGCACATTATCCAGCAGAGTATATGGCTGCGGTATTGTCTAATAATATGAACGATATTAAACAAGTAAGTTTTTTTATGGAAGAATGCAGAAGGATGGGTTTAGAGGTTTTAGGACCTGATGTAAACGAGTCTTATTATAAGTTTACCGTAAATAATCAAGGTGCTATTCGCTTTGGAATGGGAGCTATAAAAGGAGTTGGTGGTAACGCAGTTGCTACTATTGTAGAAACTAGAGCAGATGGGAAGTACAAATCGGTATTTGATTTAGCCAAGCGTATAGATTTAAGAGCAGCGAATAAAAAAGCTTTTGAAGGACTAGCATTAGCTGGAGGATTTGACGGATTCGATTCACATCGTGCTCAGTACTTACATCCTGATGATAAGGGTGTCTTATTCATCGAAAAGGTATTGCGTTTTGCTGCTAAATTTCAAGAGTCTCAAAATAGCGATCAATTGGATATGTTTGGAGGGAGTAGCGAGGTACAAATACCAGAGCCAGAAGTTCCACCCTGTGAAAAGTGGGGGACTTTAAAAAAATTAAAACAAGAAAAAGAAGTCGTAGGGATATATATATCTGGCCATCCTTTGGATGATTTTAAAACAGAAATTAATCGATTTTGTAACTGCACAGCTTCCGATTTCAACTACCTAGAAAACTTTATTAATAGAGAGATGTGCTTTGGCGGTATGGTTGGAGATGTTCAACATCGAGAAACAAAAATGGGTAAAGGTTGGGCTTTGTTTACAGTTGAAGACTATAACGAGAGTTATGAATTTAGGATATTCGGAGAGCAGTATCTAAAATTTAGACATTTTTTAGTGCCTAATTCATTCATATTTATTCGAGCTTTAGTTAGGGAAGGTTGGGTGAATAAAGAAACTCAGAAAAAAGGAGATCCAAGATTACAATTTAACAGTATGCAAATGTTACAAGAAGTAATGGATAGTCATGCAAAAAGATTGACCATACAATTACCGATTGAAGAAGTAAGTAATGATCATATTATTAACCTAAAAAAAATTATAACAGATTATAAAGGAGACAAACATTTGGAATTGATTATTTATGAAACTTCAGAAAAAATAAAAATTACGATGCCTTCTAAAAAGTTTAAAATTGATATTTCAAACGATTTACTAAAAAGGTTAGAAAAAGAACAAATTAGTTATAAGCTGAACTAATAGGAGCATTATATAATCTAATGATTTGAATGTGTTTTAAACCCTAATTATTGCCTACATTTGCTAACTAATTAAAAACAACATTATGGCATTAGAAATAACAGATCAAAGTTTTGAAGAAGTGGTTTTAAAAAGTGACAAACCTGTATTGGTTGACTTTTGGGCAGCTTGGTGTGGTCCCTGTAGAATGGTAGGGCCAATTATCGAAGAAATCAGCAATGATTATGAAGGCAAAGCTATTGTAGGGAAAGTAGATGTAGATGCGAACCAAGAATTTGCTGCTAAGTACGGTGTTCGGAATATACCTACAGTTTTAGTATTTCAAAATGGCGAAGTAGTAGGGAGACAAGTAGGTGTTGCCCCTAAAACTACTTATGAAGAAGCAATAAACTCATTGCTTTAACGAGAACATATTCATCATAAAAAAGGTTTGCTTTTTAGCAAACCTTTTTTATTTTAGAGGCAATGGACATACGTAAAGAAATTAACGAAATAAAAGGGTTTAACAATCTGGAACTTCTAGCTCATCAAGTTGTTGAAGGTTTTATTTCCGGATTGCATAAAAGTCCATTTCATGGTTTCTCAGCTGAATTTGCAGAGCATCGTATTTACAATCAAGGAGAAAGTACTAAACATATCGATTGGAAACTATTTGCAAAGACCGATAAGTATTACACAAAACAATATGAAGAGGAAACTAATTTGCGATGTCATTTGATAATAGATAATAGTAGTTCGATGCATTATCCTATACTTAAAGATTTTTCGATCAATCATTTAAATAAAATAAGTTTTTCAACATTGGCAGCTGCTGCCGTTATGAACTTATTAAAAAGACAACGAGACGCCGTTGGGCTTAGTATTTATAGTGATGACTATGATTATTATAGTAATGAAAAAGGAAGCGAACGTCATCATCAAATGTTATTGGCAAAATTAAACGAAACATTAGTAGAAAAAAGAACACAAATTACTACAAAAACCTATACCTATCTTCATGAAATTGCCGATAAAATAAAAAGACGCTCCATGGTTTTTTTATTCACAGACATGTTTCAGAGTGATCAAGAGGAGGAAAAACTTTTTGAGGCACTTCAGCATTTAAAATATAACAAGCATGAAGTCATATTATTTCATACCTACGATAAAGAAAAAGAAATAGAATTTGATTTTACCAACCATCCAAAACGTTTCGTAGACTTAGAAACAGGAGAAAAAGTTGACTTATATGCTGATAATGTTAGGGTGGACTACAAAATAGCTGTAAAAAAATATTTCAATGAATTAAAAATTAAATGCGGTCAGTATCGAATTAGATATGTGCCTGTGAATATTAATGAAGATTTTAGTGCTATTTTAACAACCTACCTAGTAGAACGTCAAAAGTTTAAGTGACAAAAAAAATATCGAAATTATTTCTTTGAAAATAGTTTGCAAGAATCAATAGGAGATGTATATTTGCCCTCGCTATTAATCAATAATATTATTGTAAGCACGGTCTGGTAGTTCAGTTGGTTAGAATACCTGCCTGTCACGCAGGGGGTCGCGAGTTCGAGTCTCGTCCAGACCGCAATAAAAATGTTGTGTTGAGTCCTTTAAATAGGACTAGGTTTATGTAGTTAAACCGATGAGAAGCTTTTCCTAAACGGAGAGGCTTTTTTTGTTTTTTGTCGGTTTTATTAAACTAAAAAAAAACACCATCTTATACAGATGGTGTTAATGGGGATATAATTGAATTGTATTTAAAAAAAGAGTTTTTTATGAAAAAAATTTCTTTATCTATTCAAATGTAAACTTAATAAGTCTAGTCAAATTATTATTTAGGCAGGAAGCTTTTTACCTATGTTAAGCGACAATTTTATGATGTCTAAATGTATCCATCTGGTTTTATTATTTCTGTGTATAAAATCATTAAGTTGGTGTCGTTTTATCCATAAAAAAAAGCATCACCGTTATGATGATGCTTTGTAAAAAATCCATTTAATTTTTCAAATGGAATTAATAACTAACCGTTGTAAATTTATTAATAAAACTGTTTTTAAAATCACTTCTTTCGATTAAGATGGTAAAAGTTTAGATGAAACAATGTTTCGTAAAGATTAATTGTATCTTATATTGCAATTTAAAATATAAATAAAGCAACTTGAAATACCCGATGAATCTATTTTTATTTGTACCGAACTAACTCCTAATTCGTTTTAACAAAATTGAATCTCTACTGCCCAATTGATTGTACAGAAAAAGATAACAACTGGTTGTCTCCAACGTGTATGACGAATTCTAAAGGGTTGCAACAAACTTCACAATCTTCAATAAAAGATTGATCATTTATTGAACTGTCAATTAATTTTAATTGTTTTTCCCAACAATGTGGACAGTCAAAATGATGTTCAATCATATTCAAATGGTTGCCTGTTCTTACTTGAGCTTTTTAAACTCTTGTAATGCGAGATAAAAAGCTACACCAAAAACAAATGTAATTATTCCTGCAAAGTATGGTATAAAATCACTCATTTTTTTGAGTTTTTAATGGATCGTAAATAAATACCAAATGCTAAAATAGACGGAACCCATAACCCAATAAATATGGCGTTTTCTTTTTCTCCAGAGAAGAATAATATCTCAGAAAATATTAAACTTGAAAGAGCAGATACTAACAGTAATATATCGGTTATATTAAATTTTTTGAACATAGTTTTATTTTAGGTTAATAATTTATAGTTTAACAGTTAAACCTAAACCTCCACTTGCACCCTGAGTGTTTCCTCCTCCTAATTCAAGATATAGTCCCCATTTGTCATTCCAAAACCATCTTCCTCCAACATGCAATCCTAGATCTAAATCACTGTCTGTATCTAAATCTCCATTATACATGGCATAGCCAAGTCCTAGACCACCGTAGACATCCCATGACTCATTAGTTATTTCGAACAAATTATCAAAATAATAATTTCCTCTTACGTAGAGTGTAATCCAATCAAGATCAAAATTAGTTGAAGCTCCCGGTGCTATCGAAATATCTTTGTGAACTGGGATTTCATAATTTGCACCAATAAGTCCAAAATTTAATTCTTTTCTGGCTTGACTGAAAGAATTTGATAAGGTAAAAATTGATACTAGTAGTAATAATAGTAATTGTTTTTTCATGTTAAGTTTTATTGATAGTTAATGTTAAAAAAATAAATTTAAACAATTATTCAATATTTTGAAAATAAAATCATTTTTTTATTTAAACAAATAGTTGGTAAGTAATTAAAATATTAAAAACCAGGTATTCACAGAGATTTTATTATATTGAACCTGATTCAAAATAATAATAATAATTTCCCCTGTCATGAAAAATAAAATTATAAAACTTTGCATGAACAAATCAATTTTTAGTTTAATCATCATAATGTTGGTTACCTATTTTAATAGTAACGCTCAATTATATTTACTAGGAAATAACTATACCGTACAAGATGTAAGCGCTAATGGAACCATCGTGGTTGGGGATAATGCTCAAGAGCATTTTATGTGGACAATTCCTAATGGTCTCACGTTAATAGGTGGTGTAGCTCCAAATCAATATGGAGGAACAACTGCTATTAATGGTGTAGGAACAAAAATAGCAGGTACAAGAATTAATCCGGATACGGGTTTAGGTGAATTAAGCTCTTACGATATCGCTTCACAGACATGGACTTCACATGGATCTTTGGGTGCATCGTCTGGAAATTCTTCAAGTTCGTCCTGGGGTATCTCTTCGGACGGTCAAACTATCGTTGGCCTTGGTTGGATTAACGCTGGAAGTGCACATGCAATTAAATGGACCAACCCTAGTGGTGTCGAAGATTTGGGTAGTACGGTTCCTGGCAGTAGCTCTCGAGCCAATGCAGTAAATTATGACGGAAGTATTATTGCTGGATGGCAAGATTCTTCCACAGGTTTTCGACAAGGCGCTTTTTGGATCGATGGTAATCAAACATTAATCTTCCATAATAATGGTGAGCCAGCAAGCGAGGTAGGGGTTATATCTGATGACGGAATTTGGATGGGAGGCGGAGGTAATTACGCAAACGATTACCAAGCTTACATTTGGAGTGAAGCTGCGGGTGTTTTAGATATTGGTCCTGCTCCTATAAATGAATGGAGAGGCGCAACTACAGGACTTTCATCAAATGGAGATGTTGTTGTAGGTTACTACAGACCTTGGCCAGCACCGGCAACTTTAGGTAGAGGTTTTTATTATACCGAGGAAGATGGTTTATTAGATCTTACCAATTACGCTACATCTTTAGGGATTGATGTTCAAGGAACCATTTTAGCTTTACCCCTAGCAATATCTGACGACGCTTCCACCGTAGTTGGTTTAACCAATAGTGGAATAGGTTTTGTGCTTAAGTTGCCGGTTGCTCCGTCTAATAATAATTGTGATAATGCTATTAGTTTAAGCTGTGGAGCTTCAATTTCAGGAAGTACCACAAATGCAACTGATTCTGGCGGATCTGACGCACCAGATGTATATTACACTTATACAGGATCTGCAGGGGAGGGTCTCATAGAAGTTACTCTTTGTGATGGGACCACTAATTTTGATACTTTTTTAAGAGTTTTTTCAGATTGTTCACTTACAAACGAAATAGCATCCAATAATGACGATTGTGGTATTTATTCTAGATTGGATTTTGAATCGAATGGAACCTCTACTTATTATATTATGATTGAGGGAGCAGGGCAAGAATCTGGTGACTATACCCTTGAGTTAAATTGCTTATTGGGCAATTCATCTGAAACGAATAATACCTTCGCTTTATATCCTAACCCTGTTGATGACTTGTTATATATTAACTCAGAAGAACTAATAAAGAGTATTAGCATAAAAAATATGTTAGGGCAAACTTTATATGAATTAAAAGTAGCTTCTTTTGATAGTTCGATCGATGTCTCTAATTTGAATAAAGGAACCTATTTTTTAAACCTTAAAACAGCATCTAAAAATAGCGTAAAAAAAATCATTAAAAATTAAGAGAAATTAAAAAAGCCCACTCCAATTTGCAAGCACCTTCCCAATAAAAATCCCTAAGAACACAAGTGAAATAGTTAGTTTCATAATAGTAGATGCTAAAAAACCTAAAAAGGACCCCAATGCCGATTTTAACGCTTGTGGGCCTTTCGTTTTGTTAAAAACGATTTCTCCTATAAAAGCGCCCAAAAATGGACCTATTAAAATCCCAAATGGGATAGGAGCAAGTATTCCAATAATTAAACCCAATACAGCACCTACGGCACCAGCTTTACTACCACCAAACTTTTTGGTACTTATGGCTGGCATCATATAATCCAATAAAAAAATACCGATAGCGATTACAAAGGTGATTCCTAACAACCAATAATTAGTTGGTATAGCAACCGTTAATTCTAAAAATAATAGCCCTAACCAACCTAATGGAGGGCCCGGAAGAACCGGTAAAACACTACCTATTAAACCTACAATACAAAGAATAAACCCTATACTTACCAATATTAAATCCATATTCATATCTATTTGGTCGCATATTAATTGTGGTTGTTACAAGGATCGTTTAATAATTAAATTTGTTATGTTTTAATTTACAGGGATTTGTTATTTTTATAATATGAAAAATTTAGCGCTACTCCTTTTTTTGACCTTAATAACTAGTTCTTATATATCAGGACAAGAAATTAATTGGATGACCATAGAAGAAGCAGAACTTGCTGTAAAAAAACAGCCCAAAAAAATATTGATCGATGTATACACTAATTGGTGTGGCTATTGTAAGAAAATGGATAAAACCACTTTTCAAGATAAAGAGATGATCGACTATTTAAATAAGGAGTTTTATTGTGTAAAAATGGATGGTGAGGATAAAAACATAATGACTTTCAAAGGAAAGGAATTTAGTTTTGTTAATAAAGGAAGAAGAGGTTATAACGAACTTCCTGCTGCGCTTTTAAAAGGAAAATTAAGTTATCCAACCTTTGTATATTTAGATGAAGATTTAAGAATTCTGCTTGTTATGCCTGGTTACAGGAGCTCCTCTGAAATGCTGCCTATAGTCAGCTATTTAGGGAGCAATAAATATAAGGATATGAAGTGGGAAGCGTACATTAACGAAACTAAAGGAGAAAAATAAAAATGAAAATAAAAAGCGTTATCGGTCTACTTATTTTATCATTGTTTTTTTGTTCTTGTGAAAACTTTGAAACTAAAAAAATTTCTTCTGAAACATTTGTTAAAGACGAAATTAAATCTATTAATTGGAGGGATGTAGATCAATATCCTATTTTTAAAAATTGTGAACTTGTTTCAAATAAAGAACAACAAAAATCTTGTTTTGAATCTACCTTGTCCTCCTATATTTACCAGTCTATTAACTCTAAAGAAACTATTGTAACTACTGATTTAAACGAAACGTTAACAATCGATTTTATAGTCGATGAAAAAGGAAAATTAATGATTACTTCTATGATTGTTGATAGTTTGATAAGCACTCAAATTCCCTTGTTGGAAAAAAATATTAAAAAAGTAATGGATTCTATTCAGCCAATTGCTCCAGCCTATAAAAGAGGAATTCCAGTTAAAACATCTTTTCAGTTACCGCTAGAGATAAAAACAGTAGCGAACTAAAATTCAATATAATTGCGACACAGTACAACCATAAAATACTAAATTAGTAAATCCTTAATGCTAAAATTTTAAATGAATTCAGAT
>ERZ1048872.2595-NODE-2595-length-12737-cov-8.794906_pt1 | contig 12737 bp, 10 predicted proteins | sample MGYA00383100_ERZ1048872 | MGnify/ENA primary metagenome ERZ1048872 (study PRJEB29581, sample SAMEA5548370) | metagenome | biome: marine; feature: coastal; material: water | depth 50 m | study: Short-term variability in the microbial, nano- and picoplankton... | reverse complement strand
TGATTTTCAGGATTATGTTGATCAGTTCAGTTATTTTGCTGTTAATAGTAGAATTACTCAATACCGGAATTGAAGCCGTTGTGAATCGTATTTCAACAGAACATCATCCTTTATCCGGAAGAGCTAAGGACGCAGGAAGCGCGGCAGTTTTTATGTCGGCAGTCAACATGGCAGTAGTCTGGTGTTTTATTTTGTTTGACTTAATTTTCAATAATTCATAGATTTGTGCAGATTAATTTAATATTTTACGCAGTACTAGCGGAAACAATCTCAGCAGAACCGCTTTTGCTTGAAGTAAAAAAAGACAGTACTGCCGAGCAGGTAATAGCTTTACTTTCACAGAAATATCCTCAGGCGGCAGCTATTTTAAGGTCAACTAGATTAGCGCATGAAGATGAGTACGTTGGTAAACAGTCGATACTCACAGACGGTGAGGAATATTGTTTGATCCCTCCGGTAAGCGGGGGATAATTTTTGGAAAACTGTAGTCAATGAAATTTGTTTACTAGAACCAGAATGTCAAAAATCTCTAAAACTAAAATTACGACAGGTGTCTTCTGGCTTGAAGTTCCTGAGGCAGATTTATACATCCTTTGCGGTTGTCCGGCTGATAGTGTCAAGCATTTGATGAAAGCCGGTAAAATCAACAGTTTTGATCGAAATGTCGGTTCATTAGAGCCGGGCTCGGCTTTTCATCATCCTCACGGTTCTGTGACCAGCGAAACCGGCCCGAATGCAATTCTACTTTCCGATTTAAGTGTGCAAAATGGAGACTTTGCAAATTTAGCTGAGTTTCCAGTTCTGCAGATGCTTTACCGTCAAGGCATGCTTTTGCCGAATCACCCCAACAATACTGGTGCAAAACCTCTGCTCATAGGAAGCAGGAACGTGGTGAATGCCCAGATGGAATACATTTACAGGGGGAATTATGGTCTGACTAGTTTGCAAGAAATTCTGGATACAGGAATTTCAAAGGAGCTTGCAGAAGAAATGATGCGGATAAAACTCTACTTTTCCTTTGGTGCAATACGTTCAAGTACTGATCTGCTCGAAGCTCGAATTGTCAACCATGAACCTGTGGAAGTTCTAAACGGTGTAATGGTTCAGAGGAAAAGTGTGAATTGTTACGAATTCACTTATCAAGATGAAAGAGTAGAAATAAATCTGAATCTTGATAAAACTGAACGTTATGTGACTCCTTACGAACTTGAGCACCATCATTTCAAACGTGAATATTTCTCTGTAGTTCATACAGGAGAAGGTGACGGTTGGGATATTAATCGGCCCTGCATGGCCAGTGTCCTCAGTTTTCAGGGAAAAATTTATTTGATTGATGTTGGACCAAACATCACGCACACGCTGAACTCAATCGGTGTTGACGTGAATGAGGTCGAAGGCGTATTTCACACACACGCCCATGATGACCATTTTGCCGGCCTGACATCACTAATCCGAGCAAATCACCGCATCAAGTATTACACAACACCAATTGTACGAGCATCTGTAACAAAAAAGCTTTCCGCTCTGATGTCAATCAATGAAAAGGCATTTGAAGATTTTTTTGAAGTTTATGACTTAGAACTGGATGTCTGGAACAATATTGATGGTCTTGAAGTAAAGCCGGTTTATTCTCCACATCCTGTTGAAACAAATATTTTGTTTTTCAGGACACTTTGGGAAGATGGTTATGCGACTTACGCTCATTTAGCAGACATTTCTTCTCACACTGTGTTGAAAAAGATGGTTGAAGAAAATCCGCAACTACCAGGCATCAGTCTGGAGATGTTTAAAAAAGTCTGGGAAGAATATCTCCAGCCTGTTGCGGTGAAGAAAATTGATATCGGCGGTGGATTGATTCACGGCAAGGCAATTGATTTTAAGAATGACAAATCTGGTAAAATCATTTTGGCACATACTGCCCAAAAACTAACACAGGAAGAAAAAGTAATTGGCTGCGGGGTTAGCTTTGGAAGTACGGATACGCTGATAGAAGGGCATGAGGATTATGCACTGGAGTTTGGTGCGGATTATCTGCGGGGATATTATCCAAACGTAGAGATCGGTGAAATTCACATGCTGCTTAATTGTGAGCGGGAATCTATCAACGCCGGTACTATTCTGCTCCGAGATCAGGAAACTCCAAAACATGTGCGTTTGGTTCTTACAGGCGTAGCAGAGTTGCTTTCTCCGCGGGATAAATCAAGTTATCCTTTATCAAGCGGAACTCTAATTGGTGACCTAGCTGTCATTTTTGGTCTAAAGAGTACAGGGACTTACCGTACCTTAAGTCATATTGAAACCCTCAAAATACCGGCTGTTTTGTTCAATGAATTTGTCAACCGCAATCATCTTTTAGAACAAATTCAAAAAACACATGAGACTATTGAGTTTTTACAGCAGACATGGTTATTTGGAGAATCTATTTCTTCTCCCATTCAAAGTCAGATTGCTCAAAGCATAACACTCACAAAATACAAGAAAGGTGGAAAGATAGAGTGCGATGGGCTAATGCTGGTTAAAAATGGTAAAGTTGAACTTATCAGCCACGCAGCAGGTAAAAAAGAGAGTCAGCATGTAGTGGAAATAGGTGATTTTTGGGGAGGAGAAAATATGAACTCGAGTGATTCAAAATGCAGTGACGCAAGGGCAATCTCTCAAGCCGATATCTACAGCATAACAGACGTTGAAATCCTACAGAATATTCCGATTATACGCTGGAAAATGCTGGAACAGTCTGAAAGACGTGAGTCTCAGACGATAATTAGTAGCTCCTACAAATAGACAATTGAATCGGCACAGGCACAGTTTTGCTGATCCGGTTTTTTTGAGAAAATACCCAAAAACAGTCGGTTAATTATTTCTTTGTTCCGCGACAGCATTTCCTCAATTTCGACAAGTTGAATGGGACCGCTTTCCATTCCGGTTGCCATATTAACCACAAACCCAACTGACGCATAACACATCCCAAGTTCTTTGGCCAAAACAACTTCAGGTACACTTGTCATTCCGACAACGTCTGCCCCCCATTGTCTCATCATCTTTATTTCAGCTTCTGTTTCAAAACGCGGGCCTTCTGTGCAGATATAAACCGCATCACCTGTGAAATTAACTTTATGCTGAATTGCTGTGTCTGTCAACTGTTGGCGTAAGTTTTGGCAATACGGATCATCCATATTCACATGCTTTGCTCCGTCTAAACCACCCTCAAAAAATGTTAGCGGACGTTGTTTTGTCATATCCAGGAAATCAGCAAGCAAAACCAGTGATCCTGTAGGGAAATCCGGATTTAAAGAGCCTACTGCCGCAGTTGCAAAAATCTGCTTAACTCCAAGTTTCTGCAATGCTTTTATATTTGCACGGTAATTAATACGGTGGGGAGGGATTCCATGTTGCTTGCCATGCCTTGCAAGGAAAACAATGGAGTTACCTTGAACCTCAGCAATATCTACTTCAATCTCACCAAATTCCGTTTGTACGGAAACCTTGTCTGAGGCAACACCGCTGTCATAAACACCGGTACCGCCTATAATGGCGTATTGGATTGATTTCATGAAATCTGAACGGGACGGACTTTTTAAACTAAAACTTTTTTAATTTGAACTACTAGCCAAAAAAATCAGAATCATGTGTTTGAATACGTTCTAAGGTACTCTCATATTGGCAGGGTTCTTTGCCCATCACAGTAACACCAACAATCCTTTCATAGCGGCTGACCAAAAATTTGGCCATTGCTTCATTGTGTTGATCACTTGAAATATCCATAATTCCCCTAATTAGTTAAAATATTCTTATATACTTTTTGTGTTTTGTTTAACTGCCTGTCACACATACACAAAATTATTCAAAACTGGATATTATCCCAGTAAATCAAAATCATTTGTTTCGACGAGTTCCATAGTGTCCTCCGTCAGCCAAATATCACTGCCCAAAATCGGCTCACCAACTACTCTTTCAATACGTCGAATTGAACCTCCGCAGCCCATGAATCTAGACATTGCCTCATTGATTTGATCTCGTGAAATACTCATGTCATCTCCTTCTATGTTATTGAAATATAAGTGAATCACCTTCATTTATTATCTGCTAAAAATGAGGTGTTATTTATAATTTTGCAATATACAGACCAGAAGAATTAATTTATAAATTTTGAGAAAAAATGATGAACCTGTAAAAGTCATGAAACCGTGTTATAACTTACAAAGCGAGAAATATTGTCTAAACTACAACTATAATATCATTAAGTTTTCTCCTTATAGTTGAAATTACAAGTTGACGTTTAGATACTTTTTTTAACTGCAGCAAACATGAGAAACTTATATACGAGTCAGTATCACTCCCGCGGCGACCATCGCAACCGCGATTAGATGTTTTACTGTAGTTTCCTCTTTCAAAAACCAGATGCTCATCAAAGCGGCAATTACAACGCTGCTTTCTCTGAGTGCAGATACAAGAGCAATTGGAGAATTCTGCATAGCCCAGACCACAATTCCATATGCTGAAATTGACAAAATGCCTCCCGGCACAGCAAATTTCCAGTTCTGCTGAAGGGAACTCAGTACCGCACCTTTACGCATGAAAAGAGTAATTGTCAACAAAGGCCAGCACTCTAATGCCATCAACCAAAGTACGTATGAAGCAGCATTTCCGGAAAAACGAACTCCTAATCCATCCGCAAGAGTGTAAGCAGCAATGAAACTTCCTGTTCCTAACGCATAATAAACAGGACGGAGAGTATGGCTGTAAAATATTTTCCCGCGAAACATGAGACTGAATATACCCAGAGTGATCAGTCCTATAGCAAACATCATTTTTGTGCTAAGTTCTTCTCCAAGCCAAAACACAGAAACAAAGCCTAATAAGAGTGGTGAGGTCCCCCTTGCAATTGGATATACTTGTCCCAGATCACCATAAATGTAGGCTTTAACCAGAAAAAGCTGGTAACCTAAATGCAGTATCACCGAAGCGAAAAGATAGGGCCAGCTTTCAAGCTGTGGAATTGGAATAAACGGTACTGCAGCCATTCCGATAACACCACTGACAAGATGCAGAGTTGCCATCGTTACCAGACGATCCGGACTTTTTTTAAGAAACAGATTCCAACTGGCGTGCAAGAACGCTGAAAAAAGGACTAAAGATAATACAAATAAAGACATGAAATGTTAATTTATTTTATACTGTGAGGAAACTGATATTTTGAAGTGAGTGACGGCTAAAGGCATGGCGATTGTATAACTTTCTATTGCTGACTGTGGCTATTTCTGCATCATGTTTTTCCACTCTGTGAACCTGCATAACAATGAGAACATTTTTAGATAAATTACACGATCTTAAATTAAAAGAAGTTGCTCAACGTCAGAAAGTAAATTCTGAAAAACATTTACGCAGTCGAGCAGAGTCGCTCGAAAATCCAGAGGAATTTCGCACTGCTTTATTAAGAGCACCCGACGAAGCAATATCTTTGATTACAGAGGTAAAATCGAAAGCACCCGGTCGCAAAAATGTAGAGAGTCTTGATCCGGAAGAAGTTGTACGCGATTATATATCCGGAGGTGCAAAAGCTATCTCAGTGCTTACTGATGAAAATTGGTTCGGAGGATCCCTTGAAACACTCGAAATTGTACGTAAGGCAACTGTTTTGCCTTTGTTGCATAAAGAGTTCATAATAACTCCATACCAACTGTTGGAGGGACGTGTACGCGGCGCGAGTGCGGCATTAATTCTGGCCTATTATTTTCAGCAGGCAGAATTAGCTAAAATAATTGCTGAAGCTAAAACAATCGGTCTGGAGGCCGTTGTGGAATGTTCGCTGGAGACTGAACTGCCAAGGGCACTTGCGGTTAATCCGGACATTTTAATGATCAACAATAGAGCAATTGCCGCAATTCCGGAAGAACCGGTTAAAACATATGATCTTGGCAGTGTGGATGTAATTTCATCGTGGTGGGAACGTAATCCGGAATTAAGAAGCTGGAAAAAACAGCCCGGGAAACTGTTGATCAGCGCCAGCTGCGTCTATTCTAAGAAGGATATCCAAAGTCTGCTGAAGATTCCCTGTGATGCCGTGTTGATCGGTAATGCTGCTATGGTAGCACCGGATCGTGCAGCATTTATACGTTCACTCAGTAAAACAGCAAAAGAATCTTTAAGTTCTTAAAGAAAATTCCATGAAAAAAACAACTAATTTAGATTTAAGCATTTTGGTGGTGGATGATGACGAAAATATCCGGATGGTCCTCCGACAGTCTCTGGAAAAAGCCGGATATCACGTCAGTACTGCAAAAAGTGCAGAAGAGGCCCTGAACACACTGCAGCGCAGTTTTTTCAATGTTGTGATAACAGATATCATGATGGCAGAGATGAGCGGGGTGGAATTATTGATGCAGATCAAGGAAATGAATTCACTGATGCAGATTTTTGTCATGACATCACACAGTACATTACCACATGTTATCCAATGCATGCAGGGCGGTGCTTATGATTTTTTTGAAAAACCACTTAAAATTGAAGACATTCTAATTTCACTTGGAGAAGCAGCCCGTCGCTCAACCCGCTGGAGTTCTCTATACAGCCGCCACTCATTGTCTCCGCATGGGAAATAGACTGATGTTTTTTCTAAGGCAGAGTCGATGGAATTGAAAAAAAATTATTCCACCCCAATAATAAATCAGCAATCAGGACATCAAAAATGCCGGAGTCTGTTCAGTCGCGGCTAATTTTAGAACATTTTAAGGATTATTCAAAGCTGACGTGAAACGACAAAATCTGCAATATCTGTCAGAGATTTTGTGAGCTTTGTTTCAGGAAAATTTGCTATATTCAGTTTTGCCGCGGCAGAATGTTTCCTGGAAACATCTAAAGTATAACTGATAGAACCATAGCGCTGCATCAACTCGATCACCTCTTCAATCTGTGGCTTTGCAATTTCCTGCAGGGAGAGAATCGAATCAAGACGTTTTCTGTCGGCAACATTTGCTTTACCTAGTAAATGACTTAAAGGAAGAGTTATTTTACGTTCCTGTAAATCCCCACCAACAGGTTTTCCGGTTTTATTTCCATCTGCATAATCAAGAGCATCATCCACAATCTGAAAGGATATTCCAAGTGCCATTCCATAATCATACAACTGGTTTGCGGATTCACCTGAGGCACCAGCCAGTAACGCACCAGTTTTGATTGCAGTTGCAAAAAGACAGGCTGTTTTGTTGATGATGATTTCAAGATATTCTTCCTCGTTTGCAGCCTCAAAAGAACGTGTCAACTGTAATAACTCACCACGCGCCATCTTTGTTGTTGTTTCTGACATCAGTTCCAGCACTTCCAGATTACGCAATTTTGTGAGGCGGTGAAATGCCATGGACAGCAAATAATCTCCAGAAAGGACACTGGTTTCATTTCCCCAAACTTTGCAAGCCGTCTGCTTGGCCCTGCGTGTCTCCGCTCCGTCAACCACATCATCATGCAGAAGAGTTGCAGTGTGTAGATACTCTATTACCTGTGCGGCCTCCATGACCCTCTCATCCACACCAGCAAACATTTCTGCACCTAAAAGTACAAGTGCGGGACGCAGCCTTTTACCTCCGGAACTCAGAATATGATCTGCCACATTATTGAGCAAAGGAATATCGGTCATTACATCGCCTAATATTTTTGACTCAAGCGACTCAATATCAGCGGATACTACTTTTAGAATGTGTTCTAAACTGAGCGGCGGGGTGGTTGTCGGATCTATTGTTTTTGTTAAAGGTACGTTCATGAGTGCAGAAACATGATCAGGCATCCACAGGCTGCATCACAAACAGCAAATCACCCTGGTTTACAGTATTCTGGTCTTCGGCTATGACCCGTATAACTTTATACTTCACCTCATCGAGATATAATGAATCTCCATCAGGGCTTTTGTAGTCTGCCAATGATAATTCCGTGTAGACTTTCATCGATTCCAACAAACACAGAGTGTGATTAACGTCAATGATCTGTCCTTCACTCACGAAAGGTTCCTCCTCACGGGACGCAGCACAATAGAAACCACCCATCTGCGGAGAGAGAACCTTCAATTCATCTGAACCTTCCAGCATGATGGTTTTCTGATCAACAGCATTTTTAGCAGTCCCTGAATCTTTATGGGATTCTCTAAGAAGTTTCTTTGCATCAATCCGTTCAAACAGATCTACCAGATAACTTGTACTGAAACGACCCTTTTTAAATTCTGCATCCTGTAGGATTAGTCGATTCAAAGCCAAGTTAGTGGACACACCTCGAATTTTAACTCCCTTCAAATATTCGAGCAAACTGCTGATTGCTTCTTTGCGTGATTTGCCACAGCAGATTATCTGCGCAATCAGACTATCGTAATATGGTGATACTACAGAGCCGGTAGCAACTGTTTGAATGACACGCACATTTGCTTTTTCCGGAAAATACACTTCCGATACGTGTCCTGGATCCGGAATAAAACGCATCTCACCCTCATCGTCGAGTTCTATTTTCTCTGCAATCACACGTAATTCAATCGCATGGCCATTGAGTTTCACATCCAGTGCTCCAATATTGTCACCTTGAGCTACTTCCAACTGCAGTTGGACCAAATCAGTTCCTGAAACCATTTCGGATACAGGATGCTCTACCTGCAGTCTTGTATTCATTTCCATAAAATAAACACATTTTTGATCAAGATCATAAATAAATTCAACAGTACCTGCACCGATGTAATCAATTTCATCAATCAATTTACCTGCATAATTATAAACCTGATCCCTGATATTTTTCGGAATTCCTGAAGCAGTTTCCTCAATAAGTTTTTGATAATTACGCTGAACCGAACAGTCACGTATTCCTAATAATTTTGAATTACCATGCATGTCACGGATTATTTGCACTTCAAGGTGACGCATCGAACCGACGAATTTTTCTAAATACAAATCTCCATTGCCAAACGCACTCAGGGCTTCCTGAAACATCCGTGAAAATATTGATTTGAAGCGCCCTGCTTCTCTGACTACTCCAATCCCTTTTCCTCCTCCGCCGTGTGCCGCTTTTATCAACACCGGAAATCCAATTTCCGCGGCAACAACCAGAGCATGTGCAGGATCCATTAAAGCACCTTCACTACCAGGGACAACGGGTATCTTTAAATTTTGGGCAGTCGCAATTGCATTTGACTTGTTACCCATTCTATCCATATTCGCAACACGCGGTCCGATAAAGTTAAAACCGTGTTCCCGGCAAATTCTTGCATAATGCGGAGATTCCGACAAAAATCCAATGCCTGGATGAATTGCATCTACTTCCTCCTGTTCTGCAATTCTGATTACGCTCATTCCGTTCAAATAACTATCCTGCGGTGTGTTGCCTCCAATGCAGACCAAACGGTCTTTTTCACGCAGCAAGGTTGCAGGATAACTTTCCATATCAGCATCCGAGGCAACTAAGACCACTTCCATCCCGGCATCCTGAGCACCTCGTATCAAACGTGCCGCGGTGCAGCCGCGTGCGTGAATCAGCACACGTTTAAGTTCACCTGTATGTAAATTTTCCTGAGTAGAATATGTCTGAACTTCATCACCTACAGACAACTGATATTCACCGGACAAGACACGTGAAATAATTTCCTCGACTGAATATTTTGCAACCGGAATCTGCGGGTCAATTTCCAAAAGTTTTTGATCAATATCGGCGTCAAAAGGATTTTTGACAAGACCGTCCATTGTTCCCGGATTTGTGGAAAGGTAATTCGACAAAGTTGAATGAGCTGGTAAGTGACTTTCCACCACCAATTGACCGGCAAAGGGAATTTGTGAACCGGAGAAAAAGTACGTACGCACAAGCAAATGCGTCACGAAACTAGCTTGTGCACCTCCTGTACAGTCACGAAAACCGAAACACAATACCGGAAGGTCCAGATCTTTTACAAATCTTGTTATCCGTTCGTTTATAATAGCCATCGAGAATAAAGATCCGCCACCTTCTTTGGTTTGCATACCTGCGGAAGAGATGAAAAATATCACCGGTAATTTCAAACGTGCGCAATCATCAAGTAAGCGGCAAACTTTTTCGCAGCTTGCCATATCAAAAGCTCCGGCCTGAAACTCTATATTACTGACCACCAGACCTACACGGTAAGACGTTTTTTGTTTTTTAGGAGCATTCTTTTTATCAGTGGATGCTTTGCCGTTTTCTCCATTGGTAAATGTTCCCAGTCCAGTCACCACACCACAAGGAGTAACACCATTATCCAATGCCTGCTCAATTGCGTCACGGAATCCTGGAAATTTAACCGGATTTGAAGTTATCCTGTCTGCGTACAGTTCCTTAAAGTCTCTGAAATAATGTTCAATGACTTTAGTTGAACTGATGACAGAGCTTTTGTATCCTCGTAACAAGTTCTGGATCAGCAAATCTTTGTAAGACTGATCGAGACGATTCCAAAAATCTTTAATGCCGATATTGCGTGGGGTTATTTTTCCGTTAAAGCGGCCTTTATTCTGCTGTGCTTCGTAAAGCGACGGCAGTAATCCGGAAAAATAATAACGCACAAGTCCAAACAACGGAGGACTCATCCGCGGAAAGACAACCCTTTTCCATTCGCTGATTGTACCAAGTACATCATCACAATCTTTGCGGTCAATGAAATTTGCCAACCACTTAAAAAATTGTGTTCTTACTGAATTACTTTCAAGTTTTAAAGAATTTTTTTCAAATTCCTTCATTGCCCCTTCCACTGTCTGCTCAAACAACTGTTCAACAGATTTTTGCGAAATTTGATTTGTACCTTTCAGTTCATCTGCAATCGTCGGAAGAGCTTCTATGACTTGATTGTAGAGCAAATCAAACAGGAGTATGTTCTGGAAATTTTCCTTAAAACTTTCATTAATAACAGTGGTTTTTAACAAATCTAGTAAATTAGGATTCTTTGGAGGGAGGTCCTTGAGAGTTAATTCTCCAAGTTGTTCGTACAGTTCTATCAGGTTTTCTGAAGTACTGTCCTTCCAGTAATTATAGAGGTAAAGCAGTATTTCCAGAGTCAGGTCATCAACCGCTTTTTTATAATTCACCCGTGGATCACCGATGAAAAAGGCAACCAGACGTCCACGCTCTTTTTCACGGTCATCACTGGCACTGACAAACTGTTCAAAACGTTTGTTCAGCTTTTCGTGGAAACGCACCTCCAGCGGAGTCTTGTACCACTGCTGCAGTTTTTCCTGTCGTTCTTTTTTAAGACGTTCCTGCAATTTCCCCACAGGAGTTTTACGAGAACTGAGTCTGGCATAACTATCGATGGAGCGACTGACAATACGCTGGCGTAATTTGAGGTAACGCATAAACCGATACACATCACCAAAAATATTCAGCGTACCTGTTGGGGAGCGGTCTGTAACTCTGTTACTTTCTATTAAAAGTTTTGAAGGGTTGAGATAATGATTGATGCTGTCACGATAATGGTCAAAGAAAAAATCATTTTCAATTAAGAATTTACATGAATTATTTTCAGTCGCTTCAACTGCACTGATGATTGCATCCTTAATATTTTTTGCTTGATGAGGGTGCTCATAAGCATAATCTATGATACCGTCGAAATATCCTTGAGACTGTAATTCATATGCAGAAACTCCTATGTGTTTGGCTGACTCCTGCCAGGATAAATCATATTTCCGCGCAATGTTACTTAAGCCTTTTGGATGGATAGTGTTGAAGACACCTTGCCTGACGGAAAGCAGGATATTGGCGGTTGCCAGAGGAATTGCTCCACCGCTGTAACCACCTCCAAAAACAATGCCGATGACAGGCAACTGTAAATTTGCCATTTCACTGATCAGAAATGAAATACTGTGAGACTGGTTGTCCAGGTTTGCTTCTGCATCAGCAGCTGCACCTGGCGTATCCATGAAAGTTACCAGAGGTATACTGTGCGAAGCAAAAAAACGCACCTTTTCCGCGGCTTTACGGTGATGATTCGGCCCCCAGACACCATTTTGTATTTTGTGATTCTGGGCAATAAATCCCAACCTTCGCATTTGCCCAGAAATTAAAAATTCAATTTCTGCAGTATAAAGCGGTCCTTCGGTTTCTTCTGCAATCATTTTTCCACCTAACTGCTGAATTACTTCCAGAGCACTAGGACGCTTCTTTGATTCAGATGGATTAACCACACGTTGAATATATGAGTCAACGTCTACTTTCTTCAGTTGCCGAACTTCTTCTTCAATCTCTTCCGTGGACAGTAATCCCTGGATTCCTGAATCATCAAAAAAAGCAGGCTTCTTCTTCCCGCGCAAAAGGGATAGATCGTGTGAGATCACTTCAGCGGCATGAAACGCTGAAGTGAATTTGCTGGTTTTTTTATTGTTTGATCCCATATAACTAAGATGTTTTGTGCAAAATTCTGGTTGAGCTTTTACGGTAGCAATAACGGTGATAATGCTTTGTCAAGAGAAGGTAACGAAATCGGAAACAAGAGTTGCTCTTCCAAAGAATGTAATTGTGCCGCAGTTAACGGATCGTTTTGTTGATGATATTTACGTAAAATATTCAGTTTTTTTTCAGGTTTTTCTAAACGCTGATAGGCGACTGCTAAACGGTCCAGAAACAAAAGTTGCATCGGCGGATTACCTGACAGACGCTGACTTTGTTCCAGTGTTGTTTCCAGCAACTCCAGAACTTTCTCCCAGTCTTCCGTCATGACCAGTGATGCGCTTAAACCGTCTACCAGAAAAAGGTGTCCCGGATACTGTACCAACCCC
>ERZ1048872.2593-NODE-2593-length-12740-cov-4.890658_pt1 | contig 12740 bp, 10 predicted proteins | sample MGYA00383100_ERZ1048872 | MGnify/ENA primary metagenome ERZ1048872 (study PRJEB29581, sample SAMEA5548370) | metagenome | biome: marine; feature: coastal; material: water | depth 50 m | study: Short-term variability in the microbial, nano- and picoplankton... | reverse complement strand
TCTGTGTTAATCATGAGAATGAGCGTTCCAAATTCAGGTGGAATGTTCGGATCCTCATACAACTCTTCGAGTTTGGATTGGGCCATTGCAATGCGGACATCGATTTTTTTGGCTTTGTTAAGCAGCCAGTTATCGCACGCTTCTTTTGCTTGACGGCGAATGTTTCGGGGAACTTTAGGGTCATCAATTTGATTGATGACTGTAGCAACTTGTTGAAGACGAGTTTCGATATCCATGTTTACAGCCCCTTTGGTCGATACCTAACGCTGTGTGTAGGCCGTCTTTAAGTTGATTGCCGCCACCCGCACACCATGGACTTCACCGAAAACGATCTTTTGGGTTGGTCCCGAATCTTCACACTTGTCCTTGGGATGGGGTGGGCTGCGTGGATGGACCACAAAGAGCGAAGGGTTAGCAATGACCATTGGCTCGTATGGGTCAAACCTGCTCTGTTTCTTTGGGCCCTGGACCTGATGAACCAAGGGGCTGACTGGACCATCTACCTCACCGCCTCCGCCGTCGTCGCTTACGCAAGCGGTGCTGTCCTGGGGCGGCCGTCATTGAGCGACCTTCGAAGTGGGTCACGTCTGGACGGTGTCGTGCTCTTGTGGTACACCATCAGCAGCGTTGGCTTGGTGGCTGGAGCCTTTGCCTACCAATCCACACAACCGTTGGATGTGCTGCTTGGCAACGACACCGGTTTAGGAGCGCTTTGGTGGAAGACGTTGAGCGTCCTGTTCGTCATCCTGATTATTGACGGCGCATGGCGATTGCGTTTGCTCCACGGTGGAGCCGATGCAAAGGCTTTGATGTGGGTGGCGTTGCTTTTCCCGGGCTGGGCAACCATGCCTTTGCTCTTGTCGGATGCAACGATGGATGCCACGGTAGCGCTCCCACCGAGCCTTGCCTTGCTCATGTGGGGTGGATTGAGTTTCCTGATCATCCCGCTGTTCTTGCTGGTGAACAACATCGTAGCGGGAAACATTGCTTCATTTGGAGATTTGAGGTTAGCGTGGCATGCCTCACGGATTGAACGAACTGAAGTGCTCAACAGGCATGTGTGGCTGTTGACCACTTTGATCGAAATGCCAGATGGAACAACGGGCGCACACCATCGAACCCGTGCACCCCGGACAACGCCGTCCCGCGAAGATTTGGAGGCATCAATTGCAGCGCTCGAAGAAGCAGGTGTTGACCAAGTTTGGGTCAGCTCAAAATTGCCACTGCTGGTGTTTTTATTCCCAGCGATTGCGCCACTCGTGTTGTTAGGCGATCCGATGGCATTGTTGATGCCGATGCTTGGATTGTAAGCAAAAAGTACTGGACATCATGCGCCCTTGCGCTCAATGTTCTTAGCTCGTAGACCCTTGTAACTGCACTTTCGGCAGCGAGCTGCACGAACTGCGTTGCGTGCGTTGCAACGCATGCAAATCTTGCGGTGGAGCAAGCGTGCTTCAGCTTCAGGGAATCGTGCCATGGCCAAGCGACTGACTCCCCCTATTTAATCACAACCGAGTGAACAATGTAGGCCTGTGCATCATTTTGAAGGGATTCACCTCTTACCAACTTGATGGGAAGCAGTGTTGAAAGCCCACGGCCCGCTGGCAGTGGCATGCGTGTGTTGCGACTGCCTGGCATTCACCACGACTCAAATGTCGTCGTGGTCACCGGCTCGGCAGGTTCGCTGATGATTAACGCTGGAACATCTTGGTACCAGTCGCTTCAAGTCGAGCGAGTCAAAGGCCTGCTGGGCGACGAAGCTACGCTCGACCGGATCCTCCTCACGAGCAAGCGGTACCCATGTTCCGGAGGGGCCAAACACCTTTCCGAGATGTTTGCAAATTGCCCAGTCCATGTGCACGAAGAAGGGCAAGCAGCACTCGAAACAGGGGACTTTTTCTCGACGTGGGCAAGTCGATTCGATTCAGACATGCCCCCCATTGGCACCGAGCCATGTGCCAGTGGTGAAGTGTTTGCATTAGGCGATGGCGAAGTCGAAGCCATTCATCTCCCAGGCTGCTCGGCTGACGAAATCGGGTATTGGATTAAAGATCAATCAATGATGGTGCTTGGATGCACCCTTCCAAGAGCTGACCGGCCCGCAAGGTGGGATTTACCAGGAGGTTGCTTACCAGATTTGATTGACAGTTTACAACGCATCAAAAAGCGACAACCATCGGCCATTGTACCGATGCAAGGGCCAGCAATCAAAGGAAAAAGGCATGTCAAAGATGTTCTCGAGATGCACCTCAAGTTCCTCCGTGAATGTCTTGAGAGGGATGGTGCAACCCCGAAGTCATGGGGCCGACCCGCACAAACCGCCATGTGGTACACCTCTCACCCACCATGGCCGCTTGAGGAAAAAGAAGCGGTCTAAGCAACAACTGGAAGATCAAGCATCAATGGTTGAGGTGCATCGCTGCTTCGTTGTTGAGATTCCAGAATTTTCGCACGTCGGTTCGCTCGTCGCTGTGCTTTTTCAGTAAACGGTTGTGTTCCATCAATGTTCATCGTTTGTGAGCCATCCATCGAGTAGGTCGCTCTGTGCCACCCACTCTGGATGTGGATGATGTTGTCGTGCAGTCGAAGGCTTGAGACCGGTCCGTCATAGGTGAACAGCTTCACGCCCCGGCCTGGGACATTTGGCCCAACCATCCATACTTGACCTGCTTGGGTTGCTACCAGAAAGGAGGTCTCACTTGGAGCGGCACTGCACATCGATCGAACAACGCCACCTTCGACAGTAAATTTGTCAACCAAATCCAAGAGAGGGAGGGTAAGGAACGTCACGCCACCTTGGGCATCACCAATGATGGCGGTCTCGATGCGATTTGAAGGACCTTTGACAACCAACATGACTGTTGCAATCGCGTCTAATTTTATTCTTCGATTGATCCCGTTGTGGGGTCGCCATTGCACGAGGCCATCGTCCATGGCAACAAGGCATCCATCAGGGGTCACGAGGCTTCGGACAACAACTCGGTTGTTCATACAACAGAAAGCAGAGCCGGAGGTACACATTCATTTCCGAGACCCCTCGGAAAAATCTGAAAGTGAATCAGTAGGAATCTTCAGACTTACTGTCTTTCTTCCACTTGCGGTAGCAAGACTTGCAGACACGAACTCGGCCTTTACGTTGAGTGTAGCCGCTCTCGCCCCACACATCGATCGCATTGTCGATGGAGAGTGAGCGTCCGCCGAATGATTTGTCAGCGTACTTGTCACAGGTGTTGACGCCGCATGGAATCTCGCCTTCTTTCTTTGTTTTCTTGCTGGTCGAGTCGTTGGTTTCACCAGCGTCTGACTTGTGCTTGCGTGCCTTTGCTTTGAAGCCCATGAGTCAAAGGACCTGTGCCCGATTCAAGAAGGTTACCACGGAAGTGGTGCTTCACTGCTCTGATACGTACCCAAGTTGACTGAGCAAACCGTCGATGAGACGGAGCAATCCACGGAGGGTTACTTCGGAAACATTGGCGACCCCACAGACTTCAGATTGAGTTCGTGGAGAACCGGATTCGGATGATGCCTTGTAGATCAACGCTGCTGCAACGCCCATCGGTTTCTTTCCTTGCCAGATGTCTTCGTGGGGTTGGATTGCATTCCACAAGTGACCCACTTGGATGTGGGTGTTGGGCGGGAGTTGCAAGTCTGAGATGAATTTGTCAAAGTACTGGTCTGGGGAGGAGATCTTGTGGAGATTGAGCCTGCGAGAAACTTGGCGGATCAATCGGGACAATTCTTTTTCTGTCACATCGAACGACCGTGAAATGTCAGGAATCTGCCTTGGGAGGTTTTCTTGACGTGCGACGAGGTATGCGCATGCTGCGGTTACGCCAGCGATTGAGCGCCCAGTGACGAATCCTTCGCCGGACAAGCGTCGATAGAGACGAGCAGCTTCTTCTTGCAACGGCTTTGGAAGTCCTGAGTTATCTCGAATGAATTGGTTCGCTCTGACGAGGTTGCGCTCACGGCTCTTTCGTGTTTTGGAGCGTTCATCGATCACTCGACGGCGACGCCACTCACGGCGTGCTTGAGAAGAAATCCCGTGACGACCTGCTGACCCTGTGTTGAGGTCACGGACGTCAATGGTGGTGTTGAGTCCTTTGTCTGCGAGGGTGTAGGTGAGTGGTTGGCCAACTCGAGAGCGGTCTTGGCTGCGATCTCGATTTGTCCATTCTGCTCCGGGGTCAATCACGTTCTCTTCAACGACGAGCCCGCAGGAGTTGCAAGTGATTTCACCTCGACTGTCGTCCATCTGCCAATCGACAACGCCGCACTCTTCACACGGCCTGGTGTGACCTTCGAGCGTTCGTCTGATCTGGTGGCTGCTGTCTGCTGCCCCTCGGGAGGTCCGTGAGGTTGTGTTTATGCTGCCGTTTTCCGTTTGTGTGTTTTGCTTCATCATCTCAACTCCTTGTTCAGTAGTTGAGAACCTTTCTATTTAATACCCTGTGTGGCAGTGCATGGCAGTGATTGCATGACGGCTCGTAGGATAGACGGTGTGTGTTGGGTTCTCGCTTAGTAAACAAGAATCACGCTCAAGTGAATATAAACTGTTGTTTGGAAAACCTGAATCCATGGAAACCCTAAAGCAAAACTCAGGCAAGAGTTCAAAGACGGTACGCGGTGACATCCGAGCGAGGAGAACACAATGCCAGCAACCGTCGTTCTAGGTGCGCAATGGGGAGATGAAGGAAAAGGGAAGTTGGTCGACCGTATTGCCGAACAGGCGACATGGGTTGCTCGGTTCCAAGGCGGAAACAACGCCGGACACACGGTCGTTCTTGGCGATCAAGTGCTCAAATTTCACCTCCTGCCGTCTGGCATCACACGCAAAGAGTGTAACCTCATCCTTGGGGACGGCATGGTCATTGACCCATGGGTCTTAGACAGCGAACTCAACGGATGGAACGACTCAACGGGCGAGGATCCCCGTGGCGAGCGGTTGTTCATCAGTGAGCGAGCCCACATCATTCTTCCCTATCACTGCATTCTTGACGGACAAGACAAGAAAATCGGCACCACCGGAAGAGGCATCGGGCCGACATACGCCGACAAAATAAACAGAATAGGATTGCGATTTGGCGATCTCTCGGAAGTCGACGGTGACAATGACTGGATGGAAGCAACCACTGCTCGAATGAACGCAAGCCTCGAGGCTGCTGGATGTGAAGACCGAATTGTCGCATCCAAACTAACTGAAGACATTGCATGGATTCATTCAACCTACACCAGTTGCATTGCCAACACTGGCCTCATGCTCGATAACGCCCTCAAACTCGGTGAGCACGTGATCCTCGAGGGAGCACAGGGTTGCTTGCTTGACATCGACCAAGGCACCTTCCCCTACGTCACCTCCTCTGTCACCTCACGAGGCAATGCTGGACACGGAGCAGGCATCCATCCGGGTCACGTCAACGATGTCATCGGAATCACGAAAGCCTACATCACCCGTGTTGGCCACGGAGCAATGCCAACAGAACTCGAAGATGAAGTGGGTGACCACCTTGGCACCATCGGTCATGAATTTGGAACAACCACCGGACGAAAGCGACGATGTGGTTGGTTTGATGCAGTGGTCATGCGCCATGCCCACCGTGTCAACGGATTCACCGGCTTGGCATTGACGAAATTGGACGTGCTTGGCGGGCTTGATGAACTGAAAATATGCGTGGCCTACGAACTCGACGGAAAAGAGATCCTCGAAATGCCGTCCAGTGCCACAGCGCTTGAACGATGCAAGCCGATCTACATCTCCATGCCAGGTTTCCCTGGACATTCTCTGCAAGAGTGGCTTGGAATTGCAAAGAAGGCGAATGAAGACGGTGCGGGCTATTCAACACTGCCAGCAGCAGCCCAATTGTACATTAAGAAAATCGAAGCGTTGGTTGGCGTACCATGCACAAGTGTAGGCGTTGGACCCGATCGTGACGCAACAATCGACATGGTCAACTGAGGATTCATTCCAGCCGTTTCAAGGTGAAGACTCAAAAAGGTGAGGCTCAACCGTTGGCTTACAGGGGCGTTTAGCTCAGTTGGAAGAGTGCTTGGTTTGCAACCAAGATGTCGTGGGTTCAAATCCCACAACGTCCATTTCCCTGCTAAAAGAGTGCGAACTAGGTGATGTTTCGACTCACAAAGGTTGCGACCTCTCCCTCAATCCAGCACGGTGAAAATAAGCGAAGCAGCAGCGGTCTTCGAGTCAGGGTCGAAGTGGCAATCAGTTGGTGCTGGAATCCACAGAAGGAAGATTGAAAGGCAGAACGGGAGCCAGATGAAAAATCAAAAAAACGGTGGCTTTCTTTCCGGTTTCCGACAGACAGTGTCCATAGAACATACAAGACAATATATCCATCATCTACTTGAGGGACGATATACGACCTTTTGCCGTTGTTATTCGGGGAACCACCATGTCCACATCCAAGATTGAATCAATTGTTGAATCCATTACAGAGGAGGTGAAGTCGAAATTCACGAGAACCATTGGATTGGTTGGCGTGATTATCATTTCACTCTCCGCCATGCTTCCTGGAATCTTTGTAACCCCAACTTTTGCAGCAGAGATCATGGGGCCCGGGATCTGGCTTGCCTATCTGTTCGCAGCTTCTGTGGTTCTTCCCGGAGCTCTGTCCAAATCAGAATTATCATCCGGAATGCCGTCGAGTGGAGGATCTTATGTGTACTTAGAGCGCACGTATGGCCCTCTTATCGGGACCATCAGCGGACTGGGGTTATGGGCATCTTTCCTTCTCAAATCGGCCTTTTCCTTGATTGGCTTTTCTGCATACTTCATCGTAGTCACGACATACTTCGACGTAGATATGGAACTGCTGACGCTCTCAATGAGTGCACTGGTTTTGATCGTTGTTGTCAACCTACTTGGCGTGTCGAAAGTCAAGGCTGTTCAAGCACCGATTGTCTTCATGACCGTGGCCCTGCTTACGGTCATTTGCATCGCCTCACTCTTCGCTGACGGATTCGACGCCAGCGTCCCCATCAATGGAGCCATCAATGTGAATGGATGGGAACTTGCTGAAGCAGCAGCCTTTGTGTTCGTTGCTTATGCTGGCGTCACGAAAGTTGCTGCAATCGGTGGGGAAGTCAAAAACCCTGAGAAGAATTTGCCAGCTGGAATCTTGCTTTCATTGCTCATTGCAACGGTTCTTTACTCGGTGATTGCTTTCTTGATGATGGCAGCCATTCCTGGCGGAGAATGGTGGATTTCAACAGATGGAAAGGTGGTAGAAAATCCAGTCTTTGTCTTTGCTGAAACTGTTGCAGGGTCAAAATTCGGCGTCGTTGCCGCTGCCCTTTCTGTTCTGACGATGATTTCGATGGCGCTTGCAGGCATTCTCGCATCCTCAAGGTTCCTGTTTGCAATGGCTCGTGACAACCTCCTTCCACAAGCGCTCGAGGAAGTGAACGTCAAATTCGAGACGCCTCATTGGCCCATTCTTTTAACAGGAATCGCCATGGCTTTGGCGATTTTCTTTGTCCCTCTCAAGGACGTTGTCAAGCTTGCCTCGGGTTTCAAAATCATGATCTTCATGCTGATCAATTCATGCGTCATTATCCTCCGCCGAACCAGTAAGGAGCATGATTGGAATCCATCCTACAACAGTCCAATGTATCCCTACATCCAATTATGGGGGATCGTAGCGGGCGCAGTTCTCATTGCGTTTATTGGCAACAAGGCCTTCATCGGTGCTGCTGCTGCTGTTGCAGCAGGGGCTGCCACATACTTCCTCTACGGACGAAAGCATGCAACTCTGCAAACGACGCCAGTTGCGTCGTTCCGCAAGCAGTTTCAATCGCCTTCACCAACCGAGCATGAACGACGACTGACTGTGTTCCACGCAGCTGACATGGGGGGCAAGAACCACCTCACTGTACGGGAATTCCAAAATGCTCTGCAAGCGCTTGGGCTCAGTTACACTTCAGATGAATCCCGTGTGATCTTCCATGCCGCAGATGCCGATGGAAATGGCGTGATTGACATCGATGAATTTTTCCAGTTCATTGAAACAACCAGCGACGAATAGAGCCACCTCACTGTGGGGGCACCCAAAGCCATTATGGGGGGAAGTGCTGTCGGTTCACTTATGAATGACTGAAATTTTTTTTTTCAGTTCCCATGAGGTCACCTTTTTGTCAACCAAATCATCCATCACGGAACTCATAGGAGGGAAGATTGGTGAGGTCACTGAAGAAATATCATCAGTGTTCAATCGAACCATCGGGCTATGGGGCGTTGTAGTCATCTCGCTTTCGTCAATGCTGGGCTCGGGCCTCTTTGTCATGCCCGCTTTTGCAGCAGAAATCATGGGCCCTGGCATTTGGTTGGCCTTTTTGCTTGCAGCCACGGTCGTCTTACCGGGTGCACTTTCTAAATCCGAACTTGCTTCTGCAATGCCATCCAGTGGCGGCTCCTATGTCTACCTCGAACGAACCTACGGTCCACTTTTTGGAACCATCAGCGGGTTGGGCCTTTGGGCCTCGTTTTTGCTCAAAGCCTCGTTTGCTCTCATCGGTTTTTCGGCCTACATGTACGCTTTGACAACCTACTTCGAGATTGATATTAACATCCAATTGGTCTCCATCTCTGCTCTTGTCCTCATCACAGTTGTGAACATATTGGGACTCAAAAAAGTCAAAGCAATTCAAACGCCGATCCTTTCGATAACGCTTGGGTTATTAGCAATCATTTGCATTTGGGCACTGTTCGACCCTTCGACAGATTTGAGTCGCCCGCTCAGCAACTCAGCAAAGACGGGAGCCTTTGATCAAAGTTTGAGCAGCATCGCTGAAACTGCAGCCTTCGTGTTTGTCGCCTATGCTGGCGTGACGAAAGTTGCTGCCATTGGAGGCGAAGTCAAAGAACCAGGAAGAAATTTGCCACGAGGCATCATGCTCTCCCTCTTGATTGCCACAGTGCTGTATTGCGTTGTGACGTACATCATGATGGCAGCAATGCCAGAGGGATGGTACCTCAATGAAGGAAAACCAATCGAAGATCCTGTGTATCGATTTGTGGACGCAATTGCTGGGTCCAAAATAGGACTTCTCGCTGCAGCATTGGCGGTGCTGACCATGATCTCGATGGCGCTTGCGGGCATCTTGGCCGCTTCGAGGTTCCTTTTTGCAATGGCACGAGACAACCTTCTGCCACAGTCGTTGGAAACGGTGAATGCCAAGTATGAAACGCCACACTGGCCAATCATTGTCACTGGAGCAGTGATGCTTCTCGCAATTCTTTACTTACCCGTAAAGGATGTTGCCAAATTGGCATCTGGGTTCAAAATCATGGTTTTCATGCTGATTAACTCCTGCGTGATCGTGCTCCGGCGCTCGCCTGAAGCGAAAGAATGGTACAAACCAAAGTACAATTCTCATTTCTACCCATGGATTCAGGTTTGGGGAATCCTCGCTGGCTTTGTATTGATTTACCTAATGGGAAGCAAGGCATTCATCGGGGCAGGCGCAGCAGTGGGGCTTGGATGCCTCACGTATGTGAGCTACGGACGGCATCATAGCCAAGTCCGAACCACACCTTTCAAGAGCCTGCGTGAGCATTTCGCTAACCCGACAAAGCAACAACATGATCTACGTCATGCTGCGTTCAAGGCAGCAGACTTCGGGAAGAAAAACCACCTCACATTACCTGAATTTATCAACGCCTTAGAGGCATTAGGCGTGGCCTTCACGAATGACGAATTCCGAGAAATTTTCCACAGCGCAGACGAAGATGAAAACGGCGTCATTGATATTGATGAATTCCTCATCACCGTCGAAACAATCGACGAAACATTCGTTTCAGAAGACGAATAAGCCGAGTTCAATCCACTTCATGAGTGGATTGACAACCTCCGAGCGAAAGGTATCGAACCATAACGGGCTGCTCCAACAAACCAATGCTGCGAGAAGATACTCAATGCCAAGTGGTTCCTCTTGAGGGTAGAGGGTGGTCATCACTTCACCTTCGTCCACGAACCATCAGCGCCAACGTTCCAGAATTGTATCGCTTCGCTGACATCGACATACCATCCGGATTCGCCTTGCACGGATCCAGGGGCGGCCTGCATCACACCGACTTCTGTTGCTTGAGCAGCGAGGCTTGCCTTCAGTTCGGGACTGAGGTCGATCATTGTGTCGGGTGAAGGCGCTTGATTGGGTGATCCTTCGGACGGTGTGTCTTCCTCATCAACCTCATCACCTTCATCTTCTGCGTCTTCGTACTCTTCTTCGAAGGCGTCTTCGACCCATTCTTCTTCTTCGGCCTTGTTCACTCGGCGCACAAGCACGACCAATGTAACCAAAATGAGACCAAGAAGGAACGAGCCAAGCGTCATAGCGGTGTTCGTCGAACCAACAGCTCCACCAAGGAGTACAGGTTCAACATCAAAGAATCGTTGGGTGATGAGTCCATTCCAGTTCACAGTGCACGAACGGTCATCGCCAGCAGAACTGACTTTGACTTCCCATGTATCACCTGTGACGTACTTCGCTTTTCCAGCACTGCAAGAAATCGATGTGTTTTCAGGCTCGACAATCACGAGGTTGTCGTATTCATCAACGCCTTGCAACTGTAGAAGCACCGTATCGCCCTGTGCGATATCAAAACCGTCGAGTTCGGCTACAACCCGCACAGCAGTCCCTGGCTGGATGAGTAGGTCAATGGTGTGAACCGCATCACCTGAAGTCAATACCAATTGGTAGGAACCTGACGTGCGTCCTGTGAAGTCCCAATATCCATTTCCTGACGAAGAGGCTTCAATCACGCCAAACGATGAATTCAATTCGGTGCTTACATTTGTTGCCGGCGCCATATTGCCATGGGCATCAATCACTTGAATGTACAATTCAGATGGCTGGCCGGCATTGGCCGTGAGCCCGAGTTCCTGATCCGTGACCAAATTACGTGCTTCTCCGGCGACCACCGTGAGGCGAATTGTAGCAAAAATACCATCTGCGTTCGCACGGATTTCATGACCACCGACGTTGGTGGGCATCCAAAGATAGTCTGAGAGAAGAAGTTCAACGGTTGCGTCCACCCCATCAACGGTCCAGTTCAAGCCGATCGGATCGAGTTGATTTCCAAAACCGTCGAAGAACTGTGGGTCGAGATTAAGTTGTGCATCTGATGCAAGAACTTCGTTCGCCCCGTTCAGTTCGATAAAGGCCAATTGGCCAGTGAGGGTGCTTTGCTGGAAGGAGGGTTCGAAGCGAATGTTGGTCGAAGCATCGTACCAAGACCCTTCGATTCGCCACATCTCGAGAATACGTGGCGAAAGGGTAGCATAGCCTTCGTAGGACTGGAAATGACTTGCATTTCCTCCGAGCAAAGCCATGGTTCCATTGACCAGCCATTTGTTGCCCATTGCATCCACTGCCCAGAACGAGAGGGTGCTTTGTTGTCCAACACGGAGGGTTGAGGGTTCCAGTTCAAGAACTGCGTCGATGGCTGTTCCATGACGAATTTCGACATCCAGAGACGAAGCCACACCTTCATCGATGACATTCAATTGGTGAGCCCCCATGGTGCCGGGCGTCCAATAGACTCGGCCATCTGAGAACGACAATCCGCCACTTGAGGTCGTGAAGTTCTCCAAAGGTGGTGTGAAGGAACCTGTGTAACCATTGGCATCGGTGCGCATGGTGATGAGTTCATAGGTCTCTCCAGCGATGTAGGAACTGTGGTCACCAACAATCGACAATTGGGAAAGGGATGCATCTGCGGGCACGACTCTGATGGTTGAGGTCCCAGAAACATTTCCAGCGCTGACGGTGAGGTTCCAGACCCCCGGATAGGTCGCCGTGTATCGTCCAACGGGGCTCATGGTACCATTCTCTGAGGTCCATGTCTTGTAACCAGCATCGGTATGATTCATTTCAAATCCATACTGATCCATGAGTTTGACAGTAAGGTAAACAGATTCTCCGCTACGAAGCAGCAGATTGTCTTCGAATTGGAATTCATAGGGGTTGCCTGCGACAACTTCCACCATACGATTGTCTTCCATCTGGTTCAAGCGAGCCTTGACCTGAACATCGCCCAATTCGGTAGGCGTCCACTGGGGTGTCCCCACGCCTGTGTAGACGCCGTCAACATCCCAAACGACATCAGTTGCTGGTTTTGAATTTCCTCGCGCATCGATTAGATTTGCTTCGAGGGTGTTCGCCACCTTCGCTTGTGCTTCAAAGGTCACAATGCTCAAGCTCTGTCCGACGCCGGCTTGAACAGTGATGTTGAACACATCCGTCAGGTTTCCGCTAGAGGCTTCGATGCTGATGGACCCTGCACTCCAAGGATAGAAGGTCCCATCGCTGGTGATGGTCCCGTTTGAACTGGCCCAGTTCACTTCTCCAGAAACAACGTTGTTAACGGCGTCATACAGCGTTGCTTCAAACATGGCAACCTCATCCGCTGAAAGCGAATAGACTGGTGATGTAATCACAACCCTCGTCGCCGTGGATGAACTATGAAAGGGAGATGATCGGTCCTCTTCCAATGGTGATGCTGGTGGCAGAGATTGCCATGCTTGCGTGCAGAACAAAGCCACAAGAAGCAGGGTGACCAAAGGTCGCATTCCCTGGATCGTTGGTCTCCTCATGCCGCACCCTCACCCATTAACCCGTATCAAAGCCGCGTCTCATTCAGTCCATTCAGACCATTCGGTCTCATCCGGTTGGCGGTAGTACCATGTGCCATTTTCATCTTCGGCCCACTCAGTACCGTCATC
>ERZ1048872.2588-NODE-2588-length-12759-cov-5.609414_pt1 | contig 12759 bp, 13 predicted proteins | sample MGYA00383100_ERZ1048872 | MGnify/ENA primary metagenome ERZ1048872 (study PRJEB29581, sample SAMEA5548370) | metagenome | biome: marine; feature: coastal; material: water | depth 50 m | study: Short-term variability in the microbial, nano- and picoplankton... | reverse complement strand
TCCAAGTCTTGCCGCCCGCATCAAGCTCTCCTTTGCTCGGTTGCCTATCGGTTTAACCGATCATTAAGGCCCCGTCACGTAAGTTATTTCGCTTCTTCTTTTTCTGCATGAAAAAAGATCAACCCAATCGCCCCGGCAAAGATGAAAATGTCGGCGACGTTGAAGATATATGGGTTCTGAAAGCCACAACAAGTGACGTTCAGAAAATCCGCAACAGCCCCAAAAACAACGCGATCCAGTGCATTTCCTAAGGCTCCGCCAATGATCAATCCGGCAAATGCCCAATCTTTGGTTTGATTAAAGTTGCGCCGCCCCCAAAGGAACAATCCCATCGATATCACCAATGACAGGGCAACCAACACCCAACGATTGTTTTCTTCACCACCACCTAGCATGCCGAAATTGATGCCTGTGTTCCAACCCATGTGAAAATTCAAGATCGGGGGTAAAACCTCAATCGCCAGCTTTTCACGCAAGCCCATGCCATACATCACACCATACTTACTGGCTTGATCCAGAACAAAGGCGATCAACAAAGTGGGGAGAAAAATACGCATAAAAACCTAGTGCCTGAAGTGCCGCATGCCAGTGTAAACCATGGCCAAACCGGCCTCGTCGGCTGCTTTTATCACTTCATCGTCGCGCATGGAACCACCTGGTTGAATTATTGCGCGCGCGCCCGCTTCGGCGGCTGTCAACAAACCGTCAGCAAATGGGAAAAACGCATCTGAGGCAACAACCGAACCTATTGTTGGGCTTTCGCTTTGACCCATCGCTTCGGCCATATCTTGGGCTTTGCGCGCCGCGATCCGTGTGCTGTCAACGCGGCTCATTTGGCCCGCGCCAACGCCAACTGTTGCGCCGTCTTTCACATAAACGATTGCATTTGATTTAACGTGTTTTGCGGTTTTCCAAGCAAACAACATATCATCAATTTGCGCATCAGTTGGCTGAATTTTGGTCACAACGGTTAGATCATCACGCGTGATAAACCCATTGTCCTTGTTCTGCGCTAGAAATCCGCCAGAAACCTGACGCATCGTCATGGCACTGGTGCGCACGTCAGGCAAACCGCCGGTGGTCAGCAAACGCAAATTCTTTTTGGCGGCAAAAATTTCACGTGCTTCGTCATCGGCGCCCGGCACGATGACAACTTCGGTGAAAATGTTAACAATCTCACGGGCTGTGGCACCATCAAGCGGTTGATTAAGGGCAATAATGCCACCAAACGCCGATGTGCGATCACAATCAAATGCGCGACTGTATGCTTCGGCCAATGTCGCGCCACGCGCCACACCACAAGGATTTGCGTGTTTGATAATGGCAACAGCAGGACCATCAGCTGGATCAAATTCAGCAACCAATTCAAACGCTGCGTCCGTGTCATTGATGTTGTTATAGGACAGCTCTTTGCCTTGATGCTGTTTTGCTGTGGCGACACCTTCGCGCACAGAACCATCTAGATAGAACGCTGCGTCTTGATGTGGGTTTTCGCCATAGCGAAGCGTTTGTGACAAAGTACCTGCAACCACCCGACGCCGTGGTGTTGCATTACCCAGTGCATCAGCCATCCAAGTGGAAACAGCCGCATCATACGCACCGGTACGGGCATAGGCGACTTGGGCCAGATTTTGACGGAAGGCCATAGATGTACCACCATCGTTGGCATCCATTTCGGCAATCAACGCGTCATAATCTTGCACATCTACAACAACATTCACGAAACCATGGTTTTTGGCGGCGGCGCGGATCATCGCAGGGCCGCCAATGTCGATATTTTCAACACATGTCTCGTAATCGGCGCCTTTGGCGACAGTTTCTTCAAACGGATATAAATTCACCACCAGCAAGTCGATTGCGTTGATCCCGTGATCCTGCATCGCCTTTTGGTGGTCGTCATTGTCACGAAGCGCCAGCAAACCGCCGTGCACCATCGGATGAAGCGTTTTCACACGACCATCCATCATTTCCGGAAAACCTGTGACATCAGCCACATCCCGTACTTCCAATCCGGCATCCCGGATTGCCTTGGCTGAACCACCTGTTGAAAGCAATTCAATCCCCCGAGAGGCAAGGTTTTTGGCGAGATCAATCAAACCAGTTTTATCAGATACGGAAAGCAAGGCGCGGCGAACGGGCACAATATCGGTCATTTTTCGAAAAAATCCTGTTTTTTGTTGTGACACGCATCCCATAAGATGCGTACCGTCTGGGTGCAATGACTGGTGGGTGCGGCGAATAGCGGCTGACCTCTAAAATGAGGTTTTTTTCTAATTCAGATCACGAATATTGGACGGCGTGTCTTGTGCCTTTGCCAATGTCCAATTCACTTGATGGGCGTAATCAGTGACAGTCGAAGAAAGTACAATTTGCTGCGCAGTGCGTGGTTTCAGTCGCCCTGCCTCTAGATAAACACCGCTTTGCAATGTCATCTTGGATGGGCCTTCACGACGGAAAACCCAAACCTCACCGCTTTTTAGCGCGAGTGAAATCGCACGCCCCCCTAAATCCAACCCTGCTTCGACATCAGGATGAATGTGGAAACGAATATGAAACGGCACACCTTCGATTGAGACTCGATTCAAATACATTTCAAATCTTCGCTTTTCATTGTCGTTCAGCGCACCAAGCGTGTCTTCACCCGACAACATTCGCCCATCATTTGACAAATCCAATCGACGAATATGGGTCAAACCATGGGTATCAACATACCCATCTTGGCCCATAAGGATGGACATTCCATCTGGCCCCTTGGATTGCTGTACGCGGACATTTTTTGGCGTTTCCACCAATAGTTCACTTTCAATGCCCCGTACCAAGCGTTTTGATCCAAGGCGGGAGGATGAAAATCCCTCAATCGACAAGGTTGAATGGGTTTGTGTTGCGCGTCCTGCCTGTCGCCACTCTTCGCCAAACGAAATGCCTGAACCACAATTCACAATAAGTGGGCGACGGCCAGATGTTAATTCGAAGGCCAATGTGCTGGCGTGCGCTTGATGCGACGCTTCTAAAGCGGGCGGCGGTGAAGCATCGATAATCACGCTTGTTCGCCCGCCACCAATTCGCGCATACCCCATAGACAGACCCGTATTTGCCGTTGCGCGCACACCAGATGCGGCCAACGCATGATCCAAACGCCCCTCAAGGCCGCGACCACCACCATGGAACCGTGCCAATCCACCGTCGGCATGGCGCAATGATCGCAAGGTAGGCGCGATGCGTTCAATGGCCAACAGATGTTCCTTCATGGCCATATGACCACTTTCAGACAAAGCAGCCGCTGCCCACGTCAGCAATGTAAACACCTCCAGCAATTCTTCTGGATTGCGGGTCGGAATGCCGCCTTCGGCATCAATTTGTGACTGACATTCAACCGCCAGTGCCCGCATCGCGGGCCGCACGTGTCCGTCCATCCCTTTTAGGGCTAAACCTGCGTAAATTAGCCCTGTTAATGCCTCAAACCGCGGTAAACCTGGGGATGCACTAGCCCAGCGACGTGACAGAAAAATCGTCTGTTGTCCTAGGGATAAAAAATATTCCTCAGATTGTTCTTTTTCGGCCCCATTTAGCAACATAAGTGCATGATTGATCCAGCGGATCAAACGTCGACCTGTTAAATCAGGTGTCCACCCCGGTCCAGAACCACGACCAAACTTGGCAATCCATTCCAAAACCCAACTTTGACCAGCAGCGCGTGCTGGTAAATCACCAACGGCCGCCAAATCATCAAGCCAAGCAAACCCATGCATTGATTGATCAAACGCGGGGCTTGGTGCCTTGATGTCCCAAATACTTTCATCGCCATGTTCAACCAAATGGCCAGCAAACATGAAATTGCCAGCTGTCAGTTGCTTGCCACGGGCAAACGAACCAATGGTGCGGGGTTCTGGTTGTGAAAGAAAGGCTGTGGCAGGTTTTGAAAACGCACTTAGGCGTGCGTGCAACCGGTTCGCAAAGCGCACCCGTCGTGAGGGCCAACCATCGGCCCTTGGTGGAAAAGAGGCATTATTTGGTGCCATGTGGGTTTACAATTTTTTATCTGCTCAGGTTTTTAAAGCAGTCTAACCCGCCAGATTTGATGTGTCACCGTCAAAAGCTAAGGACAGCAAAATAGAAGCCGTCCATTCCGCCTTTATCCGCCCAAAAATCGGGACGAAGACGATAACCCCCTTCTGAGGTGCGCCATTTCGGGTCAAGGCCGCCAATGGATGTATCTGGTTCAAGAACCTTCAACCCTTTGTGGCGCTCAAGCGCAGTCTGTACCTGAATTTCACCTTCCTGCGGGAATAAGGAACAGGTGCAGTACACAATGCGTCCACCCGGTTTTAGCAATGTCAGAGCGTGGTCCAACATCCGGCCCTGTAACGCCACAATGGCACCGACGTCTTTGCCATCTTTCACAAACGGTAAATCAGGGTGGCGGCGCAAAGTACCCGTTGCAGAACAAGGCGCATCAAGCAAAATCGCATCATACCCGCCTTCGGTTAGATCAAATGCATCGGCCACAATAACCTCGGCATCCAAACCGGTTCTGGCGAGGTTTTCATGCACCAACTTTAGGCGTTCAGCCGATTGGTCCACAGCGGTAACATGGGCCCCGCTTGCGACCATTTGCATTGTTTTGCCACCTGGCGCGGCACACATATCCAACACGCACTCGCCCTTTTGGGCGGCCAGCGCCAACACTGGATAGGTAGCAGCGGCATCTTGAACCCACCAATCACCTGTCTCAAAACCTGGCAAAATGGAAATCTGGCCACTGTCCGACAAACGCATGCTGCCATTAGGCAACATTTCGCCAACAAGACCCTCAGTCGGCGCATTCTTGAAGGTCAAATCAACTGGTGGTGGGGCTGCGTGCGCGGCCTCAATCGATTCAATGCCTTTCATGCCATAAGCTTTGATCAATGGCAGGCGGATCCAGTCCGGCAGTTCGGTATCAGTTTCTTTGTCCCAAGCGGCCTGACCATCACGGGCAACTTTACGTAACACAGCATTTACCAATCCAGCAAAATGCGATGAATTCCGCAATTTGCGCGTCATCGCAACGGCAGAATCCACAACAGCATAATCTTGCGCGCCTTCGTGGCAAATTTCGGTCACAGCCAATCGAAGGATATTCATTACCGTCCCCAAAGGCGGTTTGCGCAGATAAGGGATCAACACTTGATCGGCACGACCAACATTACGCAACGTGGTCATCGCCAAACGCATAGCGCGGGCTTTGTCCGCCGCTGGCAAGGCGCGAAAGTTTGATGTTAGATCGGTTAAGGGACGTTGGTTTTCCAAAACCTCATCAATTAGGCGCACCGCGGCACGGCGGGCAATCAATCCTTCTTTGGGTTTTGGTGCATCATTCATCGTCTTATCCTTGTCGTCGTTTGCCCTTGCGGTATATCAAGGGACCACGCACCACAAGTAAAAGCCGCTTTCGTGGTTTGATGACTTCGATAGGAAAAAACATGACCGACGCTTCTGAAACCAATCTACCCCCTGCCGCCAAACGCGCATTGGCTGAGGCTGAAGAACGTCGCAAGAAGGCGAAAGCAAAGGAATTGCCATTGGAATTGGGTGGTCGTGAAGGCCCAGAACCCGTGCGTTATGGCGATTGGGAAAAAAAGGGCATCGCGGTCGATTTTTAACGCGCCCTTTTGCGACGAAAAAACTTGAAATTCTGATCTAAATCGCCAAACTTTCCCAAAAGTATTTTAGGGAAGACTTTTATGACGAGCAAAAGTGGCGCCGCACGCGCGATTGTAACTGTGCATGGAACATGGGCTGGGGATCGCAACGAAATAAAACCTCGGTGGTGGGAAAAAAATTCCGCATTTTGTGAAAGCTTGATTGGCGAAAACCCTCATAATACCGAACCTGCGGACATCCACGAATTTATCTGGAGTGGTGAAAACAGCTTCCTTCATCGCGAAGCTGCTACAAACGCGTTGATTGAATTTCTTGCCCCACTGTCTAAAGAATACAACCAAATCGATATTATTGCTCATTCCCACGGTGGGAATATCGTTTCTAATGCACTTTATGCGAACAAGAAAAAATCAGAGGCAGCCCTAGCGAACGTGCGGAACGTCGTTTCAGTCGGCACGCCATTTTTTGGTCGCCGCACACCACTTTTGCGAAGGTTTGCAAAGCTTTTCATCTGCATTGGCCAAATTTACGCCTTCTTGCTTGCTCTCGCCGTTTTGTATTTTGGTTTTGTCTTGACCAGCGCAGGTGACTTTTTTATTGTTTTAGGTGTTTTGGCCTTTGTCGTTGGCTTCGCACTACTTTTCGTTTTGTACTGGCTAAATCGAAGAGGATCTCGGTTTCGAGTGTTGATTTCCAACAAACCCACAAACCCATCTATCAAGTGGCATGTGATTAGCCATGAAAACGATGAGGCGATAAACGCGCTAATGATTGCGGAAAACACGCATTACCGACTGATCAAAAAGGATACAATAAGGCGCACGCTAACAGCCCTGTTTAGCAACATTTTCATGGTGTCATTGGGTTGCTACATGATCTTTGTTTTATACACATTGTATCATGAAATCACCGAGTCATCATGGGCAGAAGATCTGGGCATTCAGCTGCCAACCAAGTTACTTTTGATACCTTTAGGCATTTACATTGTAGGATTTGCCATATTCTGGGTGATTGGAAGGCTATTTGGTGGACCATTGGCAAACTTTGCAAACAACCGAATTTCGGGCGGCATTCGGGCCGTGGTGTTTGGTCAAGACGGGCCAACAATATTGCGTAACATTCAAGACATGCCACATAAATACGACGCAAACCGATTGCCAATTGATGCCAACTTCGCCACAAAAATGAGCGCTGAGGTTGAGGTGTTGCGTGCGGAATATTTCGACACACATCGCGATCAACTTAGCAAATTGGTGGTCGGGCAATCGCTGGCTGATCTGCTAAATGGCTTGCCAATCGAGGGTTTAGACGAGGCAATGCTTCACACAACCTATTTTGACCACGGCGAAGTGGTCAAAATGATTGCAAGAGCGATTTATCAACCTGGTGAAATTCAGGCGCCTTAGATTTAGTTCAAACCCAAAACGTCTAACATGTCATATTCGCCTGGTTTTTTGTCTTGGCCCCAAAGGGCAGCTTTCAGGGCGCCGCGGGCAAATATGTTTCGATCCGTTGCCAGATGACGCAACACAATCCGCTCGCCATCAGCGGCAAAAATCACGTCGTGTTCACCGACAACGTCGCCGCCGCGAATGGCGCTAAACCCGATGTCACCCCGCGTGCGTGCACCTGTGATGCCATCACGACCAGAATCAGAAACATCAGCAAGATTAACGCCGCGACCATCAGCAGCAGCCTCACCCAACATCAAGGCGGTACCGGATGGGGCGTCAACTTTGTGGCGGTGATGTGCCTCAACCACTTCGATATCAAAATCTGCATCTAACGCGGCCGCAACCTTGCGCGTCAGTTGGGTTAACAAATTGACACCAAGGCTCATGTTGCCAGCACGCACAATTACCGCGTGCCGCGCCGCTGGGCCAAGTTTGGCCAGATGTTCAGGCCCCATGCCAGTTGTACCGATAACATGCACAAGCCGCGCCTGTGCTGCCAAAGCCGCAAATTCCACAGTGGCCGCTGGTGCCGTAAAATCAATCACGGCCTGTGCATTGGCAAATGCCGACAAGGGATCATCTGTAACGACCACGCCATTGGCTGATCCGCCCATCGCCTCACCCACATCACGGCCAACCCAATCGTGCCCAGCGCGTTCAACAACACCGCCTAAAGTCGCTTGATCAGAGGCCTCGACAGCCTTGATAAGCATCTGACCCATACGACCAGAGGCCCCTGTTATGACAATACGTGGCAAATCAGACATGAAACTTATTCCTTTTTTGGTTATCTTCCCTTTATCGAATGCCAATCGGGTTGGCAAAGGCTCTCATCCCGCATAAGGGGCGCACATGGTAAAAAATAGAAAAGATAGCGGCCAAGGGCCATCACAACGTCAATTACGCGTAGGCGAGGTCATCCGCCGTACGCTTGCAGAGGTATTGCAGCGGGGCGAAATTCACGATCCCGACCTAAATCGCATGTCCATAACTGTAGGCGAGGTTCGCGCATCCCCTGATCTAAAAATCGCAACTGCCTTCATTTTACCACTTGGTGGAGAGGGCGCCGAAGAGGCGTTGGACCTTTTGCGTAAAAACCGTCATGAAATTCGTCGCGTCATTTCAAAGAAAATGAAGCTTAAGCACTCGCCTGAACTTCGGTTTTTGATCGACGTTACCTTTGACCGTATCGACGACACCCGTCGTATGTTGGCGCAAGAGGCTGTGACACGTGACACCCAAAAGGTCACAGACGAGCATGACGATGAAACAAACGAAGAAGAATAAGCATGGGTCGTAAACGCCGAGGTCGCGCCGTTTCAGGATGGGTTATTGTGGACAAGCCAGCAGGTTTGACCTCATCCACCGTGGTCAACAAAGTGCGCTGGTTATTTGACGCGGCCAAAGCCGGTCATGCAGGTACACTTGATCCAGACGCAACGGGCCTTTTGGCAATTGCACTGGGCGAGGCTACAAAAACAATTCCGTACATCACCGATGCATTGAAAGCCTATGAATTCACGGTTCGTTTGGGGCAAGCCACCAACACAGATGACGAAGAAGGTGAAATCATTGATACCAGTGATCTTCGTCCTGACACCGACGCGATTGAGGCGGCCCTTGCAGAATTCCGTGGCGAAATCATGCAAATACCACCACAGTTTTCGGCTGTTAAGGTCGACGGTCAACGCGCCTATAAACTTGCCCGCGCAGGCGAGGATTTAGAATTGGCCGCGCGGCCATTGTGGGTCGAAGAATTGCGCGTTGTTGATCGCCCTGACGCAGATCATGTGACGTTGGAAATGACATGTGGCAAGGGTGGTTATGTCCGCTCTATCGCCCGCGATTTGGGCGAGGCGCTTGGGTGCTTGGGCCACGTAAAATGTCTTCGTCGCATTTGGTCAGGCCCATTTGATTTAGAAAACGCTGTGCATTTGTCTGACCTAGCTGACGAGGATCGCGGTCAGTTTGATCACCTGTTATTGCCGCTAGAGGTTGGTTTGTCAGATTTACCTGAACTTCGCACAACTGCCGAGGGCGCTGTGAAATTGCGCAATGGCAACCCAGGTATGGTTTTAACTTCAACCGCCGAATATGGCGACGAAGCCTATGCAACATACGAAGGCAAAGCGATTGCCGTGGGCATGTACAAAGCTGGTGAATTGCACCCAAGTCGCGTATTTGTCGACCACTCATGATGCTTGACTAATCCGTCAAATATTCCATTATTTTCGCATGTTAACATTGAACACCGGCGTTACTTTTAGCGCCCCCAACCAATTTACCCGCGGCCTTGTTCTGATTGCCCCTATTGGCGGCAGCCAGGTTCAATTGATCAACTACAAGGGTGAGGTCGTTCATGAATGGCAAGTTGGGAATGGTTTTACCAATTGGTGCTATCTGCTGCCAAACGGCAATCTATTTATCAATGAACGCTGTGACAATCGAAAGGGCGTCGCCCTAACAGGCAGCGGATTGATGCGGGAATATGATTGGGATGGAAATTTGGTTTGGGAACATCTGGATCCCTATCAACACCATGATGCCCGCAAATTACCTCAGGGCGGTGCCGCTTATCTGGCCTTTACCGAACTGACACCATCAGAAGCGGCGCAAGTAAAAGGAGGCGTCCCTCATTCAGAATCACCCGGCGGCCTTTATGGCGAGGCGGGACGGGTCGTTGATGAAAACGGTGCTTTGGTTTGGCAATGGGATTTCGCCCAATTGGACAACGATAAATTCCCGCTTCACGCCAACGCAAATCGTTGGTCTCGCGGTCACACCAATACGGTCTGCCCCCTTGACGATGGCACCTACCTGATTAGCTGCAAAGTATTAAACCTGATTTTCATTGTTGATCCAAAAACTGATAAAATCATCTGGCACAAACAAGATGTAATCATGAGCGGCCAGCATGACGCGCAACAGTTGGAAAACGGTAATATATTGGTGTTTGCCAATGGTGTTTATTCTTCGGACTTGCACTTTTCACAGGTGTTAGAAATTGATCCCGCAACAAAAGAAATTGCATGGGCCTATAAGGCCAAAGACAACCCGCAAGGGTTCTTTTCACCACACATTGGCGGCGCGCAACGACTGGCATCCGGAAATACGCTTATTTGTGAAGGCGCCAAGGGATGTCTGTTTGAGGTGACACCAGAAGGTGACGTTGTTTGGGAATACGTGTGTCCGCAAATGGTTGATGTGCCGGGCTTTGGTGAAATCAACTGGCTTTTCCGCGCGCGCCATTATCTAGAGGACAGCCAAGAAATTCAGGGTCGTGTAAAAGCCTAATTAGCGATGTTTTTCAGTTAAATTCCGTCACCGAATCGCCACTTACCCATTTTGGGTATTTCGTCATGATTGATGCAAACCTTTCGGACGCCAAAAACCGGTCCAGCCAAGAAATAAGATGTGACCAGTCCTGCGACCAAAACCATTCACGATCTACATGGGCAAATTGGCGAACGAACGGTAGTATCGCCATATCTGCAAGGCACGGTGCATCCCCAAACAAGTATTCTTGCCCATCTAGTTTTGCATTCAATTTTTGTAAGAATTCACAAGCAGCCTCGCGGGCGACCTCGCCGTCAACGTCATCATAACGGCTGGCGTATTTGTAGTGATCAAGGGATGTCTTAAACGGGCCATCCGCTTGTTCAATAAGGGCAGAACCTTCACTTGGCATCGAAAGCCAGTTTTCTGGATCGGATGTTTTCAGTGCCCAATGCATCACGTCTAAAGATTGTTCAATGACAACTTCATTATCCACTAAAACGGGCACCGTACCTTTAGGTGAAGCGATCAACATTTCGGGCGCTTTGTCCCGCAAAACGATTTCCCGCAACACCACTTTTTGCCCACTGGATTGCAAAGCCAGTCGCGCACGCATTGCATAGGGGCAGCGTCGGAATGAATACAAAATGGGCAGATCAGCGATATCAGTCATGCCGACAATTTAGCACGCTGATTTGGGTCGGCAAGTCATTCAACAGAAGGAAGCGCCAATAGATAGGCCGCAATCGCTTCGCGGTCACTTTGTGATAAGCGTGCCATGTTTTCGACCACCTCAACCATCTCGCCGCCAGCAGTGTCAAATTCGGGGGTAAATCCAGATGTTAGATATTCAACAATATCGCCCTTGGCCCATTCCAGGGCCGCTGGTGTGATATTTGGTATACGCCCCTTGCCGCTGGGGTGTGCAGCCCCACCCAACCATTTGCCACGTTTCATCCCGCCCAGCGCATTGCGTGGCGTGTGACATTCACCACAATGGCCCAGCGCCTCTACCAGATAGCGCCCACGGATCAGTTCATCACTTAAATCGCCCTGCATCACCCAATCATCGCTGGCGAATAGAAATTTCCACCCACCCAAATTGCGCCGGATGTTAAAGGGAAAAGAAACCTCATGCGGCTGACTTTCTACATCACTGGCAGGAAGCTCGCGCAGATATGAAACCAAATCAGCCAAATCCGCGAGTGTCATTTTATTGTATGTGGCATAGGGGAACGCCGGAAAATAATGCTGCTTTTGAGGGCCAACACCATTGATCACAGCATTCGCAATTTCGTAGTCTGTCCAGCCACCAATACCCAATTCCACATCGCTGGATATATTGGGGGCAATGAATGTACCGAATGGGCTGTCAAACCGCTTGCCACCGGTCAAAATCAAATGGCTTTCTTTGTCGGCATTCTCAGCCGCGTGACACGACGCGCAACCCGATGCATCAAAAACTGTCTTACCGCGATCCGCATTTCCCGTTTGTTCTGAAAAACTTGTTTCATCCAAAAACGCAGGACGGGTCAGCGATCCGTAGACCGCCAACCCCAATACAATCACTATTAAAACTGGCCAAAGAAGCCGTTTCATACCCTAGTTTTTCGGACCACGGTGCGCCTTGTGACACGCAGCGCAAGCACCGCCAACGCCACCGATTGCCCCTTGTAAAGCAGCAAGACTTTCACCGGCTGCGGCATCCATCGCCATTGCCGCATCAATTAACCCTTGTTCTTTGGCGGCAAAGTCATCGGCCATATCCCAAACGGAAATTTTTGCGCGGCTGGTGTCAGCGAAACCTTGTTGCGTGCCCTCAACCCAGAAACCGGATTGGTCAGAACTGGCAGCAGCCAACAATGCAGCAGCGGCTTCGCTGGCTTTGGCGGCATCATAGGCCATTTTGCCTTTTGCCATTCCACCCAGAACACCCATGCTTGCACCATAGGTTTTCATGATATTTTGGCGTTCTGTTACTGGATCGGCATGACTGCCTGAAATCGCAGCGCCTGCCAAAAGTGCGGTAACGGCCACACCGGCAATCACTAAATTTAGACGCTTCATCTTTAATCTCCCTTAGAATTGAATTACTGTGAGTGTAGCCCAAGCCCGAACAAATGCTATTCACATTTTTTTTATAATGGCCGTGCGTATTCGGTTCTAGAAGTCACCGGAAATAGCTAACCGTCGTTCAATCAACATTCTCGAGTTCTTCCGCTTCCAATGGACCAAGTGCACTCTTCAAAGCTGTCATAGATTTTTTGGTACATTACAGTTCGTTTTTAGTGTATCAGTTTCAAATATTTGGAGAAAAATTGTGCAAGAAACTTATTTTAAGGCGCTTGGTATAAGCCCTGAAGGAAATGTAAACGAAGATGCGAAG
>ERZ1048872.2583-NODE-2583-length-12780-cov-3.456582_pt1 | contig 12780 bp, 9 predicted proteins | sample MGYA00383100_ERZ1048872 | MGnify/ENA primary metagenome ERZ1048872 (study PRJEB29581, sample SAMEA5548370) | metagenome | biome: marine; feature: coastal; material: water | depth 50 m | study: Short-term variability in the microbial, nano- and picoplankton... | reverse complement strand
GGAAAAGGGTTCTAGTTCCATGCCGTTCGCACCGGCCTTGATCAGCCGCGCCAGATCGGGACGACACAACATGCCGCGTCCTAGCATCAAATCCTGACAGCCGGTAACTTCCTGACAGCGACGGGCATCGGCTGGATTCCAGATTTCACCGTTGGCGATAACTGGCATGTTCACCCACTGGCGTAGCCTTGCGATTTCCTCCCAGTAGGCGGGTGGACGATAGCCATCACGCTTGGTACGAGCGTGTACAGCGAGTTCAGTGGGGCCTGCTTCGGAAACGCCTTTGACGTTGTCTTCCAGCAGTGAACGGTCCTCGTAGCCCAGGCGAATTTTAACGGTGACCGGAGTCTCAGCAGGCACGGCGTCGCGCACGGCTTTCACAATAGCATGTACCCGTTCGGGTTCTCGCAGCAAAACAGAGCCACCGTCGCTGCGATTGACCGTTTTCGCCGGGCAGCCAAAATTAAGGTCAACGCCGGGTGCGCCCATCTCGGCGGCTCGCGCGGCGTTGTCCGCCATGGGGGTAGGTTGGCCTCCCAGCAGTTGTACATAGACCGGCGTACCGTTTGCGGTCATGCCGCCTTGGTTCAATTCCGGACAAATACGCTGAAATACCCGCGGCGGCAGCAGCTGATTGCCGACTCGGACAAACTCCGTGACACAGCGATCCAGCCCGCCCAGAGAGCTGAGCAGGTCGCGCATAGTGTGGTCGATAACCCCCTCCATCGGGGCAAGCATCAGTCGCATCGGTTCATCATGTGTCGGTGAGCGGTGAATGTTTTAATGCCTGCTATTTTAGCGCATCGCTGCAATATTATCTGTTGGCGAGTGCAGATAAAAAAAGGGGGCTCGCTTGCGCGGCCCCCTTGGGGTAGAACCTGACTTTAATATTAGCCGAACTGATTCATGGTGTTGTCTTTACCGGAAGCCTTGAGGGCCTGTTCACCGGAGAAGTACTCCTTGTGATCGTCACCGATATTGGAGCCAGCCATGTCCTGGTGCTTGACACAGGCGATGCCCTGGCGGATCTCCTGACGCTGTACACCCTTGACGTAGGCCAGCATGCCTTCTTCGCCGAAGTAACCCTTTGCCAGATTGTCGGTAGACAGGGCAGCCGTGTGATACGTCGGCAGGGTGATCAGGTGGTGGAAGATGCCTGCATCGCGGGCAGCATCTGCCTGGAATGACTGGATGCGGATATCGGCCTCAGCAGCCAGGTCAGATCCATCGTAGTCGACACTCATCAGAGCGTCACGGTCGTAGGCAGATACATCCTTGCCTTCTTCAGACCAGGCATCAAATACCTGCTGACGGAAGCTCAGAGTCCAGTTGAACGAGGGGCTGTTGTTGTAAACCAGCTTGGCATTGGGGATTTCCTTGCGAATCTCGTCAACCATGGCGCCGATCTGGCCGACGTGCGGCTTTTCAGTTTCAATCCACAGAAGGTCAGCACCGCTTTGCAGACTGGTGATGCAATCGAGTATGCAGCGCTCTTCGCCAGTACCAGCCTTGAAGCGATACAGACCGTTGGGCAGGCGCACAGGGCGTACCAGATTGCCGTCTTGCTTGATGATCACATCACCTTCGTTTACGTCGGCGGCAGATTCAATGACTTCAGTTTCCAGGAAGGCGTTGTACATGTGCGCCAGATCGCCGGCATCGGTAGACACAGGGATTTTCTGGGTGAGGCCGGCGCCGAGAGAGTCGGTGCGGGCAACGATAACACCGTCATCTACGCCCAACTCGAGGAAGGCGTAGCGGATAGCGTTGATCTTGGAGAGGAAGTCCTCGTGTGGAACGGTCACTTTACCGTCCTGGTGGCCGCATTGCTTGGCATCGGAGACCTGGTTTTCGATCTGGATGGCACAGGCGCCGGCTTGAATCATGCTCTTGGCCAGCCGATACGTGGCTTCCTCATTCCCGAAACCGGCATCGATATCTGCAATGATGGGAACGATGTGAGTTTCGAAATTGTTAATGGCGTTGGTGGCAGACTGCTCGGCAACCTCGTCGCCAGCATCGCGCGCTGCATCCAGTTCCTTATAAAGGTGGTTCAGCTCTCGGGCATCAGCTTGACGCAGGAAGGTGTACAGCTCCTCGATGAGGGCTGGCACAGACGTCTTCTCGTGCATGGACTGATCGGGCAAGGGACCGAACTCACTGCGCAGGGCGGCAATCATCCAGCCAGACAGGTACAGGTAACGCTTGTCCGTAGTACCGTGATGCTTCTTGATGGCGATCATCTTCTGTTGACCGATGAAACCGTGCCAGCAACCCAGTGACTGGGTGTACTTTGCGCTATCGGCATCGTACTCGGCCATGTCCCTGCGCATAATGCCGGCGGTATAGCGGGCAATATCCAGGCCGGTTTTAAACTGATTCTGCAGCTCCATACGAGCGGCATATTCGGGGCTGATGTTAGACCAGGCGGGACCCTGGGCGTTACGCAGTTCAGCGAACTTGTTTACGAGGCTCTGATAGTCAGACATTGGTGTCACCTAAGTAGTAGTGCAAAAAATTCTGTGCAGGGGCTTGTCACCCCCTTAATGTGCTGCGTATGTTAGTGGTGCTCTGGGCATAAATGAAATAAATAGAAGGTATTCTTGCTATTCACACGAAGAATACATAAACATTTATTTTGCCTGAATAAGATTAAATAGTGTTTAAAAACAAAGAGATAGAAATATGTCGGTCGAACGAATAAAGAGTGATCCACGCATTGATCCTCGCATTAAAGCCATCATGGGAACCATGGAATTGCCCGCTGGCAAAGATGTCGGCAGCCGGGAGGAGATGCTGGCTAGCGCCAATACTGAGCAGGCCAGAGCCGCGGCAGAAGGGTTGCGGCAGTTTATGGAGTTCTGTGACACCGAAGAAGTGGCGCCCTCCGCGGGTCTGTCTACCTCAACGCTGGAATTTGATTCCAGCCCCGATGGCAACCGCATTCTGATGCAATACATTCGCCCCGAGGGTGACGAAGTGCTGCCCTGCGTCTACTACATTCATGGCGGTGGTATGCAGGCCATGTCTTGCTTCGATGGTAACTACCGTGCCTGGGGCAAGATTATCGCCGCCCAAGGAGTGGCGGTGGCCATGGTCGATTTTCGCAATTCCGTCGTACCCTCGTCGGCTGAAGAGGTGGCCCCGTTTCCGGCGGGTCTCAACGATTGTGTGTCAGGACTCAAATGGATTGTGGCCAACGCCGCAGATTTGAACATCGATACATCGCAGGTGATTATCGCCGGCGAGAGCGGTGGCGGTAACTTGACCCTCGCCACAGGTATGCGGTTGAAAGCGGACGGAGATTTGGCGTTGATCAAAGGGCTCTACGCGCTCTGCCCCTACATTGCTGGCCAGTGGCCACAGGAAAACCTGCCCTCTTCAACCGAGAACAACGGTATTTTACTCGATTTGCACAACAACAATGGCCGCATGTCGTATGGCATCGAGGCCTTTGATGAGCGCAACCCACTGGCTTGGCCAGGATTCGCCAGTGATGAGGATGTGCAGGGCCTGGTGCCGACTGTGATCAGCGTGAATGAGTGCGACCCTCTGCGCGATGAAGGCCTGGCCTTCTATCGTTTACTGCTAAAAAATGGCGTCGCAGCGAGGGCGAGACAGGTGATGGGAACGATTCACGGTACTGAGATTTTTCCAATTTGCTGCCCGGATATCTCCCGCGATACAGCGCGCGACCTGGCGGCATTTTGCAAGGAGGTATAGATATGGTGATTGGGCCTACCTCGCACAATTACTTTTCCCAGCGGCTGAGACTGCACTATGTCGATTGGGGTAACCCAGAGGCGCCGCCATTGCTGCTGATTCACGGCGGTCGCGACCATTGCCGCAATTGGGACTGGGTCGCCCAGCAACTGAGCAAGGATTACCACGTCATCGCGCCGGACTTGCGTGGTCACGGCGACAGCCAGTGGATCACCGGCGGTACCTACCAGATGCTGGATTATGTCTACGATATTGCCCAGCTGATTCATCGTCTTGAATTGGCGCCATTGCGTATCGTCGGCCATTCCATGGGCGGGAATGTCTCCCTGCGCTACAGCGGTCTTTATCCGGACAATGTTGAGAAGCTGGTCGCCATTGAGGGGCTGGGGCCGTCACCCAAGATGCTGCAGGAATGGCAGAAAACACCACAGGATGAGGGCCTGCGGGGCTGGATAGAGCAGGTGCGTGGAGTATCCGCGCGCATGCCCAAACGCTACCCTTCTCTTGATGAGGCCACTGCTCGCATGCAGGATGCCAACCCTCACCTGTCGCCCGAGCAGGCTCGCCATTTGACCATTCATGGTATCAACCAGAATGAAGACGGCACCTACAGCTGGAAATATGACAATTACGGTTTTGTCTTTCCGGCCATGGGCATGGGGCCGCAGGAAAGCTTCAATATCTATGGCAACATCAGTTGCCCGACACTGCTGGTCTACGGCGAAGAGAGCGACGCGTCCAACCCCGCGGAAGATGGCCGTATTGAAGCTTTTCAGGATGCCAGGGTAGAAACCATGGCCGACGCCGGTCACTGGGTGCACCATGATCAACTGGATGTGTTTATGGGCTTGCTGAAGGACTTCCTGTGAAACTGATTCGATCTATTGTTGCCGCTGCCCTGTGTTCATCTTGTCTGGTTGTCTCAGCCGAGCTTCCCGATCTTGAGCAGATCATGGCCGACCCCGACTGGATTGGAAATGCGCCGGAGCAGGCCTGGTGGTCGGATGACGGCAAAGCGGTGAACTACCGACAGAAGCGTGCTGGCGAGAACTACCGTGAGGTATTTCGCGTATATGCAAGCGGTGGTGAGCCGGAGTTACTCAGTCCCGCGCAAGTAACCCGAAGCTCGGGCTATCAGCGTGTCTATAATATTGATCGTACCAACGCCGCCTGGGTCGAAGCCGGTGATGTTTATACGCGTGATCTGGATAGCGGCGTGGTGACTCAACTGACCAACACCGTGGTCGAAGAAACAGATCCGATGTTTCTTGTCGATGGGTCCACTGTCGCTTTCAAGCGCGAGGGTCAGTATTTCCTTTTTGAAAGTGTCTCGGGTGTGACGCGCCAGCTCAGTGATATACGCTTTGAGGACAACCCTTACCAGCCATCGCAGTTTGATCCGCTGCGGGATCAACAGCGGCGCAGTTCTGAAGCGCTGGTAGAAGAGAGTCGTCGCAAGCAGGCGTTGGAGGCATCGCAGCGTCGCTATCGCGATGCCGGCCGTCAGTATCCGCTGCAGCCTATTTATTTGGGCAAGCACCATATCGAGCTGTCGCGTTCCCTGTCTCCCGATGGCAGGCACCTGTTGTTAGTGCTCAAAGATGCCCAATGGGAGGCAAAGCAAAAGCACCGTACAGACCAGATGCCCAACTACGTAACTGAGAATGGCACGGTGGACACTCGGTTTGTTCGCGAGCGGGTCGGTCGTGATCTGCCGCCCAATCCAGTCTACCTGGTTGTTGATCTGGCCACTGGGCAGAGTGTGAATATCGATACCACTGAACTGCCTGGTCGCAGCAGCGATCCTTTGAAGAAGCTGCGCAAGAAGGCTATAGCCTGGCACGTGCAGCAGGGCGCGCCGGCAGCGGCTGTGGAAAAGCAATTGGCGGCGCCGCAGCTCAGGGATATTGAGCACCACAGTTTGCACTGGTCACCGCGAGGCGATCAGCTGGCGATAATGGCGATCAGTCAGGACCATAAAGATCGCTGGCTGTTTACGGTCGACCCAGACACCGGAGCGCTAAAAAACCAGCATCGCGCCACTGATGAGGCCTGGGTGAATTGGCAATACAACGAGTTCGGCTGGTTGCCTGATAGTCGCTCGCTCTGGTTTATGTCTGAGCAAACAGGCTATAACCATCTGTATGTAAAATCGCTGAAAAAGTCGCGCGCGCGTCAGCTTACTCGCGGTGACTTTGTCGTGCGCGAGCCTCAAGTTAATGCCGATGGCACCCGCGCCTGGTTGGTAGCCAACCGCAGCCACCCGGGTGAGTGGGAGGTCTATTCTGTGCCTCTGGGCGGTGGTGAGCTAAAGCAACTGAGTTCACTGGGAGGTGTCACCAGTTTCTCCCTGTCACCGGATGCTGACCAGTTGTTGCTATCGCATTCCTATATCGACCGTCACCCGGACCTGTATGTACAGCCATCTGATGGCAGCGCTGCGCCACAGCAGATCACCGATACGGTGAGTGACGCCTTTAAGGCTATAGACTGGGTGATGCCCGATATAGTGAAAGTACCGTCGTCACATACCGATCGCCCAATCTACTCCAAGCTCTATTTGCCGCCTGATCACGATCCGACCAAAACCTACCCCGCGGTGATGTTCGTGCATGGCGCCGGCTATACGCAGAATGCGCACAAGGGTTGGCCCTACTATTTTCGCGAGTTTATGTTTCATACAGTGCTGGCCAATGCCGGTTATGTGGTGCTGGATATGGACTACCGCGCTTCCGAGGGGTACGGGCGTGATTGGCGCACTACTATCTATCGCAATATGGGCCACCCGGAGCTGGAGGATTATCTGGATGGCATTGACTGGCTGGCGCAGACCCAGGGTGTGGACAGCACAAAGGTCGGAATATACGGTGGCTCCTATGGTGGCTTTATGACATTTATGGCTCTGTTCCGTGCGCCCGATGCTTTCGCTGCCGGAGCCGCTTTACGACCGGTGGTGGACTGGATGCATTACGAGCAGGGTTACACAGCGGCAATTCTTAATAGCCCCGACGTTGATCCCTGGGCCTACCAGAAGAGTTCGCCGATTAATCATGTGAAGGGGCTGAAGAAACCTTTGCTGATTGCCACCGGCATGCAGGATGACAATGTGTTCTTTCAGGACTCAGTGATTCTGGTGCAGCGCTTGCTAGAGCTGAAGAAAGAGGATTGGGAAATTGCCGTCTATCCACTGGACGGGCATGGCTTTCATCTACCCGAGTCCTGGCTGGATGAGTACCGGAGAATCTATAAACTGATGGAAGAAAACCTCAAATAGATTATTGCACTGGGCTCAGTCGTGCCACCTTGCTGCCTAGCTCGCTTTCTAGCAGCAGGTAGATATGGCCGTCGTAACCCAGTTCAATATCCCGTATGCGAGCAATGCCGCTGAGCAGTGTTTCCCTGTGTACTTCGCGATCACCGTCCAGCTCTATCCGGTAGAGTTCCTGGGCCATCAGTGAGCCGACCAGAATGTTGTCGCGCCATGCCGGGAACTTGTCGCCCTGGTAGAAGATAAAACTGTTGATTGCGGGTGCTGGCGTGAAATCCACCTTGGGTTGCTCCATATCGGCCAGGTCAAACTCTATGCCCAACTCCTTGCCGTATTCGACTGGAGTGCCATCGTAGTCAATTCCTAGCGAGGTCAGTGGCCAGCCGTAGTTTCTTCCCGGTAGCAGTAGATTTAGTTCGTCACCGCCGCGAGGCCCCATCTCTGTGCCCCATAGTTCGCCGCGTCCTGCATGGTATTCCAGGCCCTGTGGACTGCGGTGTCCGTAGGTCCAGGTCGACGGGTAAGCGCCTTCGGTAGCGATAAAGGGGTTGTCCTGCGGGATGCGGCCATCGTCGTGTATACGGTGGATTTTGCCGTAGGGTGTACTCAGATTCTGTATGCCTTCGTAATTGGACATGGCCTTGATACCGATACTGAAATACACATAGCCCTTGTCGTCGAAGGCCAATCGACCACCGGCGCCGACGTCCGGCGTCATGGTGTAGAACGATGGGTCAGCTTCCCAGATGACTTCTTCGTCAATCCATTTTGCGTCCTTGATGCGGCCGCGGACAATCCGGTTCATGGAGGTGTCGAGTATGTCATCACAGTCCGTACAGCGCTGGGTATGGTGCAGGTAAATCCAGCCGTTTTCTTCGTAGTCGGGGTGCAGCGCAATATCAAGCAGCCAGCCCTTGCCAGCGGATACACCGTAAATATCGAAACCGTCATCATAGGCTTCAGGTAAGCCGGGCACTTTGTCTGAAACTTCTCCGTTGGCGCTGATGATGCGCAGACCGGCGGCCTTTTCTGTGACCAGAATGCGACCGTCAGGCATGGGCGCTATGGAAAACGGCAGCTCGTGCAAACCCTCGGCGACCAGATCAACGTGGAAACCGTAGCGTTCAGAAGAGATGCGCTCGGGTGGTATGACGACGGCTGCATCCATATTGAATTTAGTAAAGGCCCTGCCGGCGCGACGTTCAGAGATATAGATGGCCAGTCCCTTAATGTCCACTTCGGTCAGCGTCTTGTTCCAGGCCGGCATACCCAGTGTGGGCGAGCCATTGCCAATAATCTGTGTCAGGGCCGCCATGGAGTCGCCGTACTTCAGATCCCTGTCCACCAGTGGTGGACCCATGGTGGTAGAGCCCTCCATGTTGTCGCCATGACAGCGGGCGCAGTTGTCAGCGTACATGCTGATATAGGGGTCGGCATCTGTGACCAGATAAAAGGTAATGCCGGCGCCGACCAAAAGCGCCACCACAATTGCTAATACGCTGAGTACTTTTTTCATTTCAATCCTGTTTCTATTAGTCCGGCTGATGCCAGCGCCTGCAATATTCCCTGCGCCATCTGTCGATAACCCTGCGCATTCGGATGTACCTGATCGGCGCGCAGGCTGTCATCAGACAGCACTTTTGAAAACACATCTTCAATCAAGAGCACGCCGGTTTCTTCGGCAAGTTCGGCATAGAGCTCCGAGTCCTTCAGGGCGCCGGCGCTAGCGCGCAACAGTGATAGCCTCGGTACGGCAATCATCACCGTGATTGCTCCCGATGCCTGGCTCTGGGTCAGTATGTCGCGCAGGTACTCTTTAACTTTCGACGGTTGGCTCTTGCGCAGAAAATCATTGCCGCCAAGCTCTACTATGACCAGGGCGGGTTGGTGTTCTTGCAACAGGGGTGCCAGACGGCTGCGCGCTTGGCGAGCGGTGTCTCCAGGTATGCCGGCGTTGATGACCTGCCAACTCGAAGCCTGGCCAATCAGGGTAGGCCAGTCCTGTCCCGGTTTAGCCCCGGTGCCGTAGGTGACACTGTCGCCAAAGGCTAGCACTGTGGAGCCTGCCGGCAGTAGCTCGAGCCTGGGTGGCTCGCCGCAGCCAATCAGGCAGGCGAGTAACACAGCGGTAAGTAATTTCATGGCGACAGAGTATACCCCTGTGATCGCCAGGATGAATCAATGCCGTAGCAAAGCGTCCAGTTGGTCGACGATCTCAGACCAGTCCGAATCCTGATCCAGTGCCTCGCGGATAAATTGGGCCTGGCCGGCGTTCCAGAAGGCGGCGTGATCGAGAGGAAAGCTGTCGTCACCGAGGTGATTGTTATGAATAAAGTTCTCTATGGCGATCTCGCTGGAGGAAAGCCCCAGCTGTTGAAAAAGGATCTTCATGGTATGGCTGGATGTATCCACGATTGACCTCACTCTGTTGACGTACCCAAAGTATAGAGCTTGTTGCAGCGCTTGTGCGGCTCAGCTGCTGGTATTTTTTAGAATTGGCCAGCGCGCTGTGATCACACCGTCATCGAGCACAGCGATATCGCCAAACTGCAGAAATACAAACTCGCTCTGCGTCGGTCGCAGGAACACCCAGTCATCAACTTGCAGATCTACGCTGGCGGAGCCGTTCATGTATTCCTGGTTGGTGGAGCGCCCCATTAGTGGGTTAATGCTGATACCCGGGGGTGATTCTGGCAGTGCCTTCCAGTAGCCCCCGTAGGTGTAAAAGGTTTGTGCCCGGTTGGGGTCCCAGGCCGCCAGCAATTCGGCGGCCCCATCTACAGGTGATTCGGCTGGATTCAAAGTCTTGAGCACCGGCGTGGCGATATAAGAGGCGGCGATGTGATCGTCCAGAGTGGGGATATCGAAGTCAGTTGGTTTGACCAGGCAGGAGCCCGTGGACAATTCATTAAAAGGATAGTCACCCTCTTTGTACATCTGGTAGGTCGGGCTGCCGCCACAATTAAGCAGCACGTTTTGCGGCCAGCGTTGGCCGAGATGGGCTTTGGCGGCATTCACAAAGCCGCGGTAGGCGGTCATGGCGCGGTCGCGATAGTCAAGCGGGTCGCCGGGCACTTTGACGATATGCGGCTCATAACCCATAAAGCCGGCGAAAGTAAGGCGCGGGCTCGACTCAATCATATCGAGCATCTGTAGCAAGGTCTTATTGTTGGCTACGCCGCCGCGATGCAGGCCTACGTTTAGCTCGATGTTAATGCGCAGGTCTTCGCCAATCCGGTTGGCGAGCTCTGCATATTCTTGCAGTCGTTGCGGGGTGTCGAGCAGCCACTGTAATTGTGCAGATGAGTCAAAGCCATTAACTCCGGGTGTGCCCGCATAGAAATTGGCTGCGGCGGTGACCGGCATGGGTTTGCCCATTAGCACATCGGCATGGGGCAGTTCATTGGCCACCTGGGACAGAAAGGGCTGATGAAACAGCATTAGTCGATTGCTGTCGCTGGCATGCATGATGGTTTCCAGCATCTGCACCGAAGGCAGTGATTTGGCCACGATCCGGTAATCATAACGCCCGCCGATATTGGACTTCAGAGTGGCGATGTTGGCCAGCATCTTTGCCTTGTCGACTACCATGGTAGGCCCGGAAATGTTTGCCGAGTCCAGCGCAGTTCCCATAGATTGAAAATATAGGGAGTGTTCTCCGCCCCGGTCTGTCGGGCGCAGGCCGGCGCCGAGAGCGGCGGCTCCGGCGAGGCCGCCCAGTAGAAGAGTTCTTCGTTTTACTGCAATTGCCATCGCTATTGCCTATGCCAATAAAGATTCCAGATAGGGGTTGAGGAACTTCCCTTGTGGGTCCAACTGTCTGCGAACCTCTATGAAGTCCTGCCAACGCGGATACAGGGCGGCGAAGTCATCTCTGCCCAATGTATTGAGTTTACCCCAATGTGGGCGGCCACCGTATTTATGGAAAATAGGCTCGATGGCTGCAAAGTAAGGTTTGTAGTCTTCCTCGAAATAGCGATGTACAGCAATAGAGCAGCATGGGCGCTGGTAAAACGGGCTTAGCCAGATGCCATCTGCGGCCACATAGCGAAACTCAATGGGGAAGAACACTTCGCTAAAATTGTTCTCCAGAACATCGCGTACTTCACGCATGGCCTTGATGCCGTTTTCACGCGGCAGGTGGTATTCCATCTCATTGAATCGCACATTGCGTTCGCTGGCGTAGTTTTTCCAGGAGCTCTCTACCCTGACCTCGTTGTCGAGAGTTTTTATGTACGAGCTCATGATTAGTTCGCGCAATTTAGGCGACCAGCCCAGCATATCCCTGACTGTTTTCAGGTCCTGTGCTGCTTCATTGCTGTCCAGTCTTTCAGTTTCGCCCAGTGGTTCATCGGTGACATTGTGCATGTCGGTCCATCCCATCCCGGTAAAAGGGATGTAGTAGAACTCAAAATTACGGTTTTTCTCGGCGACAGCGTCGGCCACATCCAGTACATCGTCAGCGCCGCACCACACGGTTTCGCGTTTGAGGCGATAGGGCGCCTGATTTTGCATGCGAATTTTGGTAATTATTCCGAGACTGCCTAGCGAGACCTTGGCTGCCTGGAAGATTTCCGGATTTTTATCCGCACTGCAATCGAGTAAATCTCCGTCTGCAGTTACCAGTTGCAGGCTTTCTACCAGGCTGGACATACAGCCGATACCCGTGCCTGTGCCGTGGGTGGCGGTGGAGATACAGCCGGCCAGAGTTTGCTTGTCGATATCTGGCATAGTCACCAGAGCCTGGCCCGCAGCCTCTAGCGGTGCGCCGATATCTCTCAGGCAGGTGCCACTCCAGAAGGTGGCTTGCAGTGAATCAGCGTCGGCATCGATCAGCCCGCTGAGACGGCTCAGTGATAGCAGTGTGCCATCGGTGGGAACCAGTGGCATGAAAGAGTGGCCCGCACCGACGGCCCGGATCTTGCCAGGTGCATCTTTAATCAATTGTTGCAGCTCGGTGAGGCTCGCCGGAGCGGTGCGCTCAGAGGGCTGGCATGACTGCGAACCCGACCAGTTGCGCCAGCCGATGCGCCGCGGCTTACTGCTATCTTGCTGGGCAAGTGAATGTTGCGGTAGAAGGGATGCCCCGGCTGCGGTTAGGAGGGTGGTTAGCAATTGGCGGCGGGTTGGCATGCTAGGTTCTCGGTGAGTAGGGTACTTGTTAAGTCCAGGACCCTTGTTATTTTAGGAAGAAGGTGGAGTGACCATAAAATCGATCAGAGCCGCCAACTGAGCGGCGGTGTCGAGAAAGTGATCAGCGCCCTTATCCAGGCGTGGGATACAAGCGGAATCCTCGCCGGTTAACGGTGAGAGGGTTGCGGCCAGGGTATGACAGCTGCGGCAGCTGCGGTCATAAATAGCCGAAATCTCAGGGTCGGAGGGCTGTAGTTGCTGCGATTGGGTCTCGCTTAGACCGCTATTGCCGTTTCCTGTGCAGGCAGATAGAAACAGGCCCAAGAGCAAGAGCCTTGAATAAGCAAACCAGTTTTGTGTAACGATAGTCATAATTAGCTTTTTAGGATAGATCTAGGTAGCTGTACTGTCAACATACAATAGTTGGCCGCGCAGAACTATTCGGGCAGAGCAAAGGCCACCAATGTATCGGACATTCCAAAGGGCATGCGGCCGTACCCGCCGGCAGCAATAACTACCAGCTGGCGCTGTCTTCCATCTTCTGTGGTTACCAGGTATGACATGGGTGTGGCGATACCAGGGGCGGGCAGTCTGCCTTTCCACAGCTCTTCTCCGCTGAGGCTGTCGATCGGACGGAGGTACTTCTGGACAGCGGC
>ERZ1048872.2581-NODE-2581-length-12781-cov-7.737309_pt1 | contig 12781 bp, 8 predicted proteins | sample MGYA00383100_ERZ1048872 | MGnify/ENA primary metagenome ERZ1048872 (study PRJEB29581, sample SAMEA5548370) | metagenome | biome: marine; feature: coastal; material: water | depth 50 m | study: Short-term variability in the microbial, nano- and picoplankton... | reverse complement strand
CGATCTGGTAGGCATCCTTGGACAAGGCTCTCAACTGCTTGTTCAAAAATAGTAGTTGAGATTTTCTTGCCGCTCTTTACAAATTTTTGTGGAGATAACGTCTTTAACGGTCCGAAGAAACAATCGGGTTGTTTGGGAATTGCGGGGAACAGCCGCCGTAGTTAATTACGCCTTTGTGTGTAAATAGGCAAGGGAGGCAGGTAGATGCATTTTCAGCATAAAACACGTCGTGAAAAATTGTTTTCTGCACGACTTTTTTTCCTCTGTGCTATTTTCTTGGTGAGCACTGGGTGCACAATGTGTCCGTCTCCCTTTGACTATTCAGGTACAGTCCCGGGCTCTGCAAACCAGAATAATTTCCGACTTCGATCGAATGGTGTTCTACCAATTTGGCGGCGACCAAAACCATGGCCACCAATCGTATCTCTAGAAGCAGATGAATCGCTATCCGCATCGCGTAATCAAGAGGAATCGCCACAGATATCTCGAGTAATTGTGGCCTCTCACGAAGAAGGATTAGACAACAAACACTCAAAAGATAGTTCCGTGCTTATCACACAAACACCTGACCCAACTTGCGCAAACGATGACCAGCAAACTCAGCAAAGTGATTCTGACAGCGACTTAGACTCCACGGCTAATAAAATCACAAACAGCACTGCAGAATAATGCAGAGATTGAATAATTCACAATTTTATTGTGTTTTTGTCAGCCGTATCATGTAGAGCTAATGGATGGTTTCCAATTGTTTTCCAAAACAGCATTTTTTGGAACAACAACCACACCGTCTCGAATCGTAAACTGTGCATCATCAGGTAAATCTGTGAGCCCACGTTCGTTAACGATTTTCACATGGCTTCCAATACGAACATTCTTATCGATAATTGCTTTCTCGATTATCGATCCATCACCAATACCTAATGGTGGAACATTCTGAGATAGATCCACTTCAATACGTTCCGGGGTCTCGTAGTAGTCATTCCCAAGAACAACAGAGTTTCGAATAACAACATTCTTGCCAATCTGACATCGCAAACCGATGACGCTATTCTCAATTACAGCCCCAGCACCAATAGTACAGCCATCTGATATGAGGCTCCCTTGAACACTCGCTCCATCGACTCGGGAAGGGGGTAAAAATCTTGCTCTTGAGTAAATCGGTGCGTGCGGTGTGGCTAATTCAAATGGTGGTTTCGACGACGCCAAGTCGATGTTGCATTGATAATATGAGGCTATTGTTCCAATATCTTCCCAGTAACCATCAAAGGGGTGAAGCTGGACATGCTTTGCGCGTATTGCAGCTGGGAAAACTTCTTTCCCAAAGTCTTGATAATCCGTTTTGAGCAGCAGATCTAATAAACAGTCTCGATCAAAAAGATAAATCCCCATGCTTGCCATAAGACTACGTCCAGCCGCCTGAATACCCGCTTGTTCGATCCATGCTGGATCCGTTCGAACTAAGTCAAGCTCATTTACAGTTTTTGGTTTTTCTAAGAAACCCTCTACGCGACCAGTCGAATTAAAACGCATAATTCCAAATGCTGACGAAACACTATCGTTCACAGGAATGCCAGCTATTGTTACATCTGCGTTATTGGCTTCATGAGTTGCCAAGAGATCAGCGTAGTTCATCCGATACAATTGATCTCCCGAAAGTACTAACACCTGCTTGATATCAGAATCCTGCAGTAACTTGATATGCTGCCGAACAGCATCTGCTGTTCCCTGGTACCAAGCCATTGCCTCGTTCGTTTGTTGCGCAGCCAATATCTCAACGTATCCCCCGCTGAAAGCATCGAATCTATATGTACGACGAATATGCCTGTGCAGACTCACTGAATTGAATTGCGTCATCACATATATTCGCTGTACGCCGCTATTGATACAGTTCGATAGGGGCACATCAATGATGCGATACTTGCCGGCTAGCGGAACTGCAGGCTTTGAGCGATCTCGTGTGAGAGGGTATAGCCGAGTCCCTCGACCACCTCCAAGCACCAAAGCCAATACATTGCTCACACTCATCCAAGTTACTTTCCGCGTTGATGCTAACTTAGCAAAAATAGACAACTGCCATTAACCACCAAAAACTCTCATCATAAATGCTACGCTGCAAAGTCCTTCGAGCCAAACAACATTCGATGAAAAATAACAACCTGTTCGATGCCACGACTCCGACCGTACCAATTCTATCGAACACCTCACTCGTATCGTTCAACTATTTAATAAAGTGGCAGTTATTCTATTATTTCTTAATCACAAAATTCACCATCCGATCTGGTATCGCAACGACTTTGACAAGCGTTTTCCCAGCAAGCAAACCTGCTATTTTCGGCTCCTCAGCTGCAATAACTTTTAGCTGTTCGGCATCGGTACCTGAAGGGACAGTAATTCTTGCACGGAGTTTGCCTTGAACCTGAACCGGTATCTCTATCGTGTCATCTTGGAGCCAACAATTTTCGATGTGTGGCCAGGATGCCAGGGAAACAGGGCTTTCATGACCTAAAATGGTCCACAGTTCCTCTGCCAGATGAGGGGCAAAAGGAGAGAGTGTCGTTACGAAAACAGAGAGCATCTCTCGTGGTCGCTCCTGAAGAGGTGTCGCAAAGTTCACAAACTCCATCATCTTCGCTATAGCAGTATTAAATGATAGTGATTGAATATCTGCCGTAACCTTTTCCAGCATGCGATGCATTACTCGCATTTGTTCATCCGTGGGTTTTCCTTCTGTTACCTGTCGTGCAACACGGACTTCTTGAGCTCTTTCGTCGACTATGAGCCTCCAGCAACGATCAAGAAAGCTCCGGACTCCCCCAACGCCAGATGTACTCCACGGCTTTGTTGCCTCAAGAGGTCCCATAAACATCTCATACAGCCGCAAGGAATCTGCTCCAAATTCCTGAACAATTTCATCCGGGTTTACGACATTGCCTCGACTTTTTGACATTTTATGTGCTCGACTATCGACTCGTACTTCCGGCGCATCCCGCAGCACGAAGAACTCTCCCTGCTTCTCAACATGTTCAGAAGAAACTTTCATCGGGGTATCCGAACGACTTTGCTGGCCAGCCGATACCCAACCGCCCGAACTCGATCGGTACCCCGTAAACTCAACTTCGCCTAGGATCATCCCTTGGTTTACCAACCGAGCAAATGGTTCTACTGTGGAAACAAAACCGCGGTCGAAGAGCACTTTGTGCCAAAAACGGCTATAAAGCAGATGAAGAACAGCGTGCTCAGCACCTCCTACATAGAGGTCAACGGGCATCCAAGCTTTCTCGATTTCTGGATCAATAAATTGTTCTTTGTTTGTAGGATCGAGAAACCGTAGGTAGTACCAACAAGAGCCCGCCCATTGTGGCATTGTGTTTGTTTCTCGACGGTATTTTTTACCGTCGCGCTCCAGATACAACCAGTCATCATCCGCACGAGAAAGCGGAGGATCTGGAGTCTTTCCGGGCCGAAAGTCACTTAGTTTAGGAAGCGGCACCGGCAACTCTTGCGGTTCAAGTGCTCGAACGACACCGGTCGGCTGCCCCAACTCATCAAGCTCATGCAAGATGGGGAACGGCTCGCCCCAAAATCTTTGCCGACTGAAAAGCCAATCGCGTAATTTATAGTTCGTAGCAGGACTTCCAAGACCCATTTCTAATAGGTCTGAGGCCACTTTTTCAATGAACGCTTCACTGCCCATACCTGTATATGAGCCCGAAGCGATTGACTTTCCGTAGCCGGTAAAAACATTGGTGCCTCCACCATCGGCCTCTGGCTCAACCACTGGAATAATTTTCAGACTAAATGCCTCCGCAAACTCGAAGTCTCTACTGTCATGAGCGGGCACTGACATGATCGCACCTGTGCCATAGGACGCCAGCACATAATCTGCAACCCAAATCGGTACACATTCACTCGTCAACGGATGCACACAATACGAACCTGTAAAAACACCTGTTTTTTCGTGTGATAAATCTGTTCTATCAAGATCACTTTTACGACTTGCTACTTCACAGTAGTCATTAACAATATCAGCCTGAGCAGGATGGGTTATCTGACTTCGTAATGGATGTTCTGGAGCAATAACCATACAGCTCACACCAAACAACGTATCCGGCCGTGTTGTATAAATCCGAAGACAATCATTTGATGCCTGTGCGGGATACCCCTTCTCTTTACGACGCATTTTCCATGTCACAAAGGCATCATCTATTTCTTTCTCTGATGCACCCTGAACAGGCAGAAAAAAATCGACTTCGGCACCCGTACTACGTCCAATCCAATCTCTCTGAAGCTTTTTAATGCTTTCTGGCCAATCAAGACTTTCCAACTCTGATCCAAGACGATCTGCGTATGCTGTAATTCGCAGCATCCACTGCCGAAGTGGAAGCCGAGTAACGGGGTGTCCACCTCGTTCACTGATTCCACCTATAACTTCCTCATTCGCAAGAACGGTACCAAGTTCTGGGCACCAGTTTACCGGCGCTTCCGACTGATATGCGAGACGATGAGAATCCCGGTAAGCACCAACAGACACTTCACCCAATTCCTGAATTTCATCAGGTATCTTTAATTCCGAAATTGGCCGGCCCTGTTGTCGATGAGAATCGAACCATGTGTCATAAAGAACCAAAAAAATCCATTGCGTCCAACGGACAAATTCCGGATCTGTCGTTGAGACTTCACGCTCCCAATCGTAGCTAAACCCCAGCATTTGTAATTGCCGTCGGAAAGTGGCTGTATTCTGCTCAGTACTCTCTCGTGGGGGCGTACCAGTACGAATCGCATGCTCTTCAGCTGGCAGGCCGAAAGCATCAAACCCCATAGGATGAATGACACTAGTGCCCCGCATTCTTTCAAAACGACTCACAATGTCTGTCGCGGTGTAACCCTCTGGATGACCAACATGCAAACCGTCACCACTGGGATATGGAAACATATCAAGTATAAAAGCCTTCTTACCGCGTGGAAGACGAGGTGAACGAAATGTTTTCTGCTCAGCCCACCAGTTTTGCCATTTTGGTTCTATGACAGACGGGTTGTATTTTGGCATTAGTCAAACAACGCTTTTGGTTTAAGGGGTGTATGATGTTTCTGGGTTACACTTCGTTGAGTCTAATAGACCGAATAGTTCCGACAACGCTTCAACAAGAGTTTCGGGCTAGGCAACGAAACACAAGAGTTTACGGAAAAATACATTGAAGGAGACTACACCGTTGAATCGTGAGACCACTCCTGAACTACCAAAAAAACCCTCTAATGATGAGTCAGAGGACACCTCTCTACTACTCCACTATCAACTACTCAAAAGCCTGCGTGCTGCTGGGCAGCGTTTTAAGATGGCGGACTCACTTGGCACGCGACTTACCGGGAAACAACTTCTTACTCGCATTCTAGCAGCAAGACTTGTCCTTGAAAAAACACTCGGCCCCGAGGAGAAGCGTGTTGGCATTCTGCTTCCTCCTACTGCTGGTGCTGCAATAGTCAATGCTGCACTTGCTCTCATGGGCCGTGTTACGGTGAATTTGAATTACACGTCTTCTCAATCAATACTCGAAACGTGTATTGAGCGGGCGGGGATTCAACATGTCATTTCAAGCCCAACATTTTTAACTCGGGTAAACCTCGATGTTGGCAAGTTTCTCATCGACGCAGCCGAATTGCGAAAAAAACTCACCGTAGGCCAAAAGATTCAGGCCTGGTCAGAAGCTAACCTCATCCCACTAACGCTATTAGAACGTCGCCTTCGCCTAGCAAATATGCGGCCCAATGATACTCTCACCATTATTTTCACTTCAGGATCAACCGGTGATCCAAAAGGTGTTGTTCTCAGTATTGAAAATGTTGGGAGTAATGTGCGAGCAATCTCTGATTTGCTTCACCTATCACCTACTGACACTGCACTAGGCGTCCTGCCTTTCTTTCATTCATACGGTTATACAACTGCTTTATGGGTGCCGCTTACTCTTGAACCTGCAGTTGTCTATCACACAAACCCTCTTGATGCGAAAGTTATAGGAAAACTCGCAAGAGACCATCATGCCACAGTACTCATGGCAACGCCTACATTCCTTCGAACCTATATTCGTGGCACTGAACCAGATGCACTTTCGACGCTTGAGGTTGTTTTTGGTGCGGCAGAAAAACTGACACTCGATGTCACAGATGCATTTGAAAAAAAGTTTGGAGTCCGACCCTGTGAGGCGTACGGCGCGACTGAACTTTCTCCCTTGGTTGCAGCAAACGTTCCCCCCACACGGCATGTACCAGGCAAAACAGTCGACGCCCGAGAAGGCACTGTTGGAAAACCGATACTCGGATGCACCGCCAAAATTACTGACCGAGAGGGTGTTCAGGAACTTTCATTGGGCGAGGAAGGTCTTTTGTGGATTAAGGGGCCTAACGTTATGCAGGGCTACCTAGATCGCGAAGACCTCACTCGGCAAGTAATATGTGACGGCTGGTACCGAACTGGTGACATAGCAAAACTCGACGCGGATGGCTTCATCACGATCACCGGGCGTCAAAGCCGATTTTCTAAAATTGGTGGTGAAATGGTGCCCCACATGATCATTGAAGATTCTATCAATAAGATCCTGGGGGCAACTGATGGAGATCCGCTCGCTGTAGTCACTTCAGTTCCACATGTTAAAAAAGGTGAAAGGCTTGTCGTCCTTTCACTACAACCTTCGATAGACGCTCCAAAAATCCGTCACGAACTCACTCATATGGGACTTCCCAATCTCTGGATTCCATCCGTTGAGAGTTTTGCTGAAATTGAAGAGTTACCCGTACTTGGTTCCGGAAAGATTGACCTACGAAGAATCAATGAAATAGCAAAGGGGAAATTTTGTGACGACTCACGCACCCAACAGTGAAAGTTGCCAAAACATCTCGCAGCAGATGCGATTCAGGACAATTCTAGGAAGTGCTGGGGACTTTAGAGCCGATGTGTTTTTTCAGTTTATTTTTCCAAGACTTGATGACATGGAGATGCCACTAACAGTTGATGGCTTTCTGACTGGCCCAACATCAACATCTGCAAGTACACTCCCTGTTCATCAGGGTATCAAAACATATTCCCAAGATGTGGATGATAGAACTATTGAACTCATTGGGCACTCTGTCCTAACAGAGCCTGCATTCTGGACTCCAAACCTGCCCATGCTCTACACCATAAAATGCAGAATCATGTCTTCGACAAGAGAGATTGCTTCCCTTCATAAGACTATTGGTCTTCGTCGACTAGGAATTCGTAATCACTCTTTATGGCTTGATGGTCATCGATTTGTCATTCGTGGGGTTGCCTGCGGCGAGGTTGACAGCACATCATTTGAACAGCGGATTATGACAACGAAAGGACAGAACACTACAGAAATAATTGACTTGCCTTCAGATGGATTTTTTTCATGCGGAGAACGATCCAAATTAGAAAGACACTTGCAAAGCTCTGATGAAAGTGGACGGCCAACTATTATTCGTGTCCACCCGGAAACACGCCCCTCTGCCATGCCAGACATTCTTTGCAAACTCACAAATCACCCTTCTGTATTCATAACAGTGATCCCGCCTTCGCTACTGCCAGGCGTAGAAAATTTCTCTACTTTGAAGGGCACCATGCTTATTGCGAAAGAGTTCTCCAGTGAAAGTGAATTCACGAAATTACCAAACGGTGTTGACATTGCAATTATCGAGATTGCCGACCTTAAACTCGACGCACCGTGGAAAACTCCTCCCTCTCACCCAACCATCGCCTGGGATAAAGAGATGCCATCGCAACGTAAAGAATGCGATCGATTTCAAGCTGTACTCGCAAACCGGAGAACTTCTTCCGGAGGCCCACCGTCTTCCTGGGACTGGGCGGGGTTTCTAGTAGGCAATTAAGCAATTTAGATTATCAACTTGAAACACATTAGCCATATGAATGATGAAACAAAATTTGATGAGCTGCGTTTTGTTCGACAAATGCGATACCATCAGCTAGGTGTGTCCGGACAACAGAAGTTAGCGCAGGCTCACGCTGCGATTGTCGGATGTGGAGCTCTTGGAAGTGCAACAGCACTGTCACTCACACGAGCCGGAATTGGCAAGCTCACGATCATTGATAGAGACGTGCCTGAGTGGAGCAACTTGCCTAGGCAGTTCTTGTTTTCTGAAAAAGATGTATGTGACGGCCTACCCAAAGCAATCATTGCAGAAAGCCGACTTAAGGAAATCGACAGAAACGTACAGGTAATTCCTCACGTGACTCATTTATCGAATCACAATATTTCTGACTTGCTTTCCTCTGTCGATGTCATCGTTGACGGCACGGACAACTTTGAGACTCGTTTCTTATTAAACGACTTCTCCTGCCGAGAGAATATTCCCTGGATCTATGGCGGTGTCATTGGCGCAGAAGGCAGAGTCATGACCGTTGTTCCTGGTACAACTGCATGCTTACGCTGTCTTATTCCGGAGCCTCCCGCGCCTGGCAGCCTACCGACATGTGACACCGCTGGTGTTCTTGGGGCAGCAGTCATGGTCGTTGGTGGAGTGCAGACCGCAGAAACAATCAAGATCATCGTCAATCCTGTGCAGCAAGTCGAGAGTAGGCTCCTCGTATTCGATCTTTGGGACTTCTCTTGGAAGACAATAGATCTTGGCTCACTCTCGAAAACTGGTTGTTTAAGCTGCCGAGGTAAAGATTTTAAATGGCTCAACACCTCGGACTATCAACTAACTATTCTCTGTGGCCAAGATGCAGTGCAGCTCTACCCGAAGCAGCGAACACCTAATCTACATAATATTGCAAAGCAACTAAGCTGTTTTGGAACTGTAAAGGAAAACCAATGGCTCGTTCGGACTGAAGTAGAGCCAGGAATCGTAGTCTCTGTATTTGCAGATGGGAGGCTCATCGTTACCGGTACCCGAGATCCGTCTCGAGCCCAATCTATTGTGTCAAAAACAATTGGAATGTAATTAAAAACTCATCCTAGAGTTGCCGCAGCCATAAGCTTTTGCTCAGTAGCTTCATCGTGAGAAAATTCACCAGTAACTCTTCCTTCATTCATGACAATGAATCTATCCGCGAGACTGAGTAATTCTGGTAATTCACTGGATGTTAAAACAACTGCTATACCCGCTTGACACAGACTATCAATAAGTGTGTACAAGTCTGCTTTTGCACCAACGTCGATCCCGCGTGTTGGGTCATCTAATAAAAGCACTTTTGGCTTGGTGAGTAACCATCGAGAAATGATACATTTCTGCTGATTTCCGCCCGATAGCTGGGTTATCTTAGCTGCCTGGGAAGATGTTTTAATGCCTATTTTATTGATAGCCCCAGCAACCAGACCCTCTTCTGCTTGACGATTCAGAAAGCCATTCCGAAGTGTGCGAGACAGACTGCAAAGGCTGATGTTTTCATTGACATAAAAATTTTCGAAAATACCAAGTCTCTTGCGGTCTTCAGGCACCATTACCAGCCCTGCATCGCAGGCCTCTGAAGGATGATTAAATTTAACTTTTTTCCCCGAAAGGAAAATCTCTCCTTGCCATCGACTATGAGTTGCTCCAAATATCGCCTCAAGCACCTCAGTACGACCAGCCCCCATAAGGCCAGCAATCCCGAGAACCTCGCCAGCATGAACACGAAACGACACGTCGTGCAACCGACCACGTTGACTCGAATCTTTTGACGTTAAAGATAAATTCCTGACTTCGAGCAGACACTTTCCGATTGTTTTCTGACGACGGAATCGATGCTTTTCAATATTGCGACCCACCATCCAGCCTGTAACTTCTGCAGGTGATGTCTTTGTCTTATCCACAGTACAAACGAGACGCCCATCTCGAAGGATTGTAATCTGATCAGCTAATCGAAACACTTCATCCATCTTGTGTGATATATAAAGTATCGTACAGCCTTGTTGACGCAGTGTATTAATAGTGCACTCAAGTCGTTCTACTTCTAGGTCCGTAAGTGCACTTGTTGGTTCATCCATAACAATAATGGAAGCATTAAGCGAAAGTGCTTTTGCAATCTCGACAAGTTGTTGGTCACCAACTCGCAAGGAGCCTGTCTTTCCATCTGGTGAAATAGATGCCTCAAGCAAGGTGAGTAGTGACTGGGATTTTTTCTTTGCAATCTTATTGTCAAGCAACCCAAATGCTGTTCGAGGCTCCCGTCCAAGAAAAATATTTGCCGAGACGGACAGCTCCTCTACAAGCTCTAACTCTTGATGAATGATGGCAACGCCTGCAATCTCAGCATCCCGAGTACCTTGAAAAATTACTTTTTTGCCATTTATCTCAAGCTGGCCAGCATCCGGCTGATACACACCTGATAGAATTTTCATCAACGTGCTTTTCCCAGCCCCGTTTTCACCGCAGAGCGCGTGCACCTCACCGCGACGTACATGTAGGGTAACGCTATCGAGAGCTACCACTCCGGGAAACTGTTTCGTTATTCCCTCCATTGTGACAGCCACTTCTGACAATACTTCCATTGTGAATCGGTGACCTACACTCCCTAATTGCTTCGTCTAGATTCATAGATTCGCAGACTTAGGAGAGCTATCAAAGCCGTGAAACCAGCTGCTAAGCCACTACCAAAGCCTGTTGTCATTGCAGCAAGGCTTCCTGCAATCAAAGCCAAAACAGGAATCGTACACAGACCAAGTGTGCCGGGCAGAATACGACGATCACGCTGCCCTCCACTCATGCCCTGAGCAAACGTGACGGCAAGAACTACTACGCCTCCGACAATTAAACCTTCATAAACATCGGCACCAGTCTTAATGATCTTTGATACGGCATCAATGACAACCCGCAGAAAAAACGCACCGAGCACTGTTCCAGGAATTGTGCCTACTCCTCCAGATAGTGAGCAGCCACCAACCACAGCTGCCGCAATCGCGTTCAACTCATGACCTCTACCTTGATTCACCGGTGCAGCAACTGACTCATTTGCGACATAAAAGAGTCCTGCAAGCGCAGCTGTCATGGCACCAAAACAATAGGCAAACCACTTCACGTTATCAGTGTGTATACCAGCGAGCCGGGCAGCCTGTTCGTTACCTCCGAGGGCCTTGATATGACGGCCAAGCACTGTTCGAGAAAGAAGAAGCCAGGTAATACATGCCAAAACAAGAAACGCTCCTACTGAAAACCACACGTTATCTCTCACCGATTTGAACACGGGGTCAGCTACATTAATAACTGCACTTTTTGTCGGTGTTAAAACTGCTGTACTACTTTCACAAAGCGCCCTCGCAAAACTCCGCAAACCTACAAGCGTCGCAAGTGTCGCGATGAATGGAGGAAGACGAACAACAGTAATGAGCCAGGTGTGCAGCGTGCCAACAAAAAAACCAGTCACAAGACTAGCCAGAATAGCAATGAGTACAACTACCCATCCGACCGGCTGAAATGCCATCATTTCAGCCGGCGCTAAAGCTAACATCGTCACAGAGCAAACCGTGCCTGACAACGCAATCATCGAACCACTTGAAAGATCAATTCCTCCAGCAATGATGACTACCGCAGCCCCAAGAGCAAATATCCCAAGCATTGCACTATTGCGAGCAATGTCACGAAGGCTTTCTAACGGCCGAAAAAAATAAGTGTGGTTTGTATCGACAATTGCAGTGAATGCTAACGCAACAACAATCGCCACTATTAACGACCACTCATTTTGCGATGGAAGCCATCGCTGCAGAGTGTTTTTCGGAAATAAATGCCATATTTTCATCAAGGCAACCTGCCGGCAATGTTCATATTAAGGGCTTCGGCATCAGGAGCTCGACAAGCCATACTTCTTTAACCATTCACGAAAAACTGAGAGGGTTAAGACCTCAAGAGTGCCTGCTGATGTTGCAGACTCGAGATCTTTCGCAGCAATAGGCGCATTACTGTTGCCCGCCCAATCGTCAGGGATAATCAGACGCAAGCCAGTAGTATATTTATCTCCTCCTGGCTCATTGCTATTGGGGAACATTTCTGCAATGACGGCATCTTGCTCTTCCACCATTGCAAGCAACAGTCGAACCGTTTGAACACCCATTTCAAAAGGGTTCTGCACAATCATACAGTCAATATGTCCATTCTTCATATGCTCAATGGCCTGAGCTGCTGCATCGAACGTAAATATTGAAATCTGGTCTCGAGCCCTGCGCTCTACTACAACCTCTGCAATCGCTGGCGCGTTGTAAGCCCAGATTCCGACTAAAGCATTCACATCGGGATGGTTAACAAGAGCAGTTCGTACATTATCTCGAGCTCGTGAATGATCAAACGAATCAGCCATTCGATCAAGTTCGTTATAGTTTTTCCCAAGAGCGTCACGGCAACCGTTCATTCTCGCTCTCGCATTATCGTTATCAGTAAACCCAGTAAACTGAATGAATCCGCCTTCATCAACACCACGAGACTCTAAAACTTTTTTTGCAGCTGTACCAAGCAGACGACCGGCTATTGAATTGTCTGTGCCTATGTAGAAGGGACGAGCATCGGAAAAAAGATTGCCATTAATATCACCGTCAACGGTAATAACAGGCACACCTTTTTCGGCCAAACGTTTCATCTCTTCAACGATTGCCACATTTTCTGCCTGAATAACAGATATGGCGACTCCCGCCACATCTGCTTGGGTAACGAGCTGCCTGAGACGATTAATCTGGCCCTGAGCTGTTGCATTATTCTTTTCCATTACTACTTCAATTTTTCTGCCGGCGAGATCATATTTTTCAGCACCGGCCTGCAACCCAGCATTGAGCACATCAAAATATGGATCATCTCCATTCGT
>ERZ1048872.2578-NODE-2578-length-12798-cov-14.215098_pt1 | contig 12798 bp, 14 predicted proteins | sample MGYA00383100_ERZ1048872 | MGnify/ENA primary metagenome ERZ1048872 (study PRJEB29581, sample SAMEA5548370) | metagenome | biome: marine; feature: coastal; material: water | depth 50 m | study: Short-term variability in the microbial, nano- and picoplankton... | reverse complement strand
TTAATCATTTTGAATTAAGAAATACATCAACCATTGAGGTTATATTTTCTAATTTATTAACTATTGTAGATAGTTTCGAAGTGAATAACAATCAAAGCCTTGAATCTCTTGATTTTCCATTATTACAAACCATTACTTGTTCTAATTTTTTTATTGACAATAATAATTTATTAAGTTCAATAAATTGGAACAGTTTACAAACGATAGAAAACCCATGTTCTTCGAAAATATTTGTTATCCAGGGTAATGATAATCTAGAAGAAATTCTACTCAATAGTTTAATTTCATTAGATAGTGAATTATATATTAGTTCAAATGATGGTTCAAACCTTATTATCGAATTCAATTCTTTGGTAAATGCACATAGAAAATTTTATATTGCGAGCAATGAAAATCTTACCTCACTGCAAGCACCGCAACTATTTTCCATCGGAGATTATGAATTCGACGGCACAACATTTGATATCTCTAGTAACCCTCAGTTATCTTCGGTAAATTTTTCTTCCTTGTTAAAAGTTTATACAGCGTTATTTATAGTGTCTAATAATAATTTAGACACTGCCACCGCCTTTCCCTGCGAAATGTATGTGTTTTACAATGACGGCCTGGACTGCAGTCCAGGAACTGTTAGTGTAGGTAATAACGGTAATGATAATTATTGTTTTCAGGATCTCTCCCTGCGAGCCGATCCAGGCTTAAGTACGGTGCCCATTACAGAAATTACGGCGGAGTCAGCCACCAGTGGCGGTGTCATTACTAGTAACTCCTTTGTGCAAATGAAAAGTAAAGGCGTTTGTTGGAGTACCAATCCCAATCCAACGATTGCCGATACTTTTTCTGAAAACGGTAATTTTAATGACGATTATACATCTTTTATTTATAATCTTTCATCTAACACTACTTATTATGTTCGTGCCTATGTAGAGGATTGTAATGGGTTTTATTATGGCGATGAGCTTTCGTTTACAACCAATTAATGTAGGGTGATAAGTAAAATACCCACCCTAAATAGGCAAGTTGTTAGGCTATGGCTTTAAGGCAGTAAATTAATAAAAGACCGCATGATTTTGGTGTATCAAATATGTATCAATAAAAATTAATATTTTTTTTAAAATCCAACTAAAATCATGTAAAATAAAAAAATAAGAGGTCTATTTACAGTTTTATGGACCCCAAATAATCTTTGAGAAACTAACAGTGATTACAAAATAATAATTAAAAAAAATACAGCAGCAACTGTTTAGATCAGCTACTTCTATTTTTTTTACTTAGAGAAGATTCAGTCTTTTCATTAATTCAGGTCTGTTAGACCTGCTTACGGGAACAATATCTTTTTCGATTAATACACTATTGTCTTCAATATCAATAATTTTGTTAATATTAATGATGTATGAACGGTGTATTTTTAAGAACATATGATCGGGTAGTTTTTCTTCGATCTTTTTTAAAGTAGAATGTACCGTATAGTTCTTATTGTCGGTTTTCAAATAAATATAATCGCCCTTTGCTTCCACTAAATAAATACTTTGAATGTCGATTTTAATTAAACGCTTATTAATGTTTACATAAAAATCATCAACAGTCTGTAGCTTCTCTTTTTCAGTAGTGGTAGCAGTCACTTTTTCGTTAAGTTTTACTTCTACTTTTTGTATAGACTTTTTAAAACGCTCTGGTTTAATAGGCTTTACAATGTAATCTACGATGCAATCATACTCAAATGCCTGGATCGCAAATTCGGCATCAGAGGTCGTTAAAATTATAAACGGTGGGTCTTTTAAAGTCCTGATAAAATCAAATCCGTTAAAATCAGGCATGTGAATATCAAGAAATATTAAATCTGTTTTGTTTTGATTTAAATATTTAATCGCTTCAATAGCGTTTGAAAATACTTCTACTACGTTAAGATTTTTGTAGCTCGAACATAATTCCCCAATTATAGTTCTAGAAGTAGCTTCATCATCAATAATTATACAATTCATTATAATTTATTTAGATAATTAGTTACATTATTCAGTATGTCAGAAAATTTATTTTGCAGTGCCGAATTTCCTTCGCGTAAATTATTTTCGTATTGCGCTGCAATCTCATAACTCTTTTCGAGGCCCAAAATACTAATTTTATGTTTAATTTTATGTACGTTTTCAGAACATAATTTTAATTTCTCAGATTTTATATTATTATAATATATATTTTTTTCAATTTTAAACTCTTTTTTGATAATAGAAATCAGCTTTATTTTAAAGGATTTATCACCTCCGGATAGGCTGTTAATATAATTTAAGTTGGGTTGTTCTTTCACAGTGTTTTTCGCTGTTATTTTTTTAATGTAAAATAGAAAGTGGTGCCTTTTTTTAATTCACTTTCTAACCAAATATCTCCTCCGTGTAAGTTAACGATTTTCTTCACTATGGAAAGTCCAATTCCAGTAGAATCCTTATTTCTATTTAAAGTATGAAAAATCTTGAAAATTTTATCATGATATTTTTTGTCGATCCCAATCCCGTTATCTTTGATAGAAAACTCATAATGATTTTCTTTGGTAGAAAAATCAATTTCTATAAGGCCTTTACTCTTATCCGAAAATTTAATTGCATTGGTGATTAGATTCAAAAAAACTTGCTGAAGCTTTGTTTTATCCCCTTTAACAAATGGTAGTACTTGATTAACTTTAACAGTCACATGACTTGGGATGTAAAGAACCGTGACGATATCCTCTACAATAAGGTTTAAGTCAACATTCGTTTCTTTCGCAGCTTCAATATCCACTCTAGAATAATGCAGCACATCCGATATTAATTGTTCCATTCTTTCGAGTGTTGTTTCTATGAGCTCAAAATTTTTAAGGCTATTCTCGTCAAACAAATCTTTATTATCTTCTTTTAACCAGTTAACCAGCGCGTCAATAGATCGCAGTGGCGATTTTAAATCATGTGATACAATGTGAGCATATTCTTGAAGTGCTTCGTTACTCTTTTCCCATTCTTTAAGTAATTTTTTGTTTTTAAGTTCTACCGCTTCACGTTCCCTTATGTTAAGCGCTGTTTTAAGACTAATTGCCACTAAATTTGCTATATTTTCTAATATTTTTACCTGTTCTTTTGAGTAGTGGTTTTTATCTTTATGTTCGGAGTCAATAATGCCAATTACCTCTCCATTACTTACAATCGGAACCGTAATCTCTGATAAACGCATAGAATCGTCAACAATATATCGAGGATCTTTTGAGGTGTCTTTTATAATTTGAGAAATTCCAGATTGAACCACTTTTCCCACAATACCATCAGAGATTGGGATATCTAATTTATTTTTAATACCGTAATCTTCTCCTAATTTATCTCCATAAACTGCGATTTGTTCTAAAACGTTCTTTTCTTTATTCACAAGATAAATTATACAATCATTAGTGTCGAGATAGTCCGCAATGTAACCAACAATTGCCCATGCAATCTCATAGATGTTAGTTTTTCCGAGTAAGGCCTTTGTAATTCTATCAATAGTTTTAATGATAGCTGTATTTTCTCTTTCGGAAGTGATGTCTTCTATCAATCCTAATTGGTATTTAATAAAACCATTAGAATCTTTAATAGCATTCAATGTAATTTTAACCCATAAAACAGTCCCATCTTTTCTAAGGTATCTTTTGTTAACGGTAAAGTGATCTAGTTTACCGCTATTCATCTTTTTAAGAAGTTCTTTGTCTCGTTGTGATGCCAGCCCAAATTTTTCCATTGAAGTCCCTAATACCTCTCCTTTTTTAAGGTTCATTAATTCATCAAACTTTGAATTTGTTCGAATAAATTTATCATCTTTTCCTAGAATAATTCCCACAGGAACATTACTAAAAATGGTGTCAAGTTCTAATTTTTGCTCCTCTAATAATTCTCTATTTTTTTTAGCTTCAGTGATGTCTAGATGGATGCCTATCGATCCAATTACGTTTCCTTTTTGGTCAAAATTTGGAGCACCACTAACTAACCAATGTCTAGTTGTCCCATTTTTTATTTTCACTTTTAATTCATAAGAATTTGACTCTCCTTCTAATCGTACATCTATCGTATTGTATATTTTATCAGCATTAATGGAATCTAACTGTAAAATTTCAGAACATTTTTTACCTAATAATTCACTTTGCTTGAATCCTGATATATCTATAAAACTTTGGTTTGCCATTACGATTTCATCCTGATTATTTACCTCAATTAATCCAAGATTCATATTGGCAATGATATTCTCGTATTTCAATTTTTCTCCTTCTATAGCTTTCTGATATTTATCCTCTATCGTAATATCTCTTAAAATTCCTTGCGCTCCAGAGGCAACTCCGTTATCATATATAATACTACCATTTATGTGAACCAGCTTTGTTTTATTGTTTTTGGTGACGATTTTCACTTTAAAATCGGTCATAGACCCTTTTTTTAGAAGCTCTTTAAAGTTGGGAGCAACCATTTCTGTACTATCAGGGTGTACCATATTTAATACATTAACTTTATCAGAAAGGTTTTTTAACCCTAATATATCAACCGCAGAATTATTCATTTCTATTATATTCCCATTTAAATCTATTTCGACATAAGCATCAACAAGATTTTGAAAAACACCCTCAAGCTGAGAGTTAACTTTATTATTTAAGGAAGTCAACTTAATATTTGATTTTTCTAATTTTATATTGAGTTCATATAATTCCTTAGACTTTTCCTCTAAAATTTTTTCAGCGAGTTTTCTGGAGGCTCGTTCTCTATCGAAAGCTCTTTTTAATATGTTTATTTCTTTTTGATTCATTGATGGGTAGAAATATTAAATTCAACTCTAGTACCCTGAGCATTTAATTTTTTTAATTTAATCTCACTAGAAACATTAAAATATTCAAATGTTTTTTTCATTAATCCCAATCCAAAGTGATGCATTGCTCTGCTTGATTTATAAATCATAATCAATGAATTTGCTGTTTTTTTAACTATTTCAAAGCTTGGTAACTCCGCATCAGGATATATTTTTTTAACCTCTACATGAATATGATTTTCAATAGAAGAAATCATTTCCATAGGGTCTGTATAGGCTTCTAGTAATTCTGGATAACTGTTTTTTAATACCTCAAAAAAGTGTTCTGCATAGATTAATAGTAAATCGTCTTTCGATATTCCTGTATGTTCACTTAAATGAGTTAGGAGCTGTAACATTTCAGAAAAACTATAAGTGCCAACAGAGGTATAAACTCCATCAGACTTTAAATCTGAATTTATAATTATGGTATCCACCATTTCTAACCCAAACTTATTTTCAACCAATTCTAAAAATTCGGTAAATACAATTCCTTTCATGATAATTTTATTAACTCGTTTGCGCTCCAATAGGAGAGTAATAAATTGATTTTAGCTATATAGTCTTCATATTTTAATGGTTTTAAGATGTAACCAGAAATTCCAATATTATAACACGCCTGTAAATCTTTTTCATTACTGGATGTTGTTAAAATTATGGTGGGGATAAATTTTAGCGACTCATTATCCTTTAGAATACTTAGAAATTCAATCCCATTAATTTTTGGCATATTGAGGTCTAACAGAATGATATCTGGATAATATTTTTTATTTAATAATAGTTCTAGTCCATCTTCACCATTGTTAGCTTCCATAACTTCATGGTTCATATTTAATGATGACATTGCTCTATTTAACTTCATGAGCTCAATGGTATCATCCTCAATTAATAGTATTTTTAATTTTTTCTTCATTTTAAAATGCTTGTAGCAATAACATTGGATTATAATTTTTTTTAAAGGTATTAAGTTTTTTTAAAATAAAACCCGACGGATAACATTTAATTGTCGCTAAGTGGGGTTTTAAAATGGTTTTGGTCTTGTTAAATGAGACCTGTTAAACTTTTAAAGTTGGTTAAAATTAATGTATAAAGCTAAAAAAACCTCCAATTGGAGGTTTTTTTATTATTTAAAACACTAGTCATAGCGTTTAATTTTTAATTAACACGAGTCAGATTACAAGTAGCTGTAAATGCAACTCCTTTTGGACCCGAAACTGTATACTCGTAGTAGGCTTGATTTGGATCTTCCGGCATCGTATCTATTTTCCAGGAGGTTACGAACATATCTTTAGTTAGAGATAAGTTGCTAAGCTCGGCATCTGTTGTAAACATAAATACACCATCTTTACTACTTTCTAAACGAGATACAGGACGGTTTTTTAAACCACAATAATGAGTCAGTAAAAGTTCATCATTTTGTAAGTTAAAAATAGTAAGCATTTCAATGCCTCCTGTAAAGCTTTCCTCCATTAAAGCGCTACCATTTGAGGTAATACTATATTCGATATTAAAACTATCTGAGGAACCATTGGTTCTCTCTAAAGTTCCAGCCCATTTTCCTTCAAGAGATTTTAGCATTGTAAAATCGTCTGCAGGAATTGGTTCTAAAACGGGATTTATCCCTGCTGTACAAATCGAAGTGTATAAAAATAACACACCGAAAAAAGTGAATAATTTTTTCATGATTAATTTATTTAATTAAATTGTTTTAAAATACGTAATTCGTAATCTTTCACATCCTGCAGAGGCCCTCTCTCTTGGATGAGTTTCATAAATTTAGCATCTTTTTGAAGCTTGTCGTATAACATCATATGATCTTCTTTGTCTTTTCCAGATAAAGCAACCCAATGAGACGCTCCATTTGGCTTTCCAAAATCATAGGTACCAAAACCAACAGCTCTACCTTCAAAATCATCTTTAAACTCTTCAACGATTTTATCATGACCTGCTTTGAACATAGTTGGATTGTCAATTTTAATATCCCAAATATGAACCACACGATTTTCTTCTGCATTCCCATTTTGCCAACTCAATACTCTTCCAGAATAAGAAGCCTGCCATTCATCTACATAATTAACCATCTTTGCCCATAAAGCGTCATTTTTATCGTCGCTAACAGCATCTTCTGCCATCATTTCTTCTCCCATTGTCCAAAACCAAACTAAGCGATGCGTCGCTCCGTTTGACCTTCCGTTTCCAAGTCGTTCTAAGGTAATTCCTCCCTTGTTCATTTCAACTTCCTCAAATGTTTCGTTGAAAACGTTGAGAATATCTTTCTGGGTATGCGGTTTAGCTTTAAATTCGACAACGCTGTAGGCCGTTGTTTGAGCTGAAAGTGATAAGGTGGCAAAAAATGCCAATACTAAAATAATTTGTTTCATTGTAAAGTTTATTTAATTGTTAGTAAAATTATGAGCTTTTAGCAATCGGTGCATTAAACTCGGTTTAAGTTGAAAATTAATATATGGTGTAGTTACTATTCGAATGAGCTACGGTAAGACCCTTAGCGCCTCCTTTCATATAAGGAATCATTTTTTCAATAATTTTATACTCATCTGCAGTTTCTCTCCAGTTAATATATTTTAGAAAATGATCATTAGACACCCAATCTTCGGCAATCCAAATAGTATTCGTTTCACTATTATATACCATTTCTGTAGACATACAGCCTTCGTAAGCTCGGGTAGCGGCTAAGCCACCTTCACTATTTAAAAGCGCCATCATTTCGTTGGTTTTACCTTCTTTAATTTCGATGGTTGCAAAAACTTTTGTTTTAGGATAAACAGCGTCATACATTCCACCATAATCAAAGAAATCTCCTTGAGTGATTACTTTTCCATCTGCATCAAAATTAAAATACCAATAGCCCATCAGGCTCAATTGTTTCCCTGTGGTAACATTAGTTCCTGTCCAAGTTCCATAAGTTCTTACACTTCCGTCTAGCACACCCTCTGGGCTTGTTCCTGGAAGCCAAACATTTGCATTGTACTTAATGTCATCAAAATCGTTATGATATCCTTTGATCATAGCCTTGTATTGGTCAAAGCCAGTTGCTTCTCCGCCATACATAGAGGTGATGGACTCCATTTTTTCGCTCACCAGGGCTAATTGAGCTTCTAGATTTTCTTCTTCATGAAGTTGAAATAATTTTTGAGCAGTTGCTAAATTTTTAGCATAATCAGGATTGTTGTTGCAACTCGTTAGTAAGGTTGCCATTAAAAATAATAGAATAAGTCTTTTCATTGTTTTGTTTAATTTATTAATAAAAATTGAATTATAGACTCTTTTGTTATTAGTAACAAAGAGCAAAACAGTGGTAGTTATTATTCTATTAATCTAGGTAGAAATTTCTGTATAAACTTACAAAAAATGTTCGTTTAAATGTAATTTTCAAGCATTTTCATGAAATTTTTAATTTCGGTTATGTTCTTAACCGAAATAAATTAAATCTCATTCTCCTTTGAGCATCTTTTTAAAGTCTTCTAAATCGAATTCATTTCCATAAAATAGGGTGCTCATTTTCATAATATCAGCAGCAATTAATACAGCCGTTTTTATTTCTTCGTCAGTAGCACCAAGTCTCTTCAACTCTGCAATATGATAGGGAATGCAGTATTGACATTTGATAGCTGCTGAAGTTGCAATACCTACAAGATGAGCCTCTTTTTCAGGAATGACACCTTCTTTATATAAGCCCATTTGCGCTTTAAAATAATCGTCTGAACTTTTTAAAATTGAAGTTGGATAAACAGAACTAAAAGGATTCGAAGCTTTAATAGCATTCTTTTCTGCTTCTCCTAGAGGTGCATCTTGTGCATTTAGTCCTAAAGTAAGGATGAAGAAGAACAGGAGGGATAAATTTTTTTTCATTGTTATTGTTTTGGTAATAAATAGTTTAACGAAGTTAAAAAAATTAAACATATCTTACAAAAAACAAACAAATAATCATAAATTTAACAACTAATTTAAATTAAAACTATAAAACAATGAAAACTATTTTAGTATCCCTATCCCTGTTATTTATCCTTTTTTCTTGCGAAAGTGGAAATCATGTCGATTTTAGTAAAAATGTTGAAACCGTTAAAGAGTTGGTCAATCTTCACGCTCTTGAAGAAGCTGATGCTATCAGTGCCATGTTCCATGAAGATCTTGAATGGCAAGGTCCTGCGTATGGATCTGATCCGTTAAATAAAGCAGATCACATGGCAGCAATCGTGATGTACCATGATATGTTTGAGAATCTAAAGTATACCGCAAACAACTGGTTGCCTGGAGTAAACGCAGAAACCGGCCAATTAGACGGGAGTGTAAGAACGTACGGTGTTTGGTCAGGAAATCATTCACTAACCGGAACCCCTTTAGAATTAACCTCATACCATACATTCGATTTTAAAGATGGAAAAATAATTGCAGGTGGCGATTATTTTGATCTTGGAGGAATGTTTGCTTCTTTTGAAGTAGCTCCGGAAACAGAGCAAACTGATGCGGCAGAATAAGCAATAGATAATTTAACAAATATTTTATACGGCGATATTTATTCTAAAATATCGCCGTACTATATTTGTAAAAATAAATTTTTTGTTAATGTATTTAAAACTATTTCTTTTCTTAGTATTTAGTCTTTGTTTTATTCCTTCAGATGCCCAAACTTTCTCTGCGAGAGTTCTAGATATAGAGACAAAACAGTCCATTCCGTACGCAACAGTCGAAACAGGTTTAAATCAAGGTTTAATCACTAATGAAGATGGAGAATTCACTTTTTTATTAGAAAATATAAAACAGCCACAAGATTCTATTTTTGTTTCTTACATGGGCTACGAAACAAAGGGAGTGTTTTTTGAGGAGTCAGAAGCTTTAGAGATTTTATTGACTCCCAAAACATATCAACTCAAGGAGGTATTTTTAACAACTAAAATCCTCGAAGTAGACGAAATTATTGAAAAAGTAAAAGAGCACCTGCCCAAAAATTATACGACTGATCTAACGAAAAAAAAAATATTTTTTCGTCAATCAGAAATTGGGACGATGAAAAAATTAGATTTTGGATTTGAAAAATCAACTATAGAGGAACTTAACAAAAAATTAATCGATAGTATTCGTACTATTATTCCAAATAAATCATCTTATTATAAAGAAGCAGTTGCTGAGTTATACGGAAATTATGACCGCTACAAATTAAATATAAACAAAGCCGCTGAATTGTATGATAAAAATAGTGATATTTCAGCAGAGGGTATTGGAAAAAAGCTTGAAAAAATTTTTAATGACAACATCAAAAAAGACTCTTATATAAAAATTAAATCAGGAATATTTAGTACTAAAATGGAAGTGGACTCGATTCTGAAAGAGAATGAAGAGGTAAAAGCGGAAGTTGAAAAAAGAAAATTAGAGGGGAATACTAATTTTCACAAACAAATTGGAAATCAAATAGCGTATCTCTACGAACAATTGTTTTTTTCAGAAGACAGTAAGATAGATGTTATCGATAAATCAAACAGGTATAATTTTAGTCTGGAAAATTATACAGTAATTAATGGAATGTCAGTATATATTATTCCTTTTAGTCCAAAAGGAGGGAAAGAGTTTAAGGGAGTGCTATATGTTAATACGCAAGATTTTGCTATTGTTAGATTAGATTTCGAGAATGTGAAGCCTTTAAGTAAATTTGGGCTTTTGGGTATTAATTATAAAAATGATGTGTTTAGAGGTAAAATGTTATTTGATAAAGATTTAAATGGCAGTTATAGCCCAAGGTATTTGGAGCTCAACGATGGGGGTTATATGGGCTTGGACAGACCTTTAAAAGTGATAGAAAAAAACAAAAATGTTAAGGGCAGAAGAAAACAAAATGAACTTTCCTTAAACTTAAAAATACAAGGTAATCAATTATCAAAATATGAGTTTGTTGTTTTTGAATCCGAAGCTATTAATCAAGTTTATTTTGATAAAATTGAAGAACATAAGTTGGTTAAAGCAACTTATTTGTCGCAATATGATCCCACATTTTGGAAAGACTATACCATTATAGAACCTAATCAAGCCATAGAAACATTTAAAGTTGTCGAATAGAATTACTACTGCCGTTTTACAATTAGATAAAAATCGTTTTCCAATGCTAAATATCCTTGATCGTACAAATAAAAATAAACAGAACCAGTTTTAGTGGTATAAATACTAGTAAAAAATTCAAAGTTAAACCCTAACCGAAGTAATTTTTCCTTAGTTGTTTTTGTTTTACCGTCAGGATTCAAGGACTCCAAAATCCGATAATTTTTTCGCAATCGATTATTAATATTTCTAACTAGATTTTTACTGTCTTTATTGAGGGCATTATTATGAGTATTTCTGCAAGCGTCACTACAAAACTTTTTGTCAGCTCTGCCAATTATTTTATCACCACATTCTGGACAAAGTTTCTTCATGATATAAAATTACCAATTATATTTTAGACGTAGCATTATTTTTTTTAAAATGTATTCTGTAAATCGCCTCAAATTTAAGGAAAACACTTCCTAAAATATCGGAATTTAGTTGCGTTCTGTCATCTCCAAAACTAAAAGCTGAAATCCTATAATTTAATTGATCCCCTTGTGCATAAACTTCATTTGTATTACTCGAATACCCTAATTTTGCTCTTAATAAAATGCTATTTTCTGCTAGACCAAATTGAATATAAGTACTTGCTTCAATTGGACGCTGGTCCACATAAACAGGTGTTGAGGTTTCCTGGCTAATATTATAACTTCTTCCGATGGCAAAATAATCAAATCCGACAGTCACACTCTCAAAATGATAATTTATAGCCGCAGTAATTGGCAAAGAAGCATCTATTTCAAAATGTTTATTGGGACTCAAATAGTAGGCGCCAATGATAGGAGTGGCAAAAACTCCAAACAATTCAGTGGAGGCGTACAACCCAAAACGGAACTTAAAATATTCGCTTTTTTTAAGTTTTGCAATGGCATAGATTCCAAAATTAAAATCATCTCCAGAAATTGTTTTATAATCAGAGGCAATTTTAGGCAATAAAACAAGGGTAGTACTCCATTTTTCCGTGAAGGTTGTTGCAAGGCCAACTTTTAATAATGTATTGTATAAGGTCGTCGATTGGCTGTATTCAGGAGACAACCACAAGTTTTGAGAACTAAAATCGATACCGGTTAAAAAAGCATGCTTTGAGTTTAATTCAATGGGGAGGGTTACTGCAGCGTTAAAGGTGTTAATAGGGGTGTTCTCATTAGTATCTTTAAATTTTGCTTGATCAGTATAACTATATCCAAACTTAAAAACATCAACATATTCTTGTGCGATTGACGTTAAAGGAAGAAATACTAAACATAAAATGAATTGTTTCAAAAGGAAAAAGATTAAAAATTTGTGTCTAAGCTACTGAAAACAAATTATATTTGACAAAAATTTATAAAATATAAAACTTATGAAGTTGTTAAAAAACTTTTTTACACTCGTTATGGTCTTCACATTAATCGCATGCAGTAGTGATGATGATTCAGTTCCATACGAATTAAACAATACCAATTTAAGTGCCGGTAGTTATGGAATTCAATATCTAAATATTTTTGATACTGAGACAGTTAATATTAACGGACTGGATGTAGTTACAGAGTTCTCAGGTACAGGAGAAACCTTTCAAATTTCATTTACTTTTTTTGAAAATGGCACCTATATTGTCGATGGAGAATATGTACTTAACTCAACGATAACTGTTGCAGGAGAAGTTATAGAAGATAATACAATTATTATAGATGTTGAGAATGAAACAGGTAATTACACAGCTAATAATTCTTTAATGCAGTTAGTTTTAGACGGAGAAGAAGTATGGGACGTAACGTTATTTAATGAAAATGAGCTAAGATTCAGTTATAATAATATTTATACAGAAGGTGATGTAGATTTTGTGGAGTCAGGAGAAATTAGAATGGTACGATAAAAACCAACTAGTATTAACTATTAAAGCTC
>ERZ1048872.2573-NODE-2573-length-12812-cov-6.337148_pt1 | contig 12812 bp, 9 predicted proteins | sample MGYA00383100_ERZ1048872 | MGnify/ENA primary metagenome ERZ1048872 (study PRJEB29581, sample SAMEA5548370) | metagenome | biome: marine; feature: coastal; material: water | depth 50 m | study: Short-term variability in the microbial, nano- and picoplankton... | reverse complement strand
AAGATTCTCGGTCGGCGTTCGCATCCCGGAGCTCCGTCTCTGCGCGACGTTTGAAACGGTCAAGTTCATCCCGTCGCGATGCGGCCTCTTCCCGTTTTTCGTCCGCCCGCGTGGCCAAAGTTTGGCGCGAACGCGCGTGGTCGATGATCTGGATAGGATCTGCACCTGCCTCGATCTCAGGTTCCCCCAAAACTCGGGTCAAGCGCTCTGCGCTATCTGCAAGCGCGGCGATCGCTTGCTCCAAGGCCCCAATCCGTACTGAGAGCTTTTTATACTCTCCATAGAGCTGCTGCAGGCTGCGCAGGTGCGGCAAAGTGGCTCGAATACTCTCAAGCGAACGATCCGGCAACGGCAACGCAGCAGTCAACTGTTCAAGCTTATTCAAAGCTGTGTCGAAATCGTCGCACGCTTGCTCTGCCTTGTTGTCCAGCTCGGCAATGATCTTCTCGCTATCCAGCCATTTGGCCCAGGCCTCGCGATCGCTCTCTTCCAACGTGAGCGCGCGCTGAACCTGCGTGGGCAGATCGCCTTGCGCGGCGTCATCTCCGAGGGGACGCGCCGCTGCGATCAACGCATCGCGAGCCCCCTCCTGTTGGACAAGACGGTCTTTCAACTCTTTTTCAGCACTGGAAAGATCGGCCGCGGCTTCGGTCGCCGTCGTTAAAGCCTGTTGGCGTGCGTTGAAGGCCGAAGGGGGCGTACCTTCTTCAAACCCCAGTGCCGGCGCCAATCTGGAACAGCGTTCTGACAAGCGGTCATGTTGTGCAATCAAGTCGTCGTGACGGGTTTTTGCGGTTTCATGCCGGACTTCGGCGCTCCGCACCTTTCCTTGTTCCGCTAGCAGCCGCTGCCGAGCCTCAGCCCCCGTAAGATAATGTGCTCGGGCGCTGTCATCAGCGTACATCGCCGCCTCGAACTGTTCAGCCGTCTCAGCGGTTAGATCGCCCCGATGCTGCTGCCATTCGATGTCACGCTGACGCCGCGTCTCTTCTGTCTTGACGATGTCAACGGCGTCAGGTGCGGCCTCCTGCGTTGTTAGATCTGCCTGCGCCTCCACCAGTTCGGCTACGCGGGCCTCGAGGTCTTTCCGGGCCGACGCAAGATCGGCAGTCAGGGTCGCCCAATCCCGACTCACTTCATCGAGCGTTTCTCGCGCAGGTAGGCCTGCTGCAACAAGGTCCATCCAAGACTGCGGCAGACCAGCTGTGTCCTTGGTCAGACGCGCCAAAGCTTGGCTATGGGCTACCTCGAACGCGGACATATCCGCCACGGCCTTCCAATTATCAAAGGCGGCTCTCAGAGCCGTCAAATCTTGCGGTTCAGAGGGCGCTTTGCCTTGTTGGATACGGGCTGCTTCAACGGCCTCCCTTGCAGCATCGGCCGAAAGACTGGCCGTCAAGCACTCCTGCACTGCCGCCGCAAGTTCCTCAAGATCGCTCGGCTCTAAGGCAACTGTGGATACCGGCGCGTCTGGCACCCCGAGAAGTCCTAGAGCTTTATCTATTTGTCTTCTGAGTTTATCCCGATCTTCGCAGCGGCGCTCCAGATCAGCCCTCGCCGTGCTGGCGCGCCCCATTAACGGTGCGCCATCAACGGTTAGTTGATCGAGCCGCTCCAACTCTGCTATCAACGGCTGGACCAGCTTGTCGACCGGGTGGTCTGCGATGATCTGATCTTGTTTAGCGATCTCTTCTTCTGCTTCTCCGATCCGGATTTTCTGAGCTGCGATTTTCTCGACAAGGCCTGCCACACGCTCTGCCGCATCGGGAGGGAGGTCGGGACCGACGGGTGAATCGACCAGAGCTTCGGTCATTTGCCCCATCTCCTCGGTCCGATCGTACCAGACCTCCGCAGCCTTCGACGCCGCTTGTCTTTGATAAGCTTGTCGAAGCTCAGCATCGGCAGTTTCGAAATCGGCTAATGTTCGGTCACGATCGTGACGCAGTTTGCGCTCTCGCTCGGTCGTCAAGCGATCAGCCCGCAATTCGCGGCCAATCCCCTTGAGGCGATCACTACCGGTCTTCAAAACCGTACCTCGGCCACGCTTCTTATAGAATCTGTCGGCCCGCTCCGCCAACGAATCTAGCGTTTGAGCCATCCCTGTCAGGCCGGAGAGACCTGCATGCAGGAGTTGGCCAAGGTCCCCCTGCGCTCCGGCAATCCGTTCGCCGCCTTCGCGCAAACCTTTCTCATTGAGTGAAAACCGTTCCTCATAGGTGTCTTGCGTGAGGCCGTACAGAGCACCCGATAGGATCGCCTCGTTGATTGGACGGTCATTCGCGTCCAGGAGCGATTGGGTTCTCTTACTGTTGCGACGAAAGACCATGGTTCCTCGTCCAGGCAGATCAAGTTCTGCGCCCACAACAAGATCACTTCGATCGAACCGGAAGGCATAGGGATGTGCCCCGCCCTTGAAACCAAAAAGCAGTTCCAGAAAACCATTGAAGGCGGTGGACTTGCCTGCCTCGTTCTTGCCAAAAATTACCGTGACGTCGGGCATGCCTTCGGCAGGTTTTGGAAAAGAAATGTCCGCTTCTTTGAATCGCCCATAACGGATCAGATCTAACCGGTTCAGCCTCATTGCGACTTACCCGCGTGCAGTGTCAGAGAGACTGCGGCAATCGCTTCCTCGAGAAGCGCATCCAGACTGTCCTCAGCAACCTCGTCTGAGATTTCTGACGGCATAGCGAGACGCAGCTCTTCGAGCTGTTGCAGAGCGGCCTGTCGAAAACCTTCTTCGGCCAATTCCTCCTGCATAAGGCGAACCAGATCATCGGTCTCGGAACCGGCTTGGCTGACCGGCGGGGCAGATCTGACCTTGTCGAGGAAAACGCCGTCAATAGTCTCCAACACTTCTGTTGCCAGTTCTGTCACAAGTTCCGTGCCGTATCGATCCGAGGTGACGTGGAGGCGCACCGCCACATCGTGCCCAGGCACTTGCGAGGTCAACAACCCGTCGCGCAAATTTCTCAGAACCTCCTGCTGGTCAGAACAGGCACTGAGGTCCAGAGAGCATTCGGAAAAGCCAAGGATCCCAACCGCTCGGCGTTCGAATTTCGGCGCACCTTCACCCAGCGAAACCAAAGTCACAGTGCCACCTTGACGCTCACCAAAGTGACGCGGTTGCGGGATGCCTGGCATAACCGCCAGAACCGGTCCATCCATTCGCTCAAATGGTGCGTGAATGTGTCCCAGGCACCAAAGATCGAAACCATGCGCCATGAGGTCCCCTTCGGCGCAAGGCGCATAGGGATCATGACCTGGGGCACCGTCTAGGGAGGTGTGCATCAACCCAATATTGCGTTTTCCCGGAACTGGTCCAGGGTAGTCAGGTAGGAAGCTCTTAGACACATGCGCTGTATCGAAGGAAAGACCATGGAACGCAGCATCACCGATTTCAACCGTGGGCGCGCCTTTGTGCAAAAGGTGGATGTTCGGTCCCAATTCTCCATGTGCATTGTGATCCAACAGCGCATCGTGGTTGCCCCTGATCAGCACCGTTGGCACATCAGCTTCTGAGGCACGCGCCAACTGAGTAATCAGGAAGGCGCGGGACTTAAGATCCGGGTAACCATTGTCAAAAATGTCACCCGCCAGCACAAACGCATCGACCTGCTCCGATATTGCCAGATCAACGATCTCGACAAGGGTATCACGGCTGGCCTGCTTCAAACGATCTCCGAGGTTGGGATTGCGCAGTGCTATAGATCTTATTGGTGATCCGAGGTGAGTGTCAGCTGAAACTAGCAAGCGCATCATGCTCCATCCGCCTCCTGTACGATAAGATCTTGATTTTCGATATCGCCTGCGATTTCTAAAGGTAGCGGAATGTAGTCATCACCCATCATCATCTTGTAGTGCCCGCCATGACCTGACCCTTCAAAAATACTTTGAAAAACAGCGAGGTAACGATCAATTTGGCCTGGATCACAAGCCAGGTAGAGGTCATCTGGAGCAAAGTGTGATCCATCGTTGATCCACGACAGCAAAGAACTGCAGACCATTTTGTCTTTGCCCTCGAAGCTGTCGATAATCGTCTCAGGCGTTATGCCACCGTAGAACTTGAAGTAGTGTTCGAGAATTCTTCTAGTGACGTTCTGGATCGCGGTATCCGACGGCTGTTTTTGCCGAACCTCGCGCCAAAGTAGTTCATAGCTCGATTTGATCGGGTTCTCGTTAGACGACACGAGCTGTGAGCACTCCGATGTCTTACGTACAACCCAAAATGTCTCATCACTTCTCGCCGTGGCAGCGCTGCGCTTTTTATCGAACGTCACTTCCTTGTGGAAATAGATGTTGTGTGTGAGTACAAACACCTGCTTGATAGGGCTTGTGCCCGTACGCATTTCGGCGACGATGTTTTTAATCAGATTGCCGACGATGAAAAGTATGTCTGCGTCAAGGCTCGAAACGGGATCATCGAACACAACAACTTTGTCATTTGTGCCGCCGCTAGAGCTGAACGATCCCCTGACCAGATAATAGAAATATAGGAAAGTAATGAAGGACTTCTCGCCTTCACTCAGCGTCCGTTTCGCGTCGCTACCGTCCGGGCGTTTGACTTCATAGAAACCGCTATCCTCGCCTTCTGCGAGATGAAAATTGGTGAACCCAAATGACTTCAGAAGCTTGTTGATAGCGTCAATCGTTGGCTTGATGCTTGTAATCTGACGCTCATTTTCTTCGATCCCCTCCTGCTTGGCCTCCAAGTTTGTTGTTTCGGCCTCAATCTTGCCGCTCAGCGATGTGATCGCTTTGTCGAGAACATCAGTCTCCGCCTTGTATCTATCGTAGGTGGCCTTCGTATCTTCGAGCAAGCGCTTCCAAATCTGGGATGTCAGTTCCTTCTTGCGAGCGGCAAGATTGTCGATGGTATCGTTGTTTGCTTTGACTTTGGCGTTGGCCGTACCGATGTGCGCATTCACCACAGCAAATAGCGGGGCTGTGTCGGTGAGTGTCGCAGGGGCGCTTGGTTCTTTCCGCTTGGTTGAGATGTGCTCAAAATTGCTATCCAGAGCAAGGCGAAGGGCGGCGATATCCTTCTCGAAAGCCTCGCGGTCGAGGTACGGTGAATCAATAACGTCGGCGACATTGTAGCCAATCAGCAAACCATTTGCAGCATCCGTGTAGTCGGAAAGCAGTTTGTCGATTTCCGCTAGGTCATTGATGTAAGTCTCGTCGAAATACGCCTCCAGGCTCTGCTTGAAGGCTGCATCGGTCTTCTGCTGGCAGAACGGGCACTGGCCTTCCAATTGATCGAAATACTGCCGCCCTTGCTGTACCCAGTCACTGTTGCCGAGCGTTTCGATCAGGGCAGCTATATCCACATCTTCTTTGCCAATGATCTTTTTCTTGAGGATCGCATCACCTTCCAGCGCCTGTATCTTTGAACTGTCCTGATCGGGCAAAGCGGTTGCCGTTTTCAGAGTTCCCGAGAAGACGATCTCCGCGTCTTTGCGGAGTTCAACTATCTCCCTCAAAGTCGCGATGTTGCTTGAGGCCTCTATCAGATAGCGATCGCGGAATTTTTTCTTGTCGCTGTTAAGGCCACTGAAGGCATCTTTCAGTTCACTGAACTTTCCCTTTGCGTTCCAGACATCCAGCAAGAGTTGTGTATCTAGCGCTTCGCGTTCTTTCTTTTTTCCGCTTTCTCCATCCTCCCCAATTAGGACTTTTCGGAGGTTTCTAAGCTTAGCATCGATCGTATCGGCCTCGCCCTTTAGAGTCTTGATCCTTGTTGCGACCTCGACGTTCTCGCCGAAGGTGTAGATACCCTTGATGCTGCTTTCTGCATCGAAGTGCTTTTCGACAAAATCTTTGTTGTACACGCGGGCTTCTAACGCTGTCCCGCCTGTCCAGGATATTTCGCAATCGGGAAAACTTCCCGAGCCTTCGACCACACGAGAGATTGTTGTCTTGCCTGATCCATTAGAGCCAAAGATGTAATTGAGCTTCTTTAACCCTTCGAGCTTGGTGCCTGTGGCATCATACGCACCTTCATTCGCCAAAAATATACTTTCAATCATTCAAACTTCTCAGCAAAAAAATGAAACCGTCGAATCCTGCGACGGCTAGAGGTCATCCCGCACCGTCGCATTCGATCGCACATTATGCAATCATAGCGTGTTATTAGAAGGCAAACTTTGGCCACTCTGGCCGACGCACAGCAGGCTCAGAATTGAAATAATCCGGTATTACTTGAATACTCCGGAATGTTCCGTGACTTGCCGCTACCTGTCGGAAGCTTGCTCCAAAAACCGCTCCACCCTCGTTGTTCCCGCTTGATAATCACCTAATTCGGGTTGTTCTGCGAGCTGCGCACCTCGAGCTCCAGAAGTCATTTCTTCGATCTCTTCGCGCCGTTTTCCACCACCTTCGGGGCCACCAACAGGAACCTCCTTCGGCACCTCAAGCGCCCCAATTTTCGCCTCAAGAGCTTTGATCTGCCCCTGAAGCCCACGCATCTGATCCCCTGCTGACAGGTATGGCAGATCGCCAGTCTGCTTGTCGAAGATCTGCTTAAAGAACCGATCCTCGTAGTATTTGATCCGCTTGGCCCGCACGGGCATTTGCGCGTCGACCACCAGAACGATGTCATCAAGATCCATGCGCCGCGCCTCATCCTCGGGGAGCAGCGCGGTTTCTTCAGTCCGTTCCGACATGCTGCGCCCGACAAAGGGGTTGCGGCCGACCGAGCGCGAACGGGTCACAACGCGTTTGGTGGTTTTGCCGACGGCTTTGCTGAGCTCTTCGATGGTCTTTTCATCTGAGGGGGTCAGATAGAGCTTGATGCCCGCGTTACCCTGCAAGGCGCGGCGGGCATTTTCGCCGTAGATTTCATCTAGCGCCGGGATGGTCTGTGTGACGATCGCCAGATTGGCCCGGTAGGATCGAAGGGTTTCGATGCTATCGAGAACGATCGGCATTTTGCCAAGGCGGTTGAACTCATCAAGCATGATCATCACCGGCCAAGGTTCGTCCTTGCCGGGTTCATGGTCCTGGAGCGATGCCAGCAAATCAGAGAAAAACAGGCGGATCAACGGCGCGAGCGGTTTCACCATCAGCGGCTCGACCACGAGGTAAACCGAAAACGGCGTCTTTCGGATGTCGCGAAAATCGAAGTCTGAAGTTGCTGTTGCCCGGTCGATCGCAGGGTTTGACCATTGCTTAAGGCCAGAGGTCATGAGGAGCGACAGATAGGAAGTCAGCGTGTCGTTGTTGGTCGAGGCCATGCGCATGAAGATCAACTTCGCCGCCGGGTTGACCACTTCATCAGCGCGGCGGCGATATTCCTTTTGCTTGTCCCCGCCTGAGGCGGTGATGCGGTAGATCTCGCCCAAACTCGGCCGCTTGCGCTCAAACGCTAACAGTCCTGCCGCCACGAATAGGTCAATACCCCCATCGAGAAGGCCCTGCACACGGTCGTTATCAGCTTGCAGGAACAGAGAGGCCAGGAGTTGAAGCTCCATCTGCTGGCGGTCGACATTCTCGAGCGCCGATATGCGCAGCAATGGGTTGTAGCGGTGCGAGCGGCCATCCTTCCAGTCTGTGGGCGCGAACCGGAACACCTTGTCGCCCTGCGCTGCCCTGTGGCGCGCGGTCGCCTCGAAATTTTCGCCCTTCACGTCAAGCACCACCGCACTGCCCTGATAGGTCAGAAGGTTCGGGATGACGAAACCCGTGGTCTTGCCGCGTCCGGTCGGGGCCACGATCAGGGCATGGGGAAAGACCTTGGACATGACAAACGGTTTGCGGCTCTTGGGCTTACCCATCTTTCCGAGGACGAACCCATGGCCAGGCTTGCCGAAAAAGCCGTTCCGCTTCATCTCGGACATGTGCTGCCAGTGGGTTTCACCGAATTTGGTCAGCGCGTCGTTCATCAAGACAGCGCTGAGCAAGACACCGGCACCGGTGCCGATCCCGACAATCAAGTGAACGATTTGCATATCGCTCGGATGGGTCGTGCGCAGCCCTCCATAATCACGCGCCAGCATTAGAAAATCGATTTCCGACCCGACCCCGAACCAGCGAAACGTCAGAAAGGCCGACGCCAGGACATAGCCCAATGCCGCGCCCAGAAGAGCAAAGCTCATGACGCCCAGTGCGATCCGCGCCTTACCCATGCGTCACACCCTTTTCGCCATCGGCATCGACATGCCGCTCGCGCTGAACATCAATTTCTTCATTGGCTATCTCGTCGAGGACGTGCTCCATTGCCACACTGTTCGCCAGTGCGGCGTCACTCTGGAGATAGGCCTTGGCCGCATAGAGCCGGTCCAGCCGATCGCTCATATGTTCTTCCAGCGTGGTCTCATCGCCAATCGCCAAGTCAGCGGCCTGCTCTTCACCGACCAACTCCTCCAGCTCGGCACGCAAGGTCTCGCGCTCCATATCGCTGCGGAATGGATCTGCGGTTGGATCGTCCCTCATGCGGCTCAGGATGTCAGCCGTGGTCGGCGGCAACCTGTCGACTATGGCTTCCTGCCGGTCGGCTTCCACCGCCCCACTGTCTTTGAGAACCGCAGCATCTGCCAACAAGCGGCCCAGATCACTGTGCACCTGGTCGAGGCGGTCGATCGCCTTCTCCAGTTCATCGGCGCGAGACAGCTCAAAGCTTTCCTTGTCGGCAATCGCCTTCAAATCCTGGCCAAGCCATTGCCGCTCCAGCGCGGCATTGCCCGCGCCGATTTCGACACGACGCGTCAACTCCTGCGCGTCAATGCCGGTGCCTTTCAAAGCCTGTTCAAGACGTTCGGCAAGCGCTGGATCCCGCAAGGCACCTTGGGCCTCGGCCTGAATGTTCGCGGCAGAATAGATCCCACTCTTGGACGCATCCTCAAGCAAGGTGTGGGACTGCGTTCCCATTGGGCTGAGATGTGACAGTGAACGATAGATGTCGTTGAGCTCATGCTCGAGCGCTGCACGCCGATCGACCGAGGCGTCAGCTACAATGCGCTCGGCTTGGTTGATCTTGTCGTGAAAGGCATCCACGACCTCATCAAACGAATGCTGTTCTTCGGCCATGCCATATACCTTTCCATCTGCTTCAATCGGATTGCCCTGCGCCAAAAGCGTCGCGGCCTTGTTCAAGGCCGCTGCAATGTCGTGCTGGTTCTCGCGCGAGGCTTCGGCGGCAAGGCCACGATAGAGCCACGCGTTCTGCGCCACCTCAGCCAAGGCGCAGTCAAGCTCTGGCCCCACGCGCTCACGCTCGGTCAGCTCTTGGCCCGTGGCTTCTGCGCGACGCTGGTCAACATCGCTTGGCCTCTTTGTCGTGATCCCGCGCTCGAGCTTTCGCGTCGCCTCAAGGCGCAGCCCATAGCGGTCCGACACCTCAACCATCGCCTCGCGAAAACTGTCGTAGTTGAAGTGGTGCCCTTCCTTTAGAAAGAAGAACTCACCATCCTTGCTGCGCCGGTTCAGTACGATGTGGGCGTGCGGGTGATCCCGATCCTCATGCACGGCCGCGATGTAGTCAAAATGACTGCCTTCGCCCTGGAAAAACCGCTCGCAGATTTCGCGCGTGATCTCAGCAACATCCTCGCCGCGCGAGCCAATCGGGAAGGCCATCAAAAGATGGGAGGTGTGCCCCAGCTTGGGATGGAACCCCTCATTCCACTGCGCTGAAAACCGGCGCGTGACTTGTTCGATCTCTTTAGCTGACAGAACGCTTTGACCGTCATAGGTGCCACGGCTGTCGATGATGAAGCTCGACTTTGTGGTCAGGTATTCCAGCTGGTTGCGCAGCTGCGCTTTGTTGTGCGTTCCTCCGTCGCGAATGGCTTTGAAGATCGCGGGGGAATGCCCCATGGCGGCACGCGCCATTTGCTTGGCACGGGCGCGCGGGACGCTTCCACGAATGCGGCTCCAGTCACGATCGAAAAAGGCCTCCTGCGCGGCGGCAACGGCGCTATTCCGGGCCATCGGCAAAGCCTCCCAGCACGCGAGCAACCTCGCCAGACAGCGCGCTTCGGCGGCACTGCGCCATGTCCTGCACCTGGTCAGCGATATCGAAGATCAGCCCGGCCAAGGCACGGACCTGGCCGTGGGCAGAATTGCCATAAGGCGGTGTCTTGCCCTGGCGCTTTGCCTCGTTCAGGCGCTGCGCAATTTGGTTGATGTTGTTGCCGGTGCGATTGAGAGAGGCCGATAGTCCCTGCATCTGATTGGCCAGTTCATCGTCAGGAACGAAGAGATCGTTTGAGGCATGGATCAACCGCCGCAGCCCCTCCGCACGGCTGGTGATTTCATGCCGCGTCAGCACCGCATCAAAGCTCGAACGCTCCTTTGGCGTGAGCCGGACATTCACCAGTTCGGAGCGCACGCGCGCATCGAGCTTGCGGCTTTGATCGCCCTTCAACGTGTAGAAGATGCTGCGGGTCGTGACGCCGAATTCACGGGCCAGATCCTCGATTGGCACCCCCTCGGCACGCTTGCGCACGATGGCAAAACGCTGGTTTTGCGTCAGTCGCTTGTGCCGTGGTGCACGCGGTCGGCCCATGTGAAGTAATCACCCCTATTTCTTGCCAGCATCATACAGGCAGCCCTGTTATGGCACTTCGCCATAATTGATTCAATATTATAATATTGCATCAACTGCCTGTATTCCGTTTGGAGCAGCCATCGGCTGCGACCGCCGGGCGAAGCCCGGCCACATGCGCAAGGCATGGCGCCACTAGTCGTGGTTCCACGCCTCAGCATCGCCAAGCAATTGCAGCGCTATTGCGCGGGCCGCGCCTTCGGCGCTGGTATAAGTTTGATGATCGGGCAGTTCGTGCAAATCAAAGGGCTGTTGCGAGTCGCCCGGCGTCTCGACCCGGACATAGATCGCCCACCCATCGACAAGTGCCGGATCATCATAATACTCCTGCCCGCCATCGGGCAGATTGCAGAAACCATGGAGATGCACGCTGGCGCGGCCCTCTCGGGCCGCTTGTTTGACTTCGGAGAAGTTCATGATGAAGCCTCCGTGCAATCTGCCATGAAGAACTCTTCCGGCAGCCCATTCAGACCGGTACCGTCACGGTTGGTCAAACCGATAGCTGACCCGTTCCGCGCGAATGTGATGAGGTACTGCCCGAGACAATCGCGCGTCACTACATAACCCCTGTTTACCCAATGAACGCAGTTGCCCGCGTCCACTGCTGTTTTGATCTCCGCCAACGTCACTGCAACACCTCCTCAATGATTGCGAGCGCCCCCAGACAATCGTCGATATAGGGCTGCTCTTCGCCTTCCAGATCGTTGAGTTCCAGCCGGTTCAACACCGCGTAGAGCGTGGCGCGCGCTTCGCGGGCGGCGCTCCGAAGGCTCACGGTATCTTCCAGACGCGCAGTCGAGAAATCATCGCTGTGATGGTCCGGGGTCATGCTGCCACCTCCTTGCTCTGACCTGCTGCGTGCAAAACAAAGTCGGCAGCTTTCTGCGCCTCCGACGCCGCGCGAAAAATCGCCCGTTTGTCCTCTTTGAGAGCCTTCAACCACCCTTCAACATAGGCGGCGCTTTGATCGAATTCCGGCGCAACGCCAATCTGAGCACCAAGGAAACAAGCGCCGATTTCTGCCACCAGCTCTTCAAAGGCATAGGCCTCACGGTTGGCAAATTTCTTGATCCGCTCCAGCCGCTTTTCGCTGCCGGTCCAATGGATCATCTCATGGGCCAAAGTCGCATAGTAACCCGCTGTATTGTGAAACGTGGCAATCGGCGGCATGTGGATGTGATCTTTGGCGGGGCTGTAATAGGCGCACGCGTCATCGCTTGTGACAATCTCCGCCCCTGTCCGGCTGAAAAATGCATCAAGCTCCGGATCTTCGGCCGTCCCAAGGTCGCGCGGGGCCTCAGGCCGAATGTAGTAATCCTCCGGCAAACCCTCGATCTGATCCGCATTGAACACACGATAGGCGCGCGCATAGGGCAGCTCTTCCTCGATGCCCAGCTCGTTCTCTCGGGTGAACGTCCCGTATTTGACCACCGTCGACGACGTTTCACCTTTGCGGACCTGCCCCCCCAGTTCCTGCCCCTGTTTGTAGGTCATCCAGCGGCTGGACAAATAACCATGCTTGGCGGCCATGACCCAGAGCATCAGGATATTAATCCCGCGATACTCCTCCCCGTTGTGTCGGGTCGGCAGGGCAATGCCGGACGCGCTCCCAGTCCACGGCTTGCGCCATGGCGGCGTGCCTGCCTCGATTTCTGCAATAATGGTGTCGGTAACATGGGCATAAACATCAAACTTCGGTGCCATTTGTGGCCTCCTCAATCAAAGTGACGCGGGATAGGCTTCGCGCCCCTTTCCGCCGATGGGCTGCGCCTCGGCCACCTGATCTGACCGAATACGCATGTATTCGGCGGAACAGAGTGGGAGAGGGCAAAGCCCGACCCACGGCCCTGAACGGGGCTGTCAATCGGCCACATTTGCGAAGAAAATGTCTGCGCCAAAATCAGACGCCAATTTGCCCCGCGAGGAATGGCTCGCTCGCGAGACAGGGGAAATAGGTGGCTGATTTTGGGGATGGACTAAGGTTGACCGCCACGGTCAGGGATGTTGGGCGGACCAAATCAGAAGAAAGATGCCTGGATTGGGGTGAGCGGGCCAAAGGCCCGTTGAGCCCCTGTTCAGTCGATTGAAATTTGTCGCCCGCGCGCCAATGCGCGGGCTCGTATCCATATTCGGGAAGATTTATTTTTCGGACCGTCGGAAAAAACGAAACTCGGCTGGTAGGAACCTTTCATGCTGAACCACCTGAAGCCGACATTGAAACTTCTTCGAAATCGAATATTTCGTTGCGCTGCCGCATGTCCGCTTGGAGCCC